>Ga0209425_10005454_pt1 | contig 12485 bp, 15 predicted proteins | sample COG_05_FD_184749 | JGI IMG/M metagenome (GOLD analysis project Ga0209425, IMG submission 184749) | Pelagic Microbial community sample from North Sea - COGITO 998_met_05 (SPAdes) (version 2) | ecosystem: Environmental > Aquatic > Marine > Neritic zone/Coastal water | place: Helgoland, sampling... | reverse complement strand
GAAATTGGTATTTATCCTGCGGTTGATCCACTTGACTCTACTTCAAGAATTTTGGACCCTAGAATTGTTGGTGATGAACACTACAGAGTTGCTAGAGAAGTTCAAAAAATTTTACAGACCTATAAATCACTTCAAGATATTATTGCTATTTTAGGTATGGACGAATTATCTGAAGAAGACAAATTAGTTGTGGCGAGAGCTAGAAAAATACAGAGATTTTTATCTCAACCATTTTTTGTAGCTGAAGTATTTACTGGATCACCTGGAAAGTTAGTTGATTTAGAATCTACAATAAAAGGTTTTGCTGCGATTTGTAAAGGTGAATATGATCATTTGCCTGAAGCTGCTTTTTATATGGTTGGAACTATTGAAGAAGCAATAGAAAAAGCAGAAAAAATGGAAAAAGAAGCAGCAGCTTAATGAGAGAAGAATTTAAAGTTGAAATAGTAAATCCTGAAAAATCATTTTTAAAAAAAGATGATGTTACAGAAGTTGTCGTGCCAGCTTTTGAAGGCGAGATGGGAATACTCAAAGATCATATTTCAATTATTTCTTTTTTGAAGCCAGGTATAATTAAAATACTATCTAAATCTGGCAGCGAAAATTATTATATTGAGGATGGTATTTTGGAGTTTAAAAATAATAGTCTATCAATTTTAACGAGTTCAATTTTGAATCTTTCTGATATTGATAAATCAAAACAACAAGATTTAATTAGTTTAGCTGAAAAACAATCAAAAGTAGACGAAATGAATGATCAATCTAGATATTTAATTGATCAAAAATTAGAAGTTTTAAGGTCTATCAATTAATTATTCTATTTATTTTTTCTTTAAGCTCTTTATATACGTTAAATTTAAAGTCTACCACAACTTCAGTAAGTGAATCTAAATTAATCCACTTCCAGTCTAAAAATTCTGGATTTTTTGTTTTGATATTTATTTCCTTTTCATCTCCAATAAACCTCATTAAAAACCATTTTTGAACTTGGCCTCTATATTTACCTTTCCAAATAATACCTAATAAGTGATCAGGAAGTTCGTATGTTGTTGTGCCTTCTAATTCTTTAATTAGCTCAACATTCTTAATACTAGTCTCTTCTTCTAATTCCCTATAAGCAGCTTTCAAAAAATCTTCACCCTTATCAACACCCCCCTGAGGCATTTGCCAAAAATTTTTTGGATTATCAATTCTCTTTGCTACAAATAATTTATTTTCTTTATTTAAAACAATAATACCAACACCAGTTCTAAAAGGTAAATTTTTATATTTATCCTCCATATCAACCATTAACTAGTTTGATTGCATAATTTAATTGATTATCCGTCTCTGTTTTGATTCTAAAATCCTCTGTTTCTTCATTAATTTCAATATCTGGAGATACTCCAATTTCAGAAATTGATTTTCCAGAGGGTAAATAATATTTAGCTACAGTTAATCTAATTGCTCCATTATTTTTTAAAGGAATTATCGATTGAACTGAACCTTTTCCAAAACTATTTTCACCCAATAAAATTGCTCTCTTGTGATCTTTCAGTGCACCAGCTACAATTTCCGAAGCTGACGCTGAACCATAATTAATTAAAACTATTAAAGTTTTTCCATTTATTAAATCACCATTATTCGCGAACCATTTCCTATTTTCTGATGCTTTTCTACTTTTTGTAGAAACAATTTCTCCATTATCTAAAAAAAAATCTGAAACTTCTATAGCTTGTGATAGTAAGCCACCCGGATTATTTCTGAGATCCAAAATATAAGCTTTGATTTTATTATTTTTTTCTAAATTTTTTATTTCTTTTCTTATTTGTTCTGCACTATTTTCATTAAATGACGTTAATCTGATATAACCAATATTTTTTTCCAAAAGATCTGCTTTTACAGATTTAACTTCGATAATTTCTCTTATAATGTTGAAGTTAAGTGCTTTTTTTTCTCCTCTTCTTCTAATAGTTAATTCAATTCCAGATCCAACTGGTCCCCTCATTAAATCTACAGCTTCACTTAAAGATTTACCCTGAACTTGTGTATCATTTATTTTAACAATGTAATCACCAGCTTTGATGCCGGCTCTAGAAGCTGGCGTGTCATCGATTGGAGATATCACTTTTACAACACCAGACTCCATGCTAACTTCAATACCAAGTCCTCCAAATTCTCCACTGGTTTCTGTTTGCATCTCATTAAATATCTCTGGAGACATATAAGACGAGTAAGGGTCTAATGACTGAAGAAGACCATTTATTGCAGAGTCCATACTGTCAGATTGGTTTATTTCATCGACATATTCTTTATTAATTTTTTCAAGAACTTCACCGAATAAATCAATTTTTTTATATATATCATTTTCAGTTGAATGAGCTATTTGAGCAAAATTAATTAAAAAAAAAAATAATGTAAATTTTTTTTTGATCATATGATTAATTTTTCTTTTGGTATTAATTCAGACCACATTTTTTCAAGCTCGTAAAATTTTCTTTTTTCTGGATGAAAAATATGAACAATTAAATCAATGCCATCCACTAATTTCCACTCATTACTTTCTTTGCCTTCTATTCTGGAGTTATTTATTCCATTATCTTTTAATTTTTCTAAAACTTGTTCTGATAGGGATTGAATATGTCGAGATGAAGTTCCACTAGCAATAATCATATAATCAGCAATAGATGTTTTATCTTTAAGATCTATACTGATGATATCTTGAGCCTTATTGGTATCTAGGGTTTTAACAACAATTTGTTTTAGTTCTGAAATATTATCCATTAATCAATTTAACATTATCAAATTTTTCTTAATTGAGAAGACGAAATATTGACTTTATTAAAGTCAATATACTTCAAATTTTTTTGATTTAGCCTTCTAAATGATAATGAATTTAGAGATTTTTTTTTATAACCATGTCGATCAAATACTATAATTTTACTTTTCTTGGAAATTGTTTTCCATTTATGCCATTTATGAAAATTTATAAGATTATCTGCACCCATTAAAAAATGAATTTCATTTTTTTTATTTCTGGAAAGGTAATTAATTAAATCAACAGTTTTATTTGATTTGATTAAATCTTCATAAAACTTGACCTTAATATATGATAATTTTCCTATAATTTTTTTACACTGTTTAATTCTATTTAGAATGCTTGTGTCACTCTCCTTTTTAAAGGGGTTTTTTTTAGTTATAGCCCAAGTTATTTTTTTTAATTTAAATCTTTTTTTTGCCTCTTTGGATATTGCTAAATGACCTTTATGTGCTGGATCAAAAGATCCTCCAAGAATTCCAATTCTATTTTTTTTGATATTCAATCTATTTCCTTATTTTACCTTTGCTTGTTACTTGATATTTATATGAAACTAATTGATTTAAACCAACAGGACCACGTGGTGGCAAATTATTTGTAGAAATTCCTACTTCACCACCAAAACCAAATTCACCTCCATCTGCAAATTGTGTTGAAGTATTATGCATTGCAATTGAGCTTTTTACATTTTTCAAAAAATGATCTGCAGTTTTATTGTTATTAGTAATTATAGAGTCAGTATGCATTGTTCCATATTTATTTATATGATTAATTGCTTCATCTAAATTGTTTATAATTTTTACAGAAACAGCTGAAGTTAAATATTCAGTTTTCCAACTTTTATTTGTTGCAGGATATAATTTACCTTTGTAATATTTTTTTAAAACTTTATCTCCATAAATTTTACATCCGTTATTTTCTAACTTTTGTAAGATTGGATTGCTAAATCTTTTAACTATATTTTTGTGCATTAGTATAGTTTCGGTTGCCCCACAAATACTGGTATTTCTTAATTTGGCATTATAAACAACTTCTGTGGCCATCTTTAGGTTTACATCTTTATCAATATACGTATGACACAGCCCTTCAAGGTGTCCAATAATAGGAACTTTAGAAAATTCTTGAACTTTTTTAACTAAATTTTTTCCGCCCCGAGGAATGATAACATCAACATAATCTTTCATTTCAGAAAGCATAATATCAACTACTTTTTTATTTTTTGACTCAATGAACTGTACGAAATTTTCATCTACTCTATTTTTTTTAAGAGATCTTCTAAATAATTTAGCTAGAGCTTTGTTTGTATTAATTGCCTCTGAACCGCCTTTTAAAATTACGGCATTTCCAGATTTAAAACATAGACTTGCTACGTCAGATGTAACATTTGGTCTACTTTCGTAAATAACACCTATAACACCAATAGGTATTGATACTCTTTTAATATTTAATCCATTAGATCTTTTCCATTTATCTAAAGTGATATTTACAGGGTCTTTTAATCTAATAATTTTAATAATAGTATTTTTAATACTAATTAATTTTTCCTCATTTAGCTCAAGCCTTGCTAATAAATTTTCTTTCAATCCTTTTTTTTTAGCAAATTTAATGTCCTTTAGATTTTGGTTAATTAGAAATTTTTTTTCTTTATTCAATAATTTGACATAATCATTTAATATTTTATTTTTCTTTTTAGTATTAACCTTTAATTCACAAGATTTTTTTGCCTTAATGCCAATTAAATTCATATATTTGTTCATCTAAATTTCTACCATATCATCTTTATGAATAACTTCTGATTTTGCAATGTAACCTAATAATTTCTCAATCTCTTTGGAGTGGTGACCCATTATTTTAAAAACTTCTTCAGATGTAAATGAAGAAAGCCCTCTAGCACATTCATTATTTTTCTTATCTAAAATTTTTATATGATCACCTTTTTCAAACTTTCCAGAAACCTTTTTTATTCCTGCAGCTAATAAACTTTTACCAGACTTTATTGCTTTTTTAGCACCATCATCAATTACTAAGGTACCCTTTGGAGCTATAGAGCTTATTATCCATTTTTTTCTAGCATCTAATTTTGAAACTTTGGGAACAAACCAAGTGCAATCATTTTTTTCTTCAATTTTATTTATAGGGTTTAAATAAAGCCCATTAGCAATAACCATACTAGTGCCTGCTAATTGACAAATTTTTGCAGCTTCAATTTTAGTTTGCATTCCACCACTGCCATATTCATTAACACCTTTTACATAAATATTTTTAAGATCTTTATTTAAGTCTTTTATTCTCCTAATTAGTTTAGCATTATTAAAAACTTTAGGATTTTTGGTATAGAGACCATCAACATCAGATAATAGAATTAAAGTATCTGCATTTGTAATTTGAGCAACTCTTGATGCCAACCTATCATTATCACCATATTTTATTTCACTCGTTGCTATTGTATCATTTTCATTTACAACAGGTATAAAACCAAGTTCAAAAAGATTTTCAAAAGTTCTTTTTGCATTTAAAGATCTTCTTCTTTTTTCAGTATCTTCTAAAGTAAGTAGTATTTGAGAAATATTTAATTTGTAATTAGCAAATATTTTTGAAAATAGGTTCATCAATTCTATTTGACCTATTGAGGCTATAGCTTGGCTTTTATCTAATTTAATATTTTTTTTATTATAATTAATTTTTTTACATCCCAAGGCAATTGCTCCTGAACTCACAATAACTATTTTTTTATTTTTTAATCTAAGTTCTTTCACATCTTTTGCAAAGCTAGAGAGCCATTTTTTTCTAATTTGTTTATTATCATCAACCAATAAAGATGATCCAATTTTGATAACAATTATTTTTGAGTCTTTAAGATGCATAAGAAATTAATTTAGCCTTAATTTTTGAAATAGATTTTTTTTCTAGAGTTGACAATAGAACAACTTCAGATTTCATGCTTTTTGAAAAATCCTCAATAATTTCTTTTACCATATCTTCATCAATTAAATCAGTTTTATTTAGAACAATTAATTCCTTTTTTTGTGCAAGTTTAGAACTATAATTTTTAAGCTCATCTTTAATTTGTTTATAAGATTTTTTTAAATCTTCATTTGTAATATCAATCAGATGTAAGAGAGATTTACATCTTTCAATATGTTTTAAAAATTGAGTTCCAAGACCGATGCCTTTGTGGGCCCCCTCTACTAAACCAGGAATATCGGCAATAGTAACTTCTTTGTCATCATAGCTAGCAACACCAAGATTGGGATTTAAAGTTGTAAATTGATAATTTGCTATTTTAGGATTTGCATTTGTAATTGCTGCTAATAAACTTGATTTACCTGCATTGGGTAAACCTATAATACCAATATCAGCTATTGTTTTTAACTGAAGCCAAATTATAAACTCTTCACCCGAGGCCCCTTTAGTAAATTTTCTTGGAGCTCTATTGGTTGAACTTTTAAATCTAGTGTTTCCTAAACCACCTTTACCACCAGCAGCAGCTACAAACTCTTCACCAATTTTTATAAAATCAAAAATTAATGTTTTATTGTCCTCTTCAAAAACTTGAGTTCCTAAAGGAACTTTAAGAATTAAATCTTCTCCACTTTTTCCAGTTTTGTTTTGACCAGCACCATTATCACCTCTTTCTGCTTTGTGATGTTGTTGATATCTATAATCAATTAAAGTATTTAGATTTTGTTCTGCTTTTAAAATAACTGAACCACCTTTTCCACCATCACCACCGTCTGGACCACCGTATTCAATAAATTTCTCTCGCCTAAAACTTGGAGATCCGTCTCCTCCATTTCCAGCTTTAATATAAATTTTTACTTGATCTAAGAATTTCATAATACAACACTAGTTTTAAGTTGTACTATTAATTGGGTTTTACTGAAACAAATGTTCTATCTGATTTTGTTTTTTTAAAAACAACTTTGCCTTTAACTACTGAAAAAATTGAGTGATCTTTACCCATGCCTACATTTTCTCCAGGAAATATTTTAGTTCCTCTTTGTCTTACAATTATGTTTCCAGGAATTACTGACTCACCACCATATTTTTTAACACCGAGTCTTCTACCGGCACTATCTCTTCCATTTCTAGATGATCCACCTGCTTTTTTTGTTGCCATAACTATTCCTAATTATTTATTTATTTCTTTTTTAGAAACTTCTTTTTTTGAAGTTTTTGAAATCTTTTCAGATTCAGATAAAATTTTACCATCTTTTGAAAATATTTTATTAATTTTTATCATAGAATATTCTTGTCTATGACCATTTTTCCTTCTTGAATTTTGCCTTCTTCTTTTTTTAAAAATTAAAACAGTTCTATTTTTATCATTTTTAATTAAATTAGCTTCAACTTTAGCACCTTGAACAGTTGGTGTACCAATCTCAATAATTTTATTATCGCCATAGGCTAAAATTTCTTTGAATTCTATTTTAGTATCAGGTTTTGAATCGGGTAGTTTTTCTATTTTAAGAATCTCACCTGATTTTACTTTGTACTGTTTTCCACCGGTTTGTATAATTGCGTAAGACATAAAATATGTTTTTTTTTGTAATCGCAATATAGTCTGGGCAAGGGTTTAGTCAAGCTCAATAAACTAAAAATTATCCTTTAAATCTCTTAATTTTGAAAAACTTTTAATATCTTGAGCTTTAAGAAATATGTTGCATTCCATTTCATCACTCAAATTAGTGGGCATAGTTGGCAAACCATTTTTAAGTTTTTTCTTAATTTCTAAAATTTTATTTTTAAGTTTTGAATTATTAGAGTCATTCGCTATGCAAAAATTTGAATTCTGTAATGTATACTCATGGCCACAATAAATATCTGTATTTTTAGGTAGTTCTTTAATTTTATTCAAAGAATTAAACATTTGTTCGTAGGTTCCTTCAAAAATTCTACCACATCCTAAAGAAAACAAAGTATCACCAGTAAAAATTTTATTTTCTTTATAAAAATGATAAGCAATATGCCCTGTTGTATGACCAGGTATGTGGTAAATTTTCGCTTCAAAATTTTCCTGTTTCCAAATTTGATTATTTTCAACTAAAACATCTATTGCTGGTATACGCTCTTTATCACCTCTAAATCCTATTACTTTTGCATCATATTTTTTTTTTAATTCAAGGTTTCCTCCAACATGATCATAATGATGGTGTGTATTTAAAATATATTTCAGGTTGATTTTATTATTATCAATAAAATCAATAATTGGATCCGCTTCACTAGGGTCAACAACACACGCATTATGATTAGCTTTGTCAACTATCAAATAGCTATAGTTATCTTGTAAGCATTTTATAATTTCAATATTCATTTTATTTTTCAATTAAAAATATTCCAAGCTCTGAAAATAAATTTTTAAAAAATAAGTTTGTATTATTAATATTTGATACTTTTTTATTCATTAGCGCTAAAGATTTAAAAATTTTAAAATCTAATTTTTTAGCAAATATAAAAAAATCCTTAATTGTACACATGTGTATGTTGGGTGTGTTATACCACTCATGTGGCAATGATTGTGTGACTGGCATCGTTCCTTTAATCAATAAATTAAGTCTAACTTTCCAGTGACCAAAATTTGGAATAGTTACAATTGCTTTATTTCCAACTCTTAAAAGCTCTTTGATAACAACTTCTGGATTTATAAAAGCTTGCAAAGTCTGACCAAGAACAACATAATCAAAAGAATTATCTGGAAACTGTTTTAAGTCAAATTCTGCATTACCCTCAATAACTGTTAATCCTTTAGATATACAAGTTTGCACTTTTTCTTTTGAAATTTCAATCCCTCTAATATTTACATTTTTATTTTTTTTTAGAAACTCCATTAAAGTTCCATCATCACAACCAACATCTAGTACTTTTGAACGATCGTTTATTATATTAGAGATTATTCTATATTCTGATTTCATTTTATTTTATTCGTTATAAGCTTTATCTAAAAAATTTTTAAGGGCTTTTAAAAAATCTGGAACATCCAATAAAAATGAATCATGACCTTTGTCTGACTCTATTTCTACAAAACCTACATCTGCACCGATAGCATTTAAAGCAATAACAATATCTTTATTTTCTTGCGTGGGATAAAGCCAATCTGATGTAAATGATATAATAAAAAATTTTGCTTTTGTATTTGCAAAAGCATCAGATAAATTACCATTAAATTGTTTAATTAAATCAAAATAATCCATTGCTCTAGTAATATAGAGATAGCTATTTGCATCAAATCTATCTACAAAAACTGATCCCTGATATCTTAAATAACTTTCTATTTGAAAGTCAGCATCAAAACCAAATTTAAGATCTTCTCTTGCTTGCAATTTTCTTCCAAATTTTTCTTGAAGACCTTTCTTGGACAAATAAGTAATGTGAGCAGCCATTCTTGCTACAGCTAAACCTTTTTCAGGATTAATATTTTTAGATGAATATTTACCATCGGACCAATTTTGGTCAGCTGTAATTGCTTGTCTACCAAGTTCATTAAATGCTATATTTTGTGCTGAATGGTTAGATGTGCAAGCTATAGGAATAGCAGTTTTGGTCCTTTCTGGAAAATTACTAACGAATTGCAAAACCTGCATTCCACCCATAGAGCCACCAACTACAGAAAAAAGTTTATTAATTTTAAAGTGATCTAATAAATTTAGTTGAGCATTGACAATATCATTTATTGTAATCACGGGAAAATCTGTACCATATGCTTTATTAGTTTTAGGATTGATATGGTTTGGACCAAAAGAGCCCATACATCCACCAATAACATTAGCACAAATTACAAAATATTTATTTGTGTCAATTGACTTGTTTGGACCCACAGCATAAGACCACCAACCATCTTTTTTTGTTACTGGGTTTAATCCAGTTACAAATTGATCACCAGTTAAGGCATGACATATTAAAATTGCATTATCCTTATTTTTATTAAGTGAACCATAAGTTTCATAAGCTAATGGAAAATCATTAATAATCTGACCACAGTCAAGTTTAAGTGGTTTTTTAATAATGAGTGTTTTAATATTTTCTTTAATATTCATAATTCGAGCTGGTGTTTGAATTGAGAGAAAAAAAACTTTTTTAGCGGTTTTTTTAAAGCGCTCGCAATTCAGTTAAATCAGCGCATAAATTTTGTACTAGAAGTTATTTAGCATGTCAATTTTAAAAAAAATTTACTTAAACTCTATAAAAAATTGTTATTTTATTTATAAAGTGTTTAAAAGCTATAAATGACAACCGTAAAATTTAAAAAATTTAATATACAGGCCTATAAACCAGGCAAATCAACTGTAAAAAAATTGAAAAAAATTATTAAGCTTTCTGCCAATGAATCAGCTTTAGGTGTTAGCCCAAGAGCTAAAAAAGTTTTATCAAACAAAAAGTTAAATTTTTCCAGATATCCTGATGGGAAATCAGAAAAATTGAGAGCCCAAATATCTAAAAAATATAAATGTGATAAAAATAAAATTATTTGTGGAGCTGGTTCAGATGAGGTTATTCAAATGCTTTGTCAACTATTTCTCAAACCTAATGATGAAGTTTTGTTACCTGAATTTAGCTTTCTGATGTATAGAATTTATGCAAAAATAGTTGGTGCAAAAGTTATTTTTGCAAAGGAAAAAAATTACAAAGTATCAATTGATGAAATATTAAAAAAAGTTAGTAAAAAAACAAAAATAGTATTCATAGCAAATCCAAATAATCCAACCGGAACTTATCTAAATAAAATTGAACTTATTGAATTAAGAAAAAGATTAAGAAAAAATATATTACTAGTAGTAGATGATGCATATGCTGAATACATGCAAACCATTAATTATAAATCTGGTTTAGATTTATTTAAAAATAAAAATAATGTTTTTATTTTAAGAACTTTTTCAAAAATTTATGGCTTATCATCTTTAAGAATAGGGTGGGGGTATGGTGATAAAAAAATAATCGATAATTTAAATATTATAAAGCCACCATTTAATGTAAATGAGGTTGCACAAAAAGCGGCTTTAGAATCACTAAAAGATTCAAAATTTGTATCTCGCTCTATAAAACACAATATGTATTACGCAAAAAAACTAAAATTTTTTCTGAACAAATATAATATTAATTCAAATGATATTTCAGCAAATTTTTTATTATTAGATTTCTCCAAATGTAAAATAAAAGCTAAATACTTTTATAAAAAACTTAAGTTAAAAGGAATAATTTTAAGATCAGTAGAAGATGGATATAAAATCAAAAATATGCTGAGATTAACTATTGGGTCAAGAACTGATTGTTTAAAGTTTATTCGTACGGTAGAAAGTATATTCAACAAATGAAAAAAATATTAATTATTGGTTGTGGATTACTTGGCTCTTCTTTATTAAGAAAAATTCATAAAAAGAAATTGGCAAAAAAGATTTTTATTTATGAAAAATCTAAAAAAAATATTTCAAAAATAAAAAAACTAAATTTGCCTGGAGTTATAATTAATAAAATAAATGACGCAGTCCCAGAGTCCGAATTAATTATTTTTTGTACACCAATGAGTGAATACAAAAAAATTATTTTAAGTATAAATAAATATTTGACAGCAAATCATATAATTACAGATGTAGGTTCATCAAAGATAAAATCTGCTGAAATAATTAGAAAGAATTTGAAAAAAAATATTTTTTGGACATCAAGCCATCCAATAGCTGGATCAGAAGTTAGTGGACCTGAAAATGGTAAACAAAATCTTTTTGAAAATAAATGGTGTGTTTTAATAAAAGGAAAAAAGTTTAACAATAAACATCTTAAATTCTTACAGAATTTTTGGAAAAAAATAGGTTCGAAAACTGTTATAATGAGCCCAGAAAAGCATGATAAAATTTTTTCGATTACAAGTCACCTACCTCATTTGATAGCTTATAATTTAGTAAAATCGGCACAAGATTTTGAAAAAAAACAGAAATATAATTTATTAAAATATAGTGCCGGTGGTTTAAGAGATTTTTCAAGGATAGCCGCATCTAACGAAATTATGTGGAGAGATATTTTTTTTGATAATAAAAATAACGTGAAAAGGGCTATTAATTTATTCATTAAGAATTTAAATGGATTTAAAAAAGATATTAATACTAAAAATAATAAATCAATTTTAAAAAAATTAATTCAAACAAAAAAAGTAAGAGCCAAAATAATTAAATTAAAACAAGATATTAATAAACCAGATTTCGGCAGAAATTAGTAATTTTCAACATTACTGACTTTTTTTATCAATAATTTTGCGGTTCTTTCAATTAATTTTACCGCATAATTAACAGACATAATTATCACTTTTTTTTTAGGTCCATAAGCATGAATAAATTTAGATTTATCTAAACATATTCCAACATGACCTTTCCAAAAAATAATATCACCCTTTGAATAATTTCTTCTCTTTTTTTTGTTACAAAATTTAATCTGATCCTTTGTATCTCTGGGAAAAAAAAATTGGTTATAGAAAAAATAAATTTGAATTAATGATGAACAGTCAATTCCTTTTGCAGTTTTACCACCCCATAGATACTTTGAATTTAAAAATAATTTAAATATTTTATTATAGTTTTTTTCAATATGGTCAATTTTCTTTAGGTCTTTTTTCTTTATCCATTTATTTTTTTCAAATTCTATAAATTTTTTATTTTCGTTAATTTTTGAAATTCTACTTGCAAAATATAAAAACTTATTAGTT
>Ga0209425_10005444_pt1 | contig 12500 bp, 11 predicted proteins | sample COG_05_FD_184749 | JGI IMG/M metagenome (GOLD analysis project Ga0209425, IMG submission 184749) | Pelagic Microbial community sample from North Sea - COGITO 998_met_05 (SPAdes) (version 2) | ecosystem: Environmental > Aquatic > Marine > Neritic zone/Coastal water | place: Helgoland, sampling... | reverse complement strand
ATTTACCAGAAATTTATTATCAAAATTTGAAAAAAAATTTAAATATAAATAGTATTATAGATTTTAATAAAAGTGAAATTGAAGAAATAATAACTAGATGTAGATTATTAAGAAACATAGAAAAAAAGCAAGCTATAAAACATTTAATATCGATGGCTTTAGCCATTAAAGAAGTTTTAAAAATAGAAAAGCCAAATTATCTTATAATGCAAACTGTAGATAATTATATTTCTGATTTAATGCATAGATATTGTAAAAAAAATACAATTAAATTTATTGGCATAGTAGGAACACCTTTTAATAGTTACTTTAGAGTAACATCTCAGGGTGAAGCTAATTTTAATAAACAAGCTAAAAATTCAATTGATAAAAAAATTTTCAAAAACATGTTGAACAGAAGTTATGTTCCAAATTTCAATAAAAAATCAGTAGTAAATCCAAAAAAATCTGTTTTTATTAGATGGATAAGAAATTCTATTAAGATTCCATTTTTTTTCTTCAAAAGAATATTCTCTTTCGATTATTATAATTATCATTACTGGCAAAATCTTATAGTGACTAAAAGTAATTTTAATTTATTCTTCCCTACCGATCCTGGTAACAATGATTGGGAGGAGAGCTTAAATTTTAAGAGCCGTTATAATTTATACATTCCGTTACAAATGTATCCAGAGGCAACAATTGATTATGCATGTCAGGATATTAAATATGTTGATTATTATAAAAATCTTTTTTTATTTATAAAAAAAAATCATCACAAATTTAATATATTTATTAAAGAACATCCAAATATAATGGCACTTAGACCTGCTAGTTTTTATAAATCAATTAAAAACGACAAACGTATTACAGTTATACCGACATATGAAAATTCAAATTATATACTAGAAAAAATAGACTGCACTCTTGTGTGGACAGGTACAGTTGGATTTGACTCGTTAATTAGAGGGGTCCCCGTAATAAGCTTTTGTAAACCATATTATGCTTCTGGCTCAAGATTTATGACAATTAAACAAGAAACACAAACAAGTAAAATTTATAAACATATTAAAAAATTTTATAAAAAAAAAATTACTTTATCAGAACAAAAAAAAATATTTAAATATGTAAGCAGACAACTTTATAAAGGTCATTTTAAATATCATGGTGATTGGTCATCAAACAACAAGAATGATTTGAAAGATATAAAACAAATGGCTAATTCAATTAAAAATCTATAAAGTAATTTATAATTAAATTTTTATAATTATAAATAATATTATTATGTCTCATTTTTGTATCAAATATAAAAATAACTCAACAAACAATTTTGAATTTCTCTATGAAAGTTTAAAAAATAAAGATCAAAAAATATCAAAAACAAACTTAATAAATTATCTTTATTCAAACAACACAAATTCAATTTTTTCGGTAATTGATAATGAAAAAAAATTACCAATTACTAACCCTGATGTTTTTGATCACTACAAAGATAAAATAAAAAAACTAAATCAAATCGAACAAGAAGAAATTTTTTATAATAAAATTGTAGAAAATATTGCAAAACACAAAAAACATCAAAAAAATGCTATTTTACTTTCTGGTGGAAGTGACTCGATATTAATTGCTGCTATAGTTACAGAAATTTATGGTCAAAATAATGTTATAGCACTCACTCTCGATGATGGCACTCCTTTTCACACAGAAGAAATTAATAGAGCAACAATAGCGGCTAAGGATTTAGGGATTAAGCATTATCTAATTAAAGAGAAAGCTTTTGCAACAGAATATATAAAAATAATTGATAAACAAGCCAACTCTATAGATAGATCATCGGCAGATTATGATAAACTCGCAAAAAAGATAATTGAACATTACGGGGATAGTAATGTTGATGTCTTAAATGGTGAATTTAATTTATTAGAAACTGGAGTTCAAGAATCAAGTGACCCAACAAGACATTTACGAAATTTTATTTTTAGAAATAAAAAAAAACTATCTTTTTTAAGAATTTTTGAATTTTTTAAACAGGGTAAATTGAGATCAGATTTCATGCTAGATTCTAATAATAAATATTTAATGACACTAAATGATATCACAAGATTTATTTTTGAAAAAAAAACAGATTTAGAATTTATGAGTGGTTGGTATAATGGTAAATCAAAATTTCCTGGCTATCATGGGATGGAAATTTCTAATGACATAAATTTTAGAAAAATATTTATAGATTTTTTTTCTAATATAAAATTTAGAAATATGACTGATTTTCCAGAATTTCTTTATACAGCTGGACCAATAATGAACGCTGGTACAACGAATGTTGAAACTGTTACAAATATTATGCAATCGAATGGATTAAATATGATTTTCCCTTTTAGTTCTGATGAATTATACGCAATAACAAGTCTTACAAAATATTATAAAAACAAAAAATTACAGAAAGATTTAATAAATAGAAAATATAAAATAGACAACAGGGCTGTAAACTTTGTAAAAAGTCACAAAAACTTTAATAAATACTTTGCTGGAGACGGACAATTTGATAATGAAAGTTTTAAAGAACTTTTTAATGATAATTTTTTCATGAAATTTAAGAATAGCATAAATTTAGATAATTTAACTGCGCAAGATATTAAGATAATGCAAAAATCAGGATTTACAAATCAAAGACAGTTTAGAATATTTGTAATTTCCCAAATATTAAACACTATGAAAGTTGGATAGTGATACGTTTTCCTAATAAAGATTTTATATTAAGATTATTTGCGACAGGCTTAAAATTCTTGACCCTTTTAATTATATTAAAAGTTGATAAATTTACTGTACCAATATTTTATTTCTACTCAACATTTGCTGCTTTTTTACATAAGTTCACAGTACTTTCGGAGTTAAATAATTATAGGCGCCTGACTAATGAAATTAATTTTTTTAAGATAAATATTTTTTATTTTTTTAATAGCTTGTCTAGAATGTTATTTTTTTTAATTATTATCTATATTTTTGCAAGTTTTTTTGAATATAAATCATATTTTATATCTATAGCTTTTTTTATTTTAACTACATTTTTAATGAACTATATAAGCACCATTTTTGTAGTTAATTCTAATCAACTTTCTGCAAGCATTGTTTATTTTATTGGTTCAGCTTCACTATTTTTTTCGGTTATTTTAGCATCTTTAATTGAAGGCAACTTTCTAAATAATATTTGCATAATATACTTCTTCTTAAGCTGCCTGATATTTGTTGTTAAATTTGGAATACCTAAAATAATGTTTTCTTATGATAAAAAATTTATAAATAGATTTACTATTTATTTTATACGAAAAAATTTTAATATAAGATTTTTGTATCAATTAAGAAGGGGTTTTAATTCTGTTTCAGGCTATTTAATTACCGCTCTAGTTGCTTATTATATTTCTTCATATGAGCATCTCAATATAGATTTAAAAAATTTGTTGATTATCTCATTATATATATCAAACATTATACTTCTTTATTTACTTACTTCAAAAGTTTTTCCTCATGTTTTAAAAATAACAAAAGGAGAATTCAAGTTAATGGGTTTAAAAAAAATAATACAAATAATCTCACTTTTAATTATTATGTATTTCATTACTATTTTTTCTTTACCTCAATATATTGAAATAGTTACAATTTTTTACTCTATTAGTCTGTTTGTATTTTTTTCTTATTTAATTTCTTTTCAAGATTTTTATATTCAGGCAAGGACAATAAAATTAAAATATTTTGCTTGTTTTATATTATTTATTCTAACGAATTTTTATCTATTAGATTTTTTTTATGGACAATTTTTCTTTATTCCAATTCTTTTAATTTTACCAAGATTCAGTATTTTTCTTTTAAATAAATTATTTTTTAAAGAATTTTAATGATTGGTTATTTTATACTTTTAGGTTATTCAATTTTATTTATTATCTCATTTAATAAAAATAATAGTGAAACTCTAACTTTAAATCTTTTGTCAATTACATTCCCGTGGGTACTTTATTTCTCTTTAATATATATTTTTCAAATTAAATTTTACAGTCTTAATATAAATTTTTTTATATTTATATTTTTTTTAAGTTTACTTTCTTATATTGCGTGTATTACTGGTTATAATTCTGCAAAAAATGAAATCTTCAAAACAAATAAAAATTTTGAAAATTTCGAAAAATATTATATTTTCTTTATAAGTCTCGGTATAATTGGTGCCTTAGTAACAGTTTATGAAAGATTTGATAATTTTTCTCTATTTTTATCAACCACAAATCCAGAACAACTTTATAAATTACGTTATTCAACGAATATTAAAGATGTAGGCTTAAGAATAGAAAGTAATATTGAATACTTAAAAATTTTATATCCATTCTCATTTATATCGATAGTTCCTGTAGGTGGTTCATTTAAAATTAAAACTCTACGTTATGTTTGCCTCACTCTTTTTGTGTTGGGAGCGTTAATGGTTGCTGGTAGATTTAATCTTTTGTTTGCTGTAATAGCCTTAGGCATCTTCACTTATAATAATAAAAAAATCTTTAATTTAAGAAATTTATCCATCATTTTGATTTTCTTTTATTTTCTTTCGCTATCATTCACACTCAGATCATCTAATTTTGATACACTTTATTTTTATAAAAATCTTGCTGGTATTAGTGATATAAATTTTCTTGGATTAAAAAATTTGGACAGTGTTTTTTTTACACCCATATATAATCTCATTACTTATTATGTCCAATCTGCAAATCATTTAACAAGTTTTTTAATTGATTATGATCTAAGAAAACTTGCATTTGGTGGTTACCAATTTGATATTGTGTTTGGTATTATCAATAAAGTACTTGGAACTAGCCTGGTCACTAAAAGAGAATTAGCGTTTAATGATTATTCTGTTGGATTGTTTTCTACTTACATTAGGGATGTTTTGGCAGATTTTGGTTATATAGGTTGTATTGTATTTTCTACTTCGATTGGTTATTTACTGGGAAATTATTCAGCTAAACAAAATCTGCATTGGATTTATAGAGTTATTTATTATTTTTTAATTATACAATTTGCACTTGCACCTTTATTGTTAATATATAATGATTTTATTTTATTATTAAATATATATTTATTTGCATTTTTATATTTTAAAAAAAAATAATTAATAGATTTATTTAATGACAAGTATAAAAAAAAATTTTCTAACAAAAATCAAATTTCAACAAATAAGAAAATTATTTTTTATTTTATTAAGTTTTGACATAAAGTTAATTTATTCTTTGTTAAATAACATACCAGCTGGCACAGAACATTTGAAATTTTTTTCAAATATTAAAAAACTTAATACAATTGTAGATATTGGATGTCATAAGGGTCAGTTCGCTTTAATATCAAAATTTATTTACAAAAAGGCGAAAATTTTTTCTTTTGATCCCTTAAAAAGTTCTCAAAAAAAATATAAATCAATACTTAAAAAAAAAGATGGTTATCATTTCTTTAATAATGCAATTGGTAATAAAGATGTAATAGCCAAAATTAATATTTCTAAAAAAAGTGACTCTTCGTCATTATTGGAGATTACAGATAAACAAACCAGTATATTTAAAAATACAGAAAAAATTAAAGAAGAAAAAATTTATATTAAAAAATTGAATAGCTGTTTAAAGAAAAAAGATCTACAAAAACCTTGCTTATTAAAAATAGATGTTCAAGGTTATGAGTTAGAAGTATTAAAGGGTTGCCAGGAACTTTTAAACTGTTTTGATTTTATATATATAGAGTGTTCATTTGTTGAACTATATAAAAAACAACCTTTGTACAATGAAGTTAATACGTGGCTAAAGAAAAAAAATTTTAAATATGTAAAAAAATTTAATACTTCTTTTGATAATAATAATAAAATTATTCAAGCTGACTTTTTCTTTAAGAAATTATCTTAGGCACATAATGAATAATTTCTTCGTTTATTTTCAGTAAAGAGGGATTTTTTTTAAATATTTTCATTACTTTAGGCAATTCTACATACTCATCTTTTTTATATAATTTAAAGTATTCTTTAAACAACATTTTAAAAAATTTTAAATCCTGAATTGTATCAACAGTTAGTCTGAATTTATTACTTATAATTAACTCTTTAGGAGAATTTATATTTTTAGTCTTAAATTTATTCTTACCATCTGTGTGATAATATAGAGTTGGATATTCTTGAAAAACTTTATCGTTTTTTGAAAGTTTTTTTACTAATTGCAACGATTTTAAAGAAAATATACTTAGGTCGAGGCCGTATGCTATTTTCCTTTTTTTCTTATCTGCAAAATGATTGTTTGTAATATAATCAAATTTATTATTTTTCTCATAATAGGTAATCATATGGTCAATCAATAAGCAGTCAGTTAAAGGATTATCACCTGTAACTCTTAAAATATGATTAATTTTATATTTTTTGGCACAATTAATTATTCTGTTTAAAACATTATGCGAACTACCCCTATAGCAGGGGATTTTTAATTTTTTTAAAAAAGAAACTATTTTATCATCTTTTCTATTAGTTGTAGTTGCAACTATAATCTTATCAATTTTTTTAGATTGCTTAACTCTTTCAATTATAATTTTTAAAATCTCTTTATTGGTAATTTTCTTTAAAACTTTTCCTGGGAGTCTATTAGATAGCATTCTAGCTTCAATTATTGCTGCAACTTTTATTTTCATTTAATATAATTTTTTAAAATCTTATTACATCTATCTAAACCATATCCATCAATTAGTTTTTTTTGTTTTGAATTAATATTGATATGCTTATTTAAAAGTAGATTATTTAAAGTATCTCTTAAGCCTTTTATATTTTTCAATGTTGGGTTTTTACAATTTATAATTAACCCTCTTTTATCAAAATAGTTCATTGCATATTTTTGATGAAGATAATTTTGAAATACAAATGGTTTTTTTCCAGAGGCTATAGCCTCAAACATTATAGTACCACCTGTACAAATAATAATATCTGATTTATCAATTAATTTTTTAAGTGAAGTTAAATTTAAATATTTATCAATTTTATTAGATTTGAGTTTGAATATTGCATTATTTTTTTTTACAGCACTTCCTACAACGACATTAATCTTTTTCAATTTTGAATGCCTTAGAAAAGATGAAGTTTTATATAAAAAATTTCTGTCATCTGCACCACCCGAACATACCAGTGCAGTCAATTTATTAGCATCTATTTTTTTAATTGTTTTTCTTACTTTATATTCTTTATTTAAAATAATATATTTAGGCCCTTGGTAAATAGTTATATTTTTTGATTTTTTAAGTTTTTTTTTAGCAAAAAATATTCCATTGATGATTAATCCTTTTAAAAACAAATTTGGTCTTATTTCATCAAAACTAATTTTTTTTAATTTTAACTGATTAAGTTTTTTTAATAAAAATTTTTCAGCTCCTAGTGTATCAATAATAAAAATATCATTTTTAGATACCTTTAATTTATTAAAAATAGTATTTGTATAATTTAAAATTTTTTCCTTAGTGTATTTATTTAAAAATATTTTACCTATTTTGTATTTTGATAAAAAGACAAACTGATAATTTTGACTTAAGCTTTTTTTTAAATAATTATAAATCTTGAGACTTCTATAAATATGACCCAATCCAGCAAATTTTCCATCATCACCATCTACCCTGAAATAAATCGTTTTTTTCATATTTTTTTATGATACATATTTTGGAATCTATGAAGATAAACTTTAATAGTAAAAAATATATTGTAAATCAAAATTCTAAAATAAGTAATGTAATCTCTAAATTTGAGCAAAATAATCTTAACATTGCTATTGTTGAAAGTAATAAAAAAGAATTTCTTGGAATAATTACGCTCTCAGATTTAAAAAAAGCCTTCTTTAAAGGCGCCTCAACTAATCAGAAAATTACTAATTTTTTTAATAAAGACCCACTTTATTTAAAAGGTAAAATTAATGAAAATTCAATTTCAAACATTTTATCTTCTAGTAAATTTAATAATATTGATCCACCGTTAATACCAATATTTAACGAAAAAAATAAACTTATAGACATAATAGATAAATACGCATTATTTAACTATCCTACAAAAAGCTTTTTAAGAAAAGACAGTACCTCTGCAAAGAAAATTTTAATATTTGGCGGTGCTGGATATATTGGAAGTGTACTAGTGGAACAATTAATAAAATTGAATTACGAAGTAACAGTATATGATAAATTTATTTACAATTCTAAAAAATCTTTTGAAAATTATTTTAAAAAAGACAACGTAAAAGTTATTAAAGGAGATTCTCAAGATATTTCTAAAATTTTTGAAGCTATACGTAAAAATGATATTGTTGTTCATCTTGCTGAAATGGTGGGTGATCCATTATGTGAAAAAAAACCAAAAAAAACATATGCAGTAAATTATTTAGCATCAATAACTATAAGTAATATTTGTAAAAATTTAGGTATTAACAAATTTATATATGTATCTTCATGTAGTGTATATGGATCGAATGATAATTTAACAAATGAACTATCAAATATTAATCCTTTAAGTATTTATGCAAAACTAAAAGCTTTGTCAGAAAAAGCAATAATTAGAAATATTGATAAAAATTGTCAACCCTGCATATTAAGATTAGGAACAGTTTATGGCTCATCTTTTCGTCCACGTTACGATTTAGTTGTAAATCTTTTTTCTGGCTTGTTAGCTAATAAAAAAAAAATTACTATTGCGGGTGGTGATCAGTGGAGACCATTTGTACATGTTAAAGATGTGGGTAGAGCAATTATAAAGGTATTAAATTCAGATTTTAAAAAAACCAATAATCAAATTTTTAATATAGTAGGTGAAAATATTCAAATTAAAGATATAGGAAAATTAATAAAAAAAATTAACCCTAAAGTAGATATTGTTTTTTCTAAAACATCAGTAGATAAAAGAAACTATAAATCATCAAACAATAAAGCCCAAAAATTATTGAAATTTAAAACTAAATTTACAATTAAAGATGGGATAAAAGAAGTTGTAGATTATACCAAAAAAAATAAGATAAAAAATATTTTTAATAAAAAATATATAAATATCCTCAATCATTTTAAATTTTAATGAAAGAAATAAAATTATCTGAAACCTATACCGACCAAAAAGAAATAAAATCTATTTCAAAAGTATTGAAAAGTGGTTGGTTAACCAGTGGAAAAATAACTAAAAAATTTGAAGAAAATGTTTCTACTTACCTAAAATCTAAACATGTAATAGCTGCAAACTCATGCACTAATGGAATTTTAGCTACGTTAAAAGCATTAGACCTTAAGAAGGGTGATGAAATTATTACATCACCTTATACTTTTATAAGCACAATAAATACTCTTTATCAATTAGAGTTAAAAATTGTATTTGCTGACATAAGTATGGATGATTTTAATATAGATTTTGATGAATTAAAAAAAAAGATTACCAAAAAAACAAAATGTATATTGATTACTCACTTTGGGGGCAATCCTTTTGATATAAGAAAATTATCAAAAATAAAAAATAAAAAAATTAAGATTATTGAGGATGCTGCCACAGCATTAGGTGCAGGAATACGCGATAAAAAAATAGGTTCTTTTAATAAATCTGTTTCTATATTTAGTCTGTATGCCAATAAGATTATAACAACAGGTGAGGGGGGGTTGATTTCAACAGCTGATAAAAAGTTAGCATCTAGAATAAGAAATTTAGTAAATATAGGAATTACTAAAAGTCCATGGATGAGATCTAAAAATAAAATCTCTCACTTATATGATTTATTTGAACCTGGGTATAAATTTAACTTTACAGATTTACAAGCATCAATTGGAGTAGAGCAGTTAAAAAAATTAAATAGCATCATAAGCTACAGAAAAAAAATTAGAGGTGTCTATAACAAAGAATTAGGTGATCTAGAAAAAAAAAAATTGATTAAAATATTTAAAATTAAGAAAAATTTTAAAAGCTCTGAATACATATATACAATTCTAATCAATAAAAATAAAGATCAACAATTAAGAGATAAATTAATTCAATTTCTAAAAAAAAATAAAATCAATACTACTGTGCACTATATACCACTTTTTGAATTAAAATTTTATAAAGATAAGTTTAGCAAAAAGAAATTCCCAAATACAAATTATGTTTATAAAAATATAGTATCTCTTCCATTTCACAACAAACTGAAATTAAATCAGGTGAAATATATTTCAAATAAAATAAATGATTTTTTTAATTATGAAAATAAAAAAAAATAAAACTTATATTATTGCTGAAATTGGAATTAACCATGAAGGTAGTTTTAAAAATGCAATAAAGTTGATAAGTGAGGCTGCTAAATCAGGGGCTGATGCTGTTAAATTTCAAATTTTTAAACCAGAAACGCTAGCCTCTAAAGTATCGGAAAAAACAAATGATCAGAAGAAAAGAACTAAAAAAAAAGAAAGCCTTTACCAGATGTGGAAAAGAATGGAATTTACCCTTCCACAGTGGAAAAAATTAAAAGCTTTAAGTACAAAATTAAAATTAGATTTTATTAGTTCAGTATTTGATAAAGAAAGCTTTGAACTTTCTAAGAAAATTAATCTTTCAGCATATAAAGTAGCATCTTCTGATTTAACAGATGTTAAACTTTTAACAGATTTAAGTTTTCAAAAAAAACCAATTATTATTTCAACTGGGATGGGCTCATTTAATGAAGTTAAAAAAGCTTTAAACATATTAAAAAAAAACAAAGTATATCTTTTGCACTGTGTTTCTCTCTATCCTTGCCCTATAAAATTAATAAATTTAAACAGAATGAAAACTTTATCTAAAAAATTTAATAAAGATGTTGGGTATAGTGATCACTCTTTAGGAATTAATGCCTCATTAATCTCAATTTCAATGGGTGCAAAAATTCTTGAAATACACTTTACTTTAGATAAAACAAAAAAAGGTGCTGATCATGAACTATCTGTAGATCCCAATGATCTTAAAATTATTTCAAATTATTCTACCAATTATTATGACTCACTTGGAAATGGTAAGATTGAACCAAGCGTTAAAGAAAAAAAAATGCGTAAATTTTTTAGAAAATCAATTTATGCCAAAAAAGATATTAATAAAAATGAAGAATTCAGTGAAAAGAATTTAGTATGTAGAAGGCCCCAAAATTCTATTAAGTCTGAATTATACTTCAAGATATTAAACAACAAAATAAATAAGGACATTTTAATTGATCAGCCCATCTATGAAAAAAATATCAAATAATAAATATAAAGTAACTTTTTTAGTTGATAATAAGAATACGTGGTTTTCAAAATACTTAAATATATTTCCAATCAAAAATAAAAAATATATTTTTAAAGTCTCAAGCAATGTTAAAAAAGTTTTTAATCAAGATGTTTTGTTCATTATCAATTATACGAAAATTTTAAATAAAAAGAGATTACTACAAAATAAACTAAATCTTGTAATTCACTCAAGTAATCTTCCAAAGAATAGAGGTGGCGCCCCCTTACATTGGCAAATACTTAGAAATAAAAAAAAGATAAAGATTTGTTTATTTGAAGCCATTGAAAAATTAGATGCTGGAAATATTTTTCTAACTGAAGAGTTAAGTTTTAATGGGACAGAACTCTATGACGAATTGAGAGATAAACAGGCAAAAAAAATGATTAAGTTGATTAAGAAATTTTTATCTAAATATCCTAAAATTAAAGGAACTAGCCAATTTGGCAAACCCAGTTTTAATAAAAAAAGAAATTTAAATCATAGTGAGCTAGATATTAATAAGTCGATTAAAGATCAATTCAATTTAATGAGAATTTCTGATAATGAAAAATATCCTGCTTTCTTTAATTTTAGAAACAATAAGTATATTCTAAAAATTTATAAAAAATAATTTATTTAATGAAAATAATTTAATGATGTGTAGTATTACTTCTATGTGTTTTCGATTCATTCTAATTTTTCTTTTTGTTGCTAGTTGCACTAACTCAACAGGCTTTAAAAGTGAACCAAAAAGCTCAAACCCAAAAAAAATAGGTATAAAACAAAGGGGTGTTGCTTTAAAATTCTATGTTTTAAACAAAATTAACACCGCGTCTCTTCCAAAATTTGAAGATATAAAAAAAACAAGATAAAAAATTAACTCAATTAATAGGTGAAAACAAATATTATTACTCCATTGGTGCAGGTGATGTCATAAATATATCAATTACAGATATTGATGATATTGATGGCTCTTATACCATTAGTCCAACAGGCGATGTAACAATTCCCTATGTTGGTCAAGTTGTAATAAGTGATAAAACTAAAGAAGAAGCTCAAGAGTTTATAAACAATGTTTTAAAAGGATTTTATCAAGAACCAGAAACTATTGTTAAAATTGAACAATATAACAGCGCTTATGTTTATATTACTGGAGCAATAAATTGTCCTTTATCAATTCTACTTTCAGAAAAATCTGAAAATGATCACTATTAGGCAGTTTTAATAATAACTTATTAAATTGTTAAGAAGTTTTATTTAATAG
>Ga0209425_10005443_pt1 | contig 12500 bp, 9 predicted proteins | sample COG_05_FD_184749 | JGI IMG/M metagenome (GOLD analysis project Ga0209425, IMG submission 184749) | Pelagic Microbial community sample from North Sea - COGITO 998_met_05 (SPAdes) (version 2) | ecosystem: Environmental > Aquatic > Marine > Neritic zone/Coastal water | place: Helgoland, sampling... | reverse complement strand
AGTATCTCATAATCTTCTGAATTTTGACATACAATCATCCCACCTTCACCCGAGGTTATTTGATGCGAATAATAAAAAGAATAAGTTCCGAAATCTGACAAAGTACCCAAAAAATTTTTTCTATAAGTTGATCCAAATGCCTCACAAGAATCTTCAATAAGAATGATTTTTCTTTTTTTACATATTTTTCTTATTTCATTTAAATCTGAACACATTCCTAAAACATGAACTAAAACAATAACTTTAGTTTTTGAATTAATCTTTCTCTTTAAATCTATAATACTAATATTTAGTGTTTCAGTATCAACATCTACAAAAACAGGTTTAAGGCCAGCTTGAACGAACGGCCATAAAGATGTCGGCCAACATACTGCTGGTATTAAAAATTCTTGACCATAGAAAAATCTATTTTTTCTCATTGGATTACATGATGCAAAAGCAGCCAATAGGTTTGCGGATGAACCAGAATTAACCATTAGTGCGTATTTTGCTCCAACTGTTTTTGCAAACTCTTTTTCAAATTTTTTTGTTAAATTGGACATTGTAATTTGTCCTGATTTTATAATCTCAATTCCTTTTTTTTTGTCTGACTCTGTAAAACCTTTGAAAAGTAATGGAAATTTTAATTTGTTCATAAGATATATTTGGAAATTTGTTTATTACATTAATTAGAAAATAAAATCTATGATAAATTAATTCTATTTTTAACCAAATCTTCATCCTTTAAATGATAAATAAATTTACCAGCTTTTGTTTTTATTGAATCGTTAATAATAAATATGTCAATATTCTCAGGCATACTTCCAAAATATGAAATTAATTTATCAGTCAAATAACTCTTTTTTACCTCAAAATCACATGTAAAAAAAATAGCAAGTTTTTTTTTGTCTTTATTCCAGTAATACTGTGATGATCTAATAAATTTATCAAACTTATAAATATGATCAAAAATTATTGAGCTAATTTTTTTATCTTCATTTTTAAACTGAATTTCAAAAGGTGGTCTATTTTTTCCAGCGACCTTAAATTCAAAAATTGAAATATCATCATTAGCATCGATTAAATCATCAGGTGTATATCTTATTAAAGGAAAAACTCTCTTTTCTAAATCAGATAAAATCAAATTTTTTTCTTTAGATTGAACCAAAAATGAGTCCCATAAAGTTTTTATTTTGTAAAATTCATTTTCTTTATTATACCCAATCACCCCGGTTTCGGCCATACCGAACTCATTAATAAGTTCTGATTGTGGAAAAATTTTTTGGACTAATTCATAGTCAGCTAAAGATAAATTATCAGAAGTTAAAATTATTTTAATTTTATTTTTGTAAACTATATTCTTAAAATTAAAAAAATTCAAAATTGACGCAAACGTAGAGGCATATGTCAATACATAAAGTGGTTGTGACTTAATAAGTTGATCATAAATTTTATTTATATTTTTACTACTTAAATCATAAGCAGAAAATTGTGATCTTTTAAAATAAAAATTTTTTAATTTTTTTATAGTTTCTCTATAAACTTTTGGAATTAAATTTTTACTAAATTTGTGTGAATGGCCCCATATGTATAAACATTTATCTCTATGAAATATTTTAAAATTTTCTCTTAAAAAAGCCTGATTAATAAAATTTTTTTTTGAGTCAATAAATCCTGTAGGAAATCTTGTAACGGGACCACTAGTGCCCCCAGTAAAAGTATTTTTATTTGTTTTGCTTTCTTTAAATATAATTTCGTAATTTTTTATAATGTCATTTTTAGAAATAATAGGAAAGTTATTAAATTCATTTAAACTTTTTATATTGTTAGGAAGATTATTTTTTTTTTTATAAATTGAATAAAAAGTATATTTATATAGTGCATATTTCCATACTTCATTTAATTTTTTGAGTTGATAATCTAAAATAAAGTTTCTGTCTTTATTTTTAAATAAATTTCTTTTCAAATCTAAATTTTTGTTAATTTTGTAAACAAAATTAATCATTTTCTTGCCTTTTTTTATTTTTAATATAATTCAAAAGTACCATTTAATAATATAATTAGTAATTGTAAAAATTGAATAATGAAAGCTTTCTTAAAAAAAATTCTATTAAAAATTTTTGGTTATGGAAAATATATTCAAATATACTCATTTGTTAAATATAAAAAACCAAAAGTTTTAAGACTAGATATTGCCGCTACATGTAATGCTCAATGCCCGATGTGCCCAAGAGAACATATGGAAAAAAGCAGACTAGTTGGAAAAATGCCACTAGATCAAATTAAGAAAATTTTAATTGATGGTAGAAAATTTGGATTTCAAACTTTAAAAGTTTATATAACTTCTGAACCAACTGTTCATCCAGACTTTAACTACATAATGAAATTTTCAAAACAATTAGGTTATATAAATCACGTGTCAACAAATGCCTCACTGATACCACGAGCATTGGAGGGTTTAAAGTATGTTGACAATCTTCAAATCTCTGTTGAAGGATGGGATAAAGAAAGTTATGAAAAATTTAGATATCCTTTAAATTTTGAAAAAGTTTACAATAATTTAAAAATTCTCAATCAAAATATAGATAAGAAGAATCAGAATAGATACATACATTTACCTATGACTAAAAATACAGATCTTAGAAAGTTTTTAAAACTATGGGGTGAGTTTGTTAATTTCATAAAAGTTGATTATATGCAACCAGCAAATCTATTTTCCAAAGGCATAATGAAATCTGAATATAATCCAAAAATTAAAGATGAATATTATGACTTTACTCGGAAAGAAAAAGATTTTGCTTGTTTTGATCCTTTTGCAGAAATTGTAGTGGCCTATGATGGAAAAATTATGCTTTGTTGCTTAGATTTTAATGCAAAATATAATCTTGGAAATATAAACGAGGGTTTTGATGAAATATTAAATAATCGTTTTAGAAAAACAATAAAAAAACAATTTTATAGTCAAAAATTGTCAACGTGTAGAGATTGCTCAATGTTCTATCTTCCTTCTGAAGAAGTTTTGCAAAATACTTATTTTCTAATCAATCAAATAAATAAAGAAAAAATATCTGATGCCAAACTCTTGTTCAGATATATCCAATAACATCTAAAGTGAAAAAAATAACCGTTCTAAATTTAGATACCAACAGTGTAGGTGGTATTCAAACTTACTTAAAAATGTTTTCAAATTATTTAGATGAAAGTAATTTTTTTAAACCTAAAAATTTTGAGTTGAGCAAAAAAATTGATCCAACCAAGTTATTTAAAATTTTTTATAATTGTATTAGATCTGAATATATATTTATAACGCATATATCTATATTAAATTTATTCTTTCTAATCTTTTTTAAGAAAAAAATTTTTTTCTTTTTTTATGGAATTGAAATATGGAAGCCCAGATCAAAACTAGCGAAAATAATCCTGTCAAATTTTAGATTTAAAAAATATATTACATGCTCAAATTATTCAAAAAATTATTTATATAAAAGTGTAAATTTTTCAAAGCCAGATGTATCGGTTATCTACCCCTACTCAATCTTTGAAACTGAAAAAAAATTTTTAAATATTTACAATAAAAAACAGAAAAAAAATTTCAACATAGTTTCGGTTTCGCGTTTGGGAGGAGAAGTGACAAGGGGACTTTGGCTTTTACTAAATTCATTAAAATTATTAAAATTAAAAAATATCAATGTAGATATAATAGGAATTGGCGAGCAAAAAAATAAAATGGAGAAATATGTAAAAAAAAATAATATTAAGAACGTTAACTTTCATGGCTATGTAAAAGATTTAAAACCTTTTTATTCTAAATCAGACTTAAGTATATATTTAACTGATGAAACAGGATTAGGATGCTCTGTAGTAGACTCCATATTTTTTAACACACCATGTCTAATCTCGAAAAATTCAGCGTCAATAGAAGTATTTAATGGACTTGGAAAATATCCTTATCAAACAAGAAATGATCAAGACAAAACAGGTATGACTAAAATTTTAGATAATCTATCTAAATCAAAAAAAAATCCATCCAATTTTAAATTTAAGTCGCAATATTTTAATAAGTTTTCAAAAAAGAACTTTGCTAGAAATTTCAAAAAAATTTTATGAAAAAAAAATTAATTATTTTTGCTATGCACCCAATACCTTATTTATCTCCAGTTTTCAGGGAAATTTATAAAATTAATAAAAGCACCATTGTTTTTTTTTTAGATACATTGGGTTTCAAGAAACATTATAATCCATATTTTAAAACAACTCTTATTGAAAATAAAAAAATTATAAGTGGTTATGAAAATTTTTTTTTAAAGAATCTTAGTAAAAAAGTAATTACAGGATTTTTTTCTAGGATAAATTTTGATGTCTTTAGAATTATTAAAAAAAAAGAAAATAAATATATCTTAATAAATGGTTATCAAACATTTAGCAGCTGGTTAATTTTATTGGGTTCAATAATTTTTAGAAAAAAGATAATCTTCAAGGGTGAAACTATAAGAGAAAAAAGAAATATATTTAAAACAATGTTGATTAAAATTTTTTTTTTAAAGATAGAATTTTTCTTATATTCTTGTAGTGGAAATCTTAAATTTTATAAGTCTCTTAAAATACCAAATAAAAAATTAATTAGTTTTCCATGTTGTGTAGATTATGACTCTTTTTTAAAATATAAAAAAAAATACATAAGTCAAAGAGACCAAATAAGAAAAAAATTGGGATATAAAAAAAAAACTAAAGTAATTTTATTTGTATCTAAATTTATAAGAAGAAAAAACCCAGGTGAAATAATTAAATGTATTAAATTAATGAATTCAAATGATAATATTGAGTTACTTTTTGTTGGTGGTGGGCCTGAAGAAAAAAATATGAAATTGGAATGTAAAAAAAATAATATTAAAGCAAAATTTATAGGTTTTTTAAGTCAAAAAAAATTAGGTTTAGTCTATCTTATTTCTGATGTTTATATAAATACCTCTTATTATGACGCAAGCCCTAAAACACTAAATGAAGCCCTGTGTTTTGATATTCCCATAATATCCCCAATCAAAAACATCGGTCAAGCGAAAGATATAATTCTAGATGGTAAGAATGGATATAAATATCAACAAGGTAATTTTAATGATTTAAAAAAAAAAATTAGAAAATCATTTAAATTAAATCGAAATATTTTGATAAAAACCAATAAGTTATTGATCAAGAAAACGCATCCTATTGTTGGAGCCTCTAATCTTTTAAATAATATTAATTTATAAATATTTATTTATTTTTTTTGTAAAAAATAAAACTGTTAATAAAACTAAAAAAGTAATCATAGCCTGAACAATTGAGGGTATTAGGGCAAAATAAACATCAGAAGTTGCCAAAATATAAACTAAGTAAAGGTAAAAACTAAAACATATTATATTGGCTTTATGATGAAGCTTCTCAATAAATGAGAAAATTATACCTGCAAAAAAAGCTACTAATAAACCTAGCCACCCTAAATAAATAAATGACTCTCCTTCTGGTCTAAAGCTAACGGAAAATAAATTTGAGTAATCCTCATTAGCTTCTAAATGGCTTGTAATACCAAATTTATATGCGTAAATGTGCATATCATTTGTTAAAATTGGTTTATTTTCCCAAAACAATCTGGGGATAAATCCAATAAAATTATTAAAGTATATTTGATAATCTAAAAATCCATTTTCAGTTACATAACTATAAGCTTTAGACATTGGTATTAGATAATTCAATCTTGAAACAATCAAATCAATTACAAAAAAGGATTTTATTGCTGAAAATTCTTGAATAACTAAAGAATTAACAATTTTCATATTCATGATTTCGCATGAGATATCTGCTTTTGTTCTATAAAAAAAGTTCCTAAAATGGCCAATTACTTTAAAACCTAATAATGTAAAAAAAGCTGTCCCTGCAAATTTAATAAATATTTTTAAAAATGAATTTATGCCTTTATTTAAATTGATATATAAATTTTTTCGATCCGAAAAAAGGTATAAAATAATAAATAATCCAAAAATAACTTTTGACCCTTTTATTATAGCTAGTATCAGAATAGCAATAAAAAAAGAATAATAAATTATTTTAATTTTATAATTAGAATTATAATTTCTATAAACCTCACCAATAATAAAAAAAACCATATATTTCAATTCAGCAATAATTTTAACAGGCTGATGAAATTTCAAAATAAAATCATTTTCCCTAAATAATTCTCTAAAGTTTTTCAACATTTCTAAATTTGAACATGCTAAAAAATTTGGATTTGAAAAAAATGATCCCATACCAATTAATAAAAATTCAAAAATAAATATTATTGAAATTGAAATTACAGAAAATAGCACAATATACTTGGTATTTGATAATTCAGAATTTAAATTTATTTTTTGATGAATGATATCGAAATTTAGAATTATCTTTTGAGAGATTCTATACATCAAGTAAAGCGTTGATCCAAATAAAAGAACATAAATTAGACAAAAGAGGACAATGTCAGTATCTTTGTCAATAAACAAAGGATGAGAAAATTTAAAAATACTCAAAAATAATCCCTGGAATGGGAACGCAATAAGTGAAATAAAAAAAAAGGATTTTATTAATATTGATTTATCTTTGATAATTACGTATGAATAAAGAGCGACCATAAGAACAGAAACTAAAAAAATCATAATCATGTTTCACTAATAAGTATGAAAAAAATAGTATTTGTACCAGGTGTAACTTTTCATATTCCAAAAATAATAAATTCAACTAAACATTTATATCATATTAAAGTTTTATCAACAGCTGGTAAATCAAAATTTAATTTAGATAAAGAAGATGAACATACTCTAATACCAATGTTTTTCAAAATTTTGAGCAGAATATTTAATTATAGTAATTTCTCAATTGAAAAAATAATTGACAATTTAATATTTAGATATTTTTCAAAATTTGTAAAAATAAGAAAAAATGACATAATTTACAGTTGTTCTTCTTATGCTTTAGACATCTTTCGTAAAAACAAAGAAAATTTGAAAATTTTGGATGTAGCAAATATTCACGTAGATGACTCAATTTCTTTGTTAAAAAAAGAATATGAAAAGTTTGGATTAAAATTTAAATATAGTAATTACTTAAGAAATATTCAAATTAAAGAATATAGTTTAGCTGATAAAATTATTGTACCTTCTAACAGAAGTTTAAAAAGTTTTTTAAATAATAAAATCGCTAAAGATAAATTAATTAGAACTTTTTTTATTTCCAGTGGGAAAAAAATTCAATTTAAAAAAAAATTAAAAGAAGATAATAATTTAGTATTGGGATACATTGGAGGCAATGTTATTATAAAAGGCCTTTATTATCTTCTAAATGCTATAAAAAATAATTCAAACAAAAATATATCTTTAAACTTATGTATTCCAAAACGTTATATTGATGTTTATCCTTTTCTAAAAAATAATTATGACGACAACTTAATGTCTTGTAAGGGATTTACAAATCAAATAGATGAGTTTTATTCAAAAATTGATTACTTGGTAGTTCCATCTATATCGGACGGTTTTGCTCAGGTTGTTTTAGAAAGTTTAGAAAGAAATATACCTGTAATTTGTTCAGATGCTGTTGGTTCCTCTGAATATATTGACGATAATTTTGGTTATATTTTTAAGTCCCAATCGGCTGAAAATTTGACACAAATTTTAAATAAAATTAGTTTGAATGATTTAAATTCAAAAATAAAAACAATTAACAGTAATTTAGTAATGCTTAAAAATAAGATCGAAAATGATAATAAAAATCTATTTGAAGTTTTAAATAAAAATTAAACTAAAATGAAAAATTTTTTCTATTTTAAAATTTACAAGGAAATATTCAAACTTGTTCCATCAAAAACAAAATACCTCCAAAGATTTATTTATTTTTTATTTGGTTCTTTCCTAGATTTATTTACTATATCTTTAATTCCCCTTTTAATAAATAAGATATTAAATAATAATAATGAAAATAGTTTTTATGATTTTCTTTCATTGGATAATTATAATTTTAATTTTTTGTTACTTTTCTTCGTATCCATATTTATTATCAAAATAATTATATATATTGCTATATATTATGATTTTATAAATTATTCTCACAATTTTAAAAATATAATTTTATTAAAAATTTTCAAGAATATTTTAAATTCAAAAAACTCTATAAAAGATAAAAAAGATGAATATCTAAATTTAATTCGAGTTGTAGAAACTTTTATCAATAGTGTTTTAATACCATCTTTTAATATTGCTTTTGAATTTGTTATTATTTTTTTAATATTTATTTTTTTATCTTTTTGGAATCTTGCAATTACGTTTTCAATTTTTTTTTCTTTTTTAATTATTTCGGGAATTTATTTGTTTTTCCTGAAAAAAAAAATGAAGCTATTAGGTTGGCTTGGTATCAACTTAAACGAGGAAATACTTAAATTTCTTAATTATGCAATAACAGGATTTAGAGAGATAATTTTAAATAAGAAACAAAAATCATTTAATATTGCTGTCAATAAAAGCTTAAAAAATCTAAAAAGTGTTTTGGTCAAGTATGATGTTATTAACATTATACCAAGATTAAGTTTTGAATTAATTCTAATTCTAATATTTTCTGTTCTTTTTTTAGTTAAAGATTTTTCGTTAAAGATCTTTATTCTTAATAGTTCAGTTTATCTTTACGCATTTCTTAAAATTACACCTTCATTAATTAAAATAATAAGTTTAACTAATGCAATGAATTTTGGTCAATATTCTAATGATATTATTAAAAAAGAATTATCAAAAAAAACCTCTTTGGATGATATTTATAAAGAAGAAGTCTTTGAAAAATGTATCTTAAAAAATCTTACATTCAAAACTAAAGAAAATTTTAACATTAGGTATCCAAACTTTAATATTAATAAATACGATAAAATATTGATTACTGGACAATCTGGTAAAGGCAAATCAACATTGCTTGATATTATTTGTGATTTCAAAAAACCAAACTCGGGAAATATAAAATTTTTAAATATTCAAAAGAAAAAGATTAATCAAAAGAGTTTGATAAATTATTGTCCACAAGAAATATTAATTTTAAAAGAAAATTTAAGAGACAATCTATTGCTTAACTTTGACAAAAAAAATCGTAAAAATTTGATTAAAAAAAATGAATTAATGAATTTTGAAAAAAATATTTTTTCATCAAAAAATATAATCAACTTATCTGAAGGTGAAAAAAAAAGAATTGGATTGATAAGAGTTTTAAATTCAAATTCTCAGATACTAATTTTTGACGAACCTACCTCTAATTTAGACAAAAAAAATACTAAAATATTTTTTGATAAAGTTAAAAAAATTAAAAATAAAACAATAATTATTGTTTCTCATAATAATAGTTTTAATCATATTTTTAACAAAGTAATAAAAGTAAATCAAAAATGAGATATTCATCTATAGATGGTCTTAGAGGATTGTCTGTTATACTGGTTATTCTATATCACTATAAGGTCAAAATATTTGAATTTGGATATTTAGGAGTCGATATTTTTTTTGTTATATCTGGCTTTTTAATAACGGCTAAAATTCAAGAAAATTTTAATAAACACGAAAAACACTTTTTGATTAATTTCTATAAAAATAGAATTAATAGATTATTACCATCACTAGTAGCTGTTTTATTTATAACTATACCTTTTTTCTTTTTTTTTGACTCTCCAAAGAGATTTGAGACTACTTTTCAATCTCTTATTTCTTCGTTAATATTTTTGAGTAATTATTTTTTTTTACATACCAACACTATATACGGTTTACCTAATAATAACACATTGCCATTTTTACATACTTGGTCACTAAGTATAGAGTGGCAATTTTATATAATTTTTCCAATAATTTATTTATTATTAGAAAAAGAATTAAAAAATTTTAAAATATATTTTATCAGTCTTATTATTATATTATCTTTTTCCTTAAGCTGGTATCATTTAATAGAAAGTGTAAACAAATTTTTTTTTTCATCGACTACAAGAATATGGGAAATTTTAGTTGGTTCATTTTTATATCTTAATTTTTTTTTTTTAAAAAAAAAATTTTTAAGGTTTGAGAAAATTTTTTTCATTTTTCTTACTTTTTTTTTAGTCTATTTTTTTTTAAATTTTACAAAAACTCAAAATATTTTTTATAATTGTTTGGCAGTTTATTTGTCTAGTGTTGTAATAATATTTAACGATACGAAAACTATTAAAATTCTTTTTGACAATTTAATATTAAATTTTTTTGGAAGAATATCTTACTCATTATATTTATGGCATTTTCCAATATTTATTTTTTTTAAATATACTTTAGTATCTTATTATTTTAAGACAGGATTGATATTCATTATATCTTTAGGTATTTCAACTATTTCATTTTATTTTATAGAAAAACGATTTCGAAAGAGCTTAAAATCTTTATGGAAGTTTTCTATCCTTTATATAATGCTTATTGCTATTGTACTAATATCCAATCAAAAATTGTTAAATTTAAGCAAAATTGTACAATCAAATTTAAACAAAAATATTAATAGTTATGTCGAGGATAATGAAGATTGTGTATTTCAACAGCAAAATGTTAATTTAAAAACAGAAATAGAAAAATTAAGTTCCAAAAGAATAGAGGATTGTATTAAAGAATATGATAAATTTGTTTTAATAATTGGAGACTCTCATGGAGAAGATTTACATAATATGTTTTTTTACCATAGCAACAAAAAATTTATTGTAAATTATAATTTTGGAACAACACCTCAACACAAACTTCTTCCGGAGGGATACCGCCCAATAATCAAACAAGAATCTGAATACTATTTGTTTTTAGATTTTATAAAGAAATATAAAAAAAATATTTCAAGTATCTTATTTACTCATCAGCGAAATTATTTAAAGAGTGATGGAAGCATTAATTTTCAACAAATTGATATGACTCTAGATTTTATAAATAATTTAAAAAATATTTTTCCAAATACAATTTTTTTTGGTCCTCATTTAAGTCAGAATATAGTTATAAATTCATCTGCAAAACAACTTGGTGAAAAACAATTAATAAAAAAAGTTAATGAAAATATAAAGCTCATAGATGTAGATAAAATTTTATCAGAAAAATCAAAAATAACTTATATTTCTAAAATAAAAAAAATAAATTATATTCCAAAAAAAGATTTTTTTACAAAAAATAATTATACTTTTTCAGATATTGATCATTTTTCTAATTTTGGAGAAAAATACTTTTCAGAAAGAATTTTTAAGAATTTGAATTTTAAGTTTTAAAAATTGAGTTTAAACCTAAATTTTTAACTACACTACTTAATGATTTGGCATAAATTGGTTCATACATATCACAAGCTTTACATGGTCCCTCATAAATATTTTTTTCTTGATCATCAATCCATTTTTTAAATTTAGGATTTTCTAAACTCACAATGTCTTTTAGTTCATGTTCATCTAAATGTCCTATTTTCATATATCTATGAGTGTCTCTACAGGCGCAGAGTATTACGTGCTTATCTGCAGTTATTAAAAAAGAATACAATCTTGTACAGGGACCACTTTTAAAAGCATTTCGATCATCTTTTAATATTATGTCTAGATCTCCAATATCCTCTTTTGTGACAGTTCCTCCCCAGTTTGTATAATGAAAATGCTGACTTTTTTTGACAAGATTACTTTTTTTTTCAATTTCTATTATCAAATCAACAAGATCACTTTTGCCCTCAAATTTTTCAAAACTAAAATCCATATAAGATCTTACTGCAAAATCAATTTTATAGTTTAGTTTTTTAATGTTATCTCTTAAAAAAATCAAATTACTTATTAATTTTTTATAGCTATTTGACTTTGAAATTTTTTTAAAACTATCTTGATCATGACCGTAGATACTTATTTTTAATTCTTTAAGTTTTTTCAAAGAGATGAAATCAATGATTTCATCTTCCGAAGGGAGTATAAAATTAGTAGTAAGTCCATAACTTTTAATTCCATAGTGATTATCAATATACTGTAATTTTGGAATTACATTTTTATCTGTAAAAATATCTCCAGTTAGTGGAGTTAATGAAATATTTCTATCAGTAAGTTTAGCGACTTGTTCAAGTTTAAATTTAAATTCTTCAAAATCATCTATTTTAAATTTACCATCAAATTTTTGATAACCACAAAAAACACATTTTAAATTACAAACATTTGTTGTCTCAATACTATAAAAACTTTCAGGTATATATTTTTTCTTAAAAAATCTGTTGATTGGAACAAACAATCTCCAATAAGAAAACTTTACGTTTGATCTTAATCTAGATCTTAATTTATAAAAATTTTTTTTTATTTGCATTCCTCTAATAAACTAATAAGTTCCAAATTTGAAAATAAATTTGTGAATAATTTTACTATGTATTAAAATTTTTTCACAATCTATTTAAATTTAAATTAATATACTCGTTTTTTTGTTAAATTAATAGATATGTTAAAAATAGAGGAGATATTCACTAGTCCAAAAAACGGTAATTACTTT
>Ga0209425_10005441_pt1 | contig 12503 bp, 10 predicted proteins | sample COG_05_FD_184749 | JGI IMG/M metagenome (GOLD analysis project Ga0209425, IMG submission 184749) | Pelagic Microbial community sample from North Sea - COGITO 998_met_05 (SPAdes) (version 2) | ecosystem: Environmental > Aquatic > Marine > Neritic zone/Coastal water | place: Helgoland, sampling... | reverse complement strand
TAAACTAATTATACCGCCAACTTTATTTAATAAATCTGTCGCTCCAGCCTCTATTTGTTTTATCGACTCATCAATGCTAAATGGATTACAAGTGATGTCGCCAGCATCAGCTACTTGTTGTACTTTAAAAGGTTCAACATCATAACTTGGATGATAATTAGTTCTTAAATGCCTTGAGGCCTGTCTAATGCTCATAGGTCCAAATCTTGCGCCAGGTCTATAACTTGTTCCTGCATCAAATGGGATTCCAACTATTGCAACATCACAACTTTTAACATCTCTTAACTCAGGTAATCTTGCAAAGGTTGAGGGACCAGCAAATCTTGGAACTTTGGTTCCACTAACTGGTTGTATTATGTTTTTATTTTTTTTCACTAATTAATATTATCACACAAAAAAAAATTAATAATAAATGATTATTCTAGCTTAAATAAATAATATCTAAAGTTGTTTATCAGTTTCTTTTATAGAATATTCAGGTTCTTCAATGGGTTCAGTTGTTGGATTTAATTCAATACCAGCTGGGGTAATTGTTTGAGGCATAGCAACGAATTGTGAGTCTGGATTTTCAACTGAAGCTCTTATTTTCATTCTATAGATACCAAAAACACCAATTATAGTATGGAAAAAAAATAAAAATATAAAGAAACCATTCTCACCAACAATATTCATAAATATTGAACATAAAAAAGGACCACTCATTGCACCTAAACCAAAAACAAACTGAAGTCCTGCACCCGCTGCAACAAATTTTTCTTTTGGAATATAATCATTAGTATGAGCTAGAATTAGTGAAAACATAGGCAGACTACAAAAAGAAAAAAGAGTAAGGAATAAAAAAAACCAATTTTTTGTTGTTGCATGCCCCTCAGGTAAATACATTAAGCCAACAGAAAAAATGCAGCATATAGAAAATATTGCTGCTCCAAAAGTTGTAGTTACAATTACTTTACGTCTATCGTATAAATCAGACAATTTACCAATTGGAAATTGAGAAATAGCTCCTGACACTGCTAGTAAAAATGTTACAAAAGAAATTTCAAATATAGTAAAATTCATCGACGCTGAATATACTGCTAATAATGTAAATAAAGCTGATTGTATTGTTCCATAAAACAAAGAACTAACCATTCCGAAAGGTGATACTTTATATAATTCATCAAGACTCATTGCTTTAATTTTTTTAAAGGTTGGTGGTTTTTTTTTGGTTAATAAGATTGGTATTAAAGCAACTGATGTAATTATAGAAACCAAAATAAATGGTTGATAGTTTTCAGGTTTGCTAAAATTAAGTAAAAACATTCCTATCCCCATCGTTCCATACAAAATAACCATGTAGACTGACAAGACACTTCCTCTATTTTTATTACTCGATCTATCATTCAACCAACTCTCAGCAACAGTATAAATACAAACCATGCTAATCCCTGTGAGAACTCTTAGAATAAACCAAATGAATGGATTTATAAAAATTGAGTGAACTAAAATAACTAGTGATGCAAGTGAAGCAAAGGCTGCAAAAACTCTGATATGTCCTACTCGTGAAATTATATTTGGAATAGTTGCGGCTCCAATAAAGTATCCAACAAAGTATCCTGACATCATAAAGCCAGTGGCTGTAAGGCTAAATTCTTCTTGAACAGCTCTAACTCCTAAAAGTGAACCTTGATAACCATAAGCCATCATTAAGAATCCCATTCCTAAAAATAATGCCCAAGAGTTTTTAAAAATTTTATTCATAGATTACGCTATACATTTAGTGGATTAGAATTAAATTTAGCCATTTGTAAGGCAACAAATTTTAAATTACTAATTCACAAGAGGTTTGCCAGTTGATAGAGTGTGTTTAATTCTTTCTTGAGTTTTTGGAGTTTCAATTAATCTCATGAAAGCATTTAGCTCTAATTTAAATAAATCATCTTCTGATAGAGTTTTATCTATTGTTGTATCACCACCACTTAAAACATAAGCCAATTCTTTTGCAACTTCTACACCATGCTCTAAAATTACTTTATCATTGTAAAGTTTATCAAGAATTTTATCCATTTCTCCTCTGACAGTTTTTCCTGGAAGCTTAAATTCAAGCTCACTTGGTGCTTTAAAATCTTTATTATCTTTAAGAATTTTTTTTGAAACTTCTAATAAACTATTTCTGTTCATTATTTTTTTATCACTAGGTCTTAAATATTTCATTGGTTCTGCTTCGACAGGTGATGTGGCTGTCTTTCCGTATCCAATAATATCAAAAACTTTTAATGGGGCATAATTGGGATCTTTTTTTGCCTCGTTGGTATCAAGCCATCTTGCTAGCATTTCTTTACATCCACCCCCTGCTGGAATTAAACCGACAATAGTTTCAACTAACCCAACAACAATATTTGTATGCGAGGCAACAAAATTACTTTGTACCATTACTTCAAAACCACCTCCCAACGTTAATCCTGATGGGGCTGAAACAACTGGATATTTTGAATATTTCAAATGCTTACATGTTTCTTGAAAATATTTAATAAACTTCTCTATTGATTTAAAATCTTTTTTATCTGCAAATTGCATTGTGTAAGTTAAATTTACACCTGCAGAAAATTGCATACTCTCATTTATAATTATTAAAGGTTTATCAGTAGCTTTTTTTAAAGCATCCATTGAGTCATAGTCTAGAGCGTTAGCTTTAGTGGTAAACTCAACAATATTATAATCATTAAATCTATAGATTTTTGCAGATTCGTTCCCATCTAAACTTGACGCTGTTTTTTTAACTTTCCCTAAAGTTTCTATATTTGTGTATTTTTGTCTCTCACCATAAAAATTCTCATTTTTGGTTTTTGATAAATTTTCTAAAAAACTGTTTCCAGTAAAATCATCAACTTTATCGAAAAAATTTTTGACACCTATCTCCTCAAGCATCTCAAAAGGACCTTTGGCCCAGTTAAAACCTAATCTCATTGCTTCATCGATATCATTAAATTCTTTTGTAATACCTGGAATTAATGAGGAAGCATATTTAATTATTTTAGCCAAAACTGACCAAGCATATTCGCCATATTTATCCTTTCGATTAATTAACCCCTGTAAATCAACTTTATCTGATTTAACATAAATCTTTCTACTTGGAGAATAATCTCCAGATTCTAGGTTAATAGCTTCCATAACTTTCGTAGCTCCAGTTTTATTCATTCGATAAAATCCACCTTTACCTTTACGCCCTGTATAGCCTGTCTCAATTAGTTTCTTAACTAATGGAATTTCTTTTGCAACTTCATGAAACTCATCTGTATCAGGTAGCTCTTTAATAAAACTTTTCAATACGTCAGCCATTAAATCGATACCAATTAAATCATACAATCCAAATACACCTGTCTTAGGAATTCCCATTGGTCTTCCAAATATCGCATCTGCCTCTTCAACAGAAAGTTTCATTTTAAAAGCTTCCGTCATAGCAACTTGCATTGCATAAACACCAACTCTATTTCCTAAAAACCCTGGTGTATCATTACAAACAATTGCTCCTTTCCCTAGTTCAATTTCACAAAATTCTTTTAATTGATTTATTTTGTTAAGATCATTATATTCACTTTTAACAATTTCTAGTAAACCCATATATCTAACAGGGTTAAAAAAATGTGTAATGCAGAAATCTTTTTTTTCTAAATCTGTTAAATGTTCTGACAAAACTTTAATTGGAATTGATGACGTATTTGATGAAACTATTGCACCATCTTTTCTTACTTTAAATATCTTTTCATAAATTTGGTGTTTGACATCAATTCTTTCAACTACTGCTTCTACAATCCAATCAGCATCTTTAACTACGTCAAAATTATCAGAAATATTTCCAACTTTAATGTTATTAATTTTTGATTTATCAATTAATAATGGAGGTCTTGATTTATGGATTCTTTCTCTTGCTTTTTCACTGATATCTGTTTTTAAATCAAGTAGGGTCACTGGTATATTTGCATTACACAGGTGAGCTGCAATTCCACTTCCCATTGTACCTGATCCAATCACCACAACTTTTTTTATATGCATATAGTTTTAAAATTTTAAAAAATATTTTATCTAGACTTAATTCCTCTTAATCTTTCACTTCTTCTTCTTAAAAGCTCTACAGTTGTCAATAATGCAATTGACAATAAAACTAAGCAGGTTGCCATAGATAAAATTACTGGACTTGTTTCTTGTCTCAAACCAGCCCACATTTGTTTAGGTATAGTCACTTGTTCAATGCTACCAATAAAAAGTACAACTACAACCTCATCAAAAGAAGTTATAAACGCAAATAGTGCGCCAGAAATTACTCCTGGTAATATTAATGGCATTATGACTTTAAAAAATGTTCTTAATGTATTGGCTCCCAAGCTCTGAGATGCTCTGATTAAATTCGTGTCAAAACCTGTTAGTGTAGCTGTCACTGTAATTACAACAAAAGGTGTTCCCAATGCGGTATGAGCTAAAATCAATCCAGTAAAAGTATGAGTTAATCCAATTTGAGAATAAAAGAAAAACATTCCTGCAGCAGTAATAATTAAAGGTACAATCATTGGTGAAATTAAAAGAGCCATAATCAAAGCTTTAAAAGGCATATGGGGTCTACTCAATCCTAGGGCGGCAACTGTTCCAAGAGTTGTGGCTAACAACGTTGAAGCAATTCCAACTATAAAACTATTTCTTACTCCTAGCACCCACTTATTGGTACAAACAGTTGTTACATCCACTCCACAAATACCTAACATTTGTTTATACCATTTTAATGAGAATGCTTCTGGCTCTAGCCTCATAAATTCTGGGGTAAACTCAAAAAAAGATGATGCACTAAATGAAAGTGGTAAAACAACAAAAATTGGAGCAATTAAAAAGAAAAAAACTAAACCACAATAAGTCATAAATGAGTAGTAACCTACTCTTTGACCAAAAGTTGCGTATTTAGGTAAATTCATATCTATCCCAGTTTTATATTTTCTATTCCGACTAATTTATTATAAATCCAATAAAGAACTGTCATCACTACTAATAGTATTCCTCCAAGAGCAGCTGAAAGACCCCAATTTAAAGTAGTCTTTAAATGATATCCAATCCAATTTCCAATCATTTGACCATCCTTACCACCAACTAACTCAGGAGTTATAAAATATCCAATTGCAATCACAAATACTAACATCCCCCCAGCACTAATACCTGGAACTGAATTAGGCATATAAATTTTCCAAAATGCATGTAACGGAGATGCTCCTAAATTTAGTGCAGCTCTCATATAGTTTGGAGAAATAGTTTTCATAACACTATAAAGAGGCAGAACCATAAATGGTAAAAGAATTTGTGTCATCACTATAATAGTTCCAGTTTGATTATACATTAGCTGCCAGCGGTTTTCATCCGCAATCAAACCTGAAATTACCATAAGATTATTGAAAACACCTTTTTGTTGCAAGATAACCATCCAAACAACTATTCTTACTAAAAGTGATGTCCAAAATGGCAATAACACACATATCATTAGCAAGTTACTATATTTTAAAGGTAAAGTTGCTAACAAATATGCAATTGGATAACCCAACATAAAACAAAATAGTGTAACTAAAATACTAACCTTAAATGTCTTTATCCAGGTTTTTACATAAATTTGTCTATTTTCAGGTTGATCAATTATATTTTTTTCTGAATCATATCTCTTATCTATTGAATTAAGATAATATTCGTACGTTTTAGGGTCCACCATAACTCCGAGTGCTAACCAAAATTCTGGGTCTCCCCATTTTCTATCAACCTCGATCATTTTATCTTTAAAAGGACCTTCATCTTCACCAATTTTTTTGAATTTTCTTTTTGATTTTTTAATCATGCTCTTCCAGCCAGATTTTGCATAATTCATTCTTGTACTAGCTTTTCCAATTTCAAAACCTGATGCTTTTTTTATTTCAATAAACATTGCAGCATATACTTCCTCTGGTGGCAAACCTTGTCTGTCCCATTTTTGATAAACCTTAAATGTATTTGGAAATATTTTATTGATATAACTATCATCAGTACTTCTTGTGAGCATACTTCCGATCGGAACAATAAAAGTGAAAAAAATAAAAAGTAATAAAGGAGTGACTAAAAGAAATGCTCTTATCTTATTTTTTCTTTCTGCTTTTTTTAAACTTTGTTTAAGAGGTATTCCATCAGTAGTTAAAATTTCTGAACTCATAATATATTTAGTTTAAAATAAAAAAAAGGCGAGATCAACAATCTCGCCTTTTTTAAATATACTTAAATAACTAATTAATTAGTTACCTTTCCAAGCTCCAAATCTTTCACTTACTTCAGCTCCATTATCAGCCCACCACATAGGGTCTGCTATAACAGCTTTTTTAATGATTTTTTTACTTGTTGGTACGTGAGGCATTACATCAACTCCAGTATGATACCATGGCTCACCTTTTTGTACAACTTTAAGAGCAGATTTTCTCATAGGTGCATAAGTTATATGCTTAGTAACACCTGCAAGAGATTCAGCTGACGCAGCATGAGCTACAAATTTTCTAGCTTCTGCTTCGTTCTTAGATCCTTTAGGAATAGCTAAATATTCTTGTTCTAGAACAGTTGCATCCCAAATGTAATCAAAGTCTTTACCATCAGTTAAAATAGCAGCACCAATTCTTCCATTGTATGCTAATGCCATTACAGCTTCACCACTTGATATCATTTCAAGAGGTTTTGAACCTGCAGACCAAAAAATAACATGGTCTTTGATTGTATCAAGTTTAGCAAATGCTCTGTCTATACCTTCAGGTGTACTCATAACCTTGTAAACATCTTTATGCTTAACTCCATCAGCAACTAACGCCATTTCAATTGTAGCATTAGCCCAAGTATGGATTGCTCTTTTTCCTGGGAACTTTTTTACATCAAAAAAATCTTTGATTGTTTTTGGTTTTTTTCCAGGAAATGCACTTTTGCTGTAAAATGCAGTGTAAGCCCAAAAAATTTGTGGTGCTACACACTCAGATACAGGTCCAGCTATCATATCATCTATGAACTCACTTTGATCTAGTTTAACGAATAAACCTTCATCACAACCTGTAACACCTTGGTCTGGTAGAATATCTACTACATCCCAAGTCACGTTTCCAGCTTCTACTTGTGCTTTAATTTCTCCTAAACCACCATTGTAGTTTTCAACGTTAACTTTTCCATTCCAATTGTTGATATATCCTTTTTGTTGTGCAGCTGTGTAAGCTCCACCCCAAGATACGAAAGTAATATCTGCATATGCAGAAGATACTACCGCTAAAGACAACAATGAAAAGAAAGCTATTTTTATTTTCTTAATCATATTACTCCTCTTTTAGTTAAACTTAAGTTTTTACAAATATATTAAAACACATCTAAAGACTGACTACAAAACTTTTTTTTAAATGAAATTGTTTTATTTATCTGAGTTATCTTGTCTCTAAAGCTCTAGAATCCTCAGTTTTCCATGATAGTTTTACTGAACTACCTTCTTCCAACTTGAGACCCATGTGCGAATTAGGCACTTTTACAATAAATTGATCATTGCCACAAATTTCTAATCTTGTCCTTATGTGGTCACCTAGATAAATAAGTTCTTTTACCTTTGCATCAAAATTATTATCAAACTTATCTTTAGAATTTATATAAACTCTTTCGGGTCTTAATGATATCAAAGAATTGTCTCCAACATTGCTTATATTTATTTTTAAAGCTTTAATATTTTCTCCTGTATTTGTTTCCACAACACATGTTTCGCCATTAATTGATTTAACTTTTCCATTTATTTGATTGTTTTCTCCTATAAACTGAGCAACAAATGAACTGGTAGGTTTTTCATACAAAACATCTGGCGATGATATCTGTTGAATTTTTCCCTCATTAAATACCGCTATTCTGTTAGACATTGTTAGTGCTTCACTTTGATCATGGGTCACATAAACTACAGTAATTCCAATATTCTCATGAATATGTTTAATTTCATACTGCATTTGTTCTCTTAAATTTTTATCTAAAGCTCCTAAAGGTTCGTCCATCAATACTAACCTTGGCTCAAATACTAAAGCTCTAGCTAAAGCAACTCTTTGTTGTTGTCCTCCAGACAATTGTAGGGGCATTCGGTTACCAAATTCTCCTAATTCAACCATGTCTAAAGCTCTTTTCACTTTTTTTTCTATTTCATTCGTCTCTACTTTTCTTACTTCTAGGGGAAACATTAAATTTTCTTTCACAGTCATATGTGGAAACAATGCATAATTTTGAAATACCATTCCAATACCCCTTTTATTGGGTGGTATGTTACTTATTGGTTGACCATCCAAATATATTTCTCCATTTGTCGGTGTTTCAAAACCAGCTAACATCATTAAGCATGTTGTCTTCCCTGAGCCTGAAGGACCTAGCATTGTTAAAAACTCTCCTTTAGCAATGTCTAAATTTAAATTTTTAACTACAAGGAGTTCTCCATCATAGCTTTTGTCGACTTTATCAAATTTAACGAATTCTTTATTGTTCATAATTTATTATAAATAATTAAGTGTGATTTAAAACATTTGCATAAAATAATTTCAAGTCTTATTAATTAGTTTTTGATAGAAAGTTTCTTAAGAAAATCAAGAGATTATGAGAATATACTGCCAATCATTCTCATTGGCTAATAAGTATCTGCTCTCATGAGCTGAATATCCTTAAATAATTGTATATCTAATTTTTGAAGGTATAAATAAATAATACGAATAATCTTAAAAATGAATAAAATAATATTTATTGTAATAATCAATTATCTTTTTTTTTATAATATTAATGCTGAAGAAAAAAATAAAGAATTAGATACCCTTTTTACTCAACTTAAAACCAACGATTATATTTTGGCGCTAAAAACAGAGAAAAAAATTTGGAAAATTTGGTCAACTCATCCATCAAATGATAGAAAAGGTTTTAGACTAACAGATATGTTGGCTCAGGGAGATAATCTAATAAGTGAGAAAGAATTTAGTAAAGCAATCGACATTTTTTCTTTAATAATCTCTATAGATCCAAATTGGGCTGAAGCATGGAATAAACGTGCCACAGTATTATATCTATCTGGCAGATATGAGGACTCCATTAAAGATATTGAAAAAGTGCTTCAGCTTGAGCCACGTCACTTTGGTGCTTTATCAGGATTTGGTTTAAATCAAATAGAATTAAAAAATTATAAAGCAGCTTTACAAAGCTATCAAGAGGCACAAAAAATATATCCTACAATGGAGGCACCAAAAAAAATGATACCAGTGCTTAAAGAATTAATTAATGGTCAAAAAATTTAAGATGATTTTTAGAAAATTTAAGATTTTTAAAGTTATTTTATTCATACTTAATATTAGTTTATTAATTAATACAAAGGTTCATGCGAATGAATACGTATTTAAAAAAATAACAGATTTGAAAAGTCCATGGGGAATGTCATTTATAAATGAAAATGAATTAATCATATCTGAACAAATTGGAAATTTAATGATTGTAAATATAACTGATGGAAAAAAAAGTGAAATAAAACACAATCTTAATTTTATTAAAATAGGACAGGGCGGTTTGTTGGATGTAATTCATAAAAATAATTTTATATGGATTGCTTACACAGAAATCAGAGAACAATGGGAGATCAATGGTTTTTTTGGGACAATTACAAGTACCTCTATTGCTAAAGGAAAATTTGATAAAAGTAAGATAAATTTTAAAAATATATTTCAAGCTGAGCCACCATTAGAGGCTCCTCAACACTTTGGCTCAAGATTGGAAATTAAAGAAGATTTTCTTTTTGCCTCAATTGGTGAAAGAGGAGAAGGTATGATTGCCCAAGATGGAGCTAAACATCCAGGTAGTATTATCAGAATCCATACTGATGGAAGTATTCCCAAGGATAATCCAAAGTTTCAAGATAAACCAAGTTGGTTACCAGAAATATTTCAAATAGGAGTTCGAAATCCCCAGGGTTTAACACTATCACCTTTTGATGAAAAAATTTATCTAAGCAACCATGGTGCAAGAGGTGGTGATTGGTTTGGAGAAGTTAAAAAAGGAGAAAACTATGGTTGGAAAATATTAGGATGGGGAGGAACTAATTATTCAGGGACAAAAATTGGTCCTAAATGGAAAGTTGGCTTCACTAAAGCTATTCAGTATTGGGTACCATCTATTGCCGTAAGTGCAATAACAATTTACAAAGGAAATGAGTTTAAAGATTGGAATGGTCACGCTTTAGTTACTTCACTCAAAGATCAATCTTTAAGAAAATTAGTTTTTGATGATTTATCTAATATTAAAGAGGAAATTATTTTTAAGGATAAAATTGGAAGAATTAGAGATATCCAAATTCATCCTAATAATGGAAAAATTTATTTTTTAGCCGGTGAAAATCTATGGTTAATGGAAAGAAAATGATAAATTAAAATATTTATTCTAGTTTTTTAGATAAAGCTCCTTAGAAAAATTACAAAATAACTCATAGCCTTTTTCTGTAACTCTTATGGCTTCAGAGGCCTCTACTCCCCAATTGCCAAATTGCATAACGGCAATCATATGAAAAGTAACGTTAGGTTTTAATATTGTCATATCACCTTTTGATATATTTAAAGTATGCTCTCCCCAATCTGGTGGATAACCTATACCGATAGAATATCCAGTTCTTGAAGTTTTTTCTATTCCATACTTATCTAATACTTTCCAGAAAGCCTGCGCAACATCATCTGCAGTGTTTCCAGCTTTGACAAGATCAATACCTGCTTGGAGAGCCTCATTTGTTTTTTTCATTGTATCAATTTTTTTTTGATCTGGTTTTCCAAGTAAAACTGTTCTAGCCATTGGGCAATGATACTTTTTATTTACACCTGACAATTCAATTATTGTTGCTTCACCTTCTACAAATTTATCTTCCGACCATGTCAAATGTGAAGCTGATGTACCTTTACCAGTTGGTATCATTGGAACAATTGAAGAATAATCTCCACCAAATTCTGGTGTTCCTTTGATCAAAGTAGAGTAAATTTCTGAAACTGCATCGCACTGTCTTACTCCAGGATTTATTGCCTCAAAAGCTTTTTTCATTCCTAATTCGGTGATTTGAGCTGCTGCTTTCATAAACTTTATTTCAGCATCTGATTTAACAACTCTAACCCAATTGACTAATCTTTCACAATCTAAAACTTTAGCATTAGGTAAACCATGTTTAATTTTTTCATAACAATAAGCTGTGAAATAATGGCTATCCATTTCTAGTCCTATAGAAAGTTTGTCCCACTTTCTTTCTTTTATAAGATCTACAAGTGCATCATAAGGGTGAAGTGGCCAAGTATGAATATATTTTTCATGATACTTAATTATGTTCTCATCCTTTAGATAAGTTTTGATGTACGCTCCACCAGCATCTTGATTTCTAACAAAACAAATTGGCTCATCAGCATTAACATGTACTATTACGCATTGAGCATAATAAAATGACCAAGCATCATAACCAGTTAAATAGTTCATGTTAGATGGGTCTTGAGAAATTAAAAGCTCAATACCTTTTTTCTGCATTGAATCTTGAACTTTTTTTAATCTTGATTTGTATTCTTCGTTAGTAAAATTCATAGTTTAATTATTAAATAATTCACCAAAACCTTCAACTTTATTATTATAATTTATTTCTTTAAGGGTATCCCAAATTAAAGTTTGGTTACTTGATAAAACAACTTTATTTATTTTTTTTTCTAATTCATTAATTACTGTAAGTACTGGTAATGCAGTGCAAGAAACAAATAAAGCATCACTCTTGGATAGATTTATTTTAGTAAGAGTATCAAATACATGTTGTGGATCAACCTTACCAATATCTAAATCTGAGGCTATATCAAAATAAGAAAGTTCATTAATTTCTATATTTTCTTTTTTAAAATAATTAATTACTGATTGATTAATCTCATCTGTATAAGGAGTAAAAATTGATAATTTTTTTATTTTTAAACTTTTAAGTGCATTTATTGCTGATGTTATTGGTGTTGTAACTTTAGTATTTGGTTTTGCTGAATTTACTTTATCAAAAATTGATTGATAACCTGCAGCGATTGTTCCTGAGGTACAACCATAAGCAACACAATCTAATTTTTGATCTGGCAAAATATCTTTCGTAACGTCAGGAATATCATCTGCCATTTTTTTTAAAGTTTCATTTGTTAAAGGATTATAACATTTAATTCTATTGCAGTATAAATCTATGTCTTTACCATAAATTACGTTATTGAAATCTTTTTCGATTCTAAAATCACTAGCTAAAGTAATTAAACCAACTCTTAGGTTACGTTTCTTTATATATTTTGGTTCTATCTTGGTTAATTTCATTTAAAGCTTGATTAAATATATATTGATTAAATAGTCTAGTTAAATTACAGTTCTAATTGAGCGATACATAACTCGTCGATATTTACAAAATACGAAAGTGGGATCAATCGTCTTAGATTTAATTATTTAAGGAGGTTCGAATGAAATTTGGA
>Ga0209425_10005440_pt1 | contig 12504 bp, 11 predicted proteins | sample COG_05_FD_184749 | JGI IMG/M metagenome (GOLD analysis project Ga0209425, IMG submission 184749) | Pelagic Microbial community sample from North Sea - COGITO 998_met_05 (SPAdes) (version 2) | ecosystem: Environmental > Aquatic > Marine > Neritic zone/Coastal water | place: Helgoland, sampling... | reverse complement strand
TCCCTTCTTGAAAAGAAGTAATAATTAAACCATATGCACTACTTAATTTTTCAAAAAATTCTCTTTGAGATAAACCCATCAACTGATCTATTTGAAAATTATTTTTCTTTGCAAACTTTTTAGCTAAACTAAAGTTTTTTAAACCTCGATTATTATTATTGACAAAAATTAAATTATTATTAGCATGATTATTAGCATGGTTATTAATATTATATAAATCAAGGCCCAAATTAATGATTTTAATTTTTTTTAATAAAGCTTTGGGAACATATGGGATTAAACTATTTGAAACTACATATGAATAATCAGAAAATATTAATAACAAAATATTACATATATAGTTGATATTTGATTTTACTTTATTAATAAAATTAAAATCTTTATTATAATTATGTAAATCAGTACCATGAAAAAAAATAATATTAAAAGACTTATTCCGAAAAAAATTAAACTTCAAAAATTTAAAAAAACAATATATACCTCCAAAATGGTAAATATTTAATTGATTTTTCTCAATCTTAGACGAATTTAAACGGGAAACTATTTTCTTGCTTTTAAATTTTCTATGTAAAATAGAAACAATTGGGTTTAGATTTTTAGTTTCACTATGAACTCTTGAAATATGATTAATTATCATTAAAGAAATTTTTTATATAATTTATAAATAATAACAAATGGATAAAAAATTAAAGCAAATTGTGCCTTATATCTATATTTGGCGAACCTTGAATCTATTTTTTCACATACTTTGAACTGAGATATGTGTAAAAAATGATAGAAAGGACTAGCTAATCTATTTTCATTATACATTGTCCATCCAAAAAAAGTTATTTGTTTTTTTAAAAGAATGAGAGTAGAATTTATCGCCTTTACAAAATTTACTTTTACCTCTAATTGATTTTGGTAGGCATCGTAAACTGCAAATAAACCAAACATTTGTCCATTGAGTGGCTGTGAACTGATAGAGGGATATTCAACAAAAATAAAATTTTCTTTATCAAAAATTTTTTTATTAAATAACGAATTATAAAAGAAATTTAAATCTTTTCCTAAATATTTTTCTATATCAATTCTTATGTTAATTCTAATTAATAAACTAAACAACATTGCATGAGGAAGATTACTGTACCAAATAGGTTTGTTATTCCAATTTTTTTCTTCAAAATCGTGTCTCAATAAAAAACCATCTTTATTTAAATGTTGTTTTATAAAGCTAGCAAGTATCTTTAATTCATTTATAGTGAATTTGTTGGAATCTAGCATTCCAATAAAATAATTAATTACTGTGACAGGAAAATAAATATTATTATTATTATATGATACTAATGGTATTCCATTTTTATCAAAAAAATAATAATTAGCTTTTGGGGTAAAATCAAGATAATATTTTTCGCCAAATACATTTGTTCTGAAATTTAATCTTTTATAAAAATATCCTCTCATATTATTTTAATAATAAAATTTTTTAATAAAGAAATAACATGTTTTGTTTTAATGTTTAAATGCTTTCTATTAATAAAAACAATTTTAACAAAGTCCTTGAATGTTAAACTCTTTATTATTTTATAATAAAAGTATGATAAAGCAGAATTTAATTCAATATCAAACATTTTTTTACAAATAATATAAAAATCATAGGTACTTTTTATATTATTAGGTTTGTTTGTTAATCTGTCTTTCGTTTTTTCATCATTGTAAACCAATCCTACAAGTGAATCTTTATAAAAAAAGTTTGATTTATTATCAAATAAAAGTTTAATCCATAAAAACCAATCTTGATTGGATTTTAATTCATTTGGAATGACACACGAATGATCTAAAAAACCTGCATTTAGTGTTACAAACGAAAACCCTCCAATATTATTATTTTTAACAATATCGTTTATATAAATTTTACTTTTATTAAAAAGAATATTTTTTCCAAGCAGACCATAATCTCTGTAGTAAGAGCAAGAATATCCGATACAGTTAGTGTTTTGTAAAAGGTATTTTTCTGCTGAAATAAATTTCTCTTTTAGTGGAATATCGTCGTCATCACAATAACTAATGAAATCATATTTTTTATATATTTTTTTTTCAATAATATAATTTCTGGCACTAGCTCCCCCAACATTATCCAAGTTTGCAAATTCAATTAGTTGATTAACTCCTTTAAATAAATCATTTACATATTGCTTTACTTTTAAAAAATAATCAATATTAGAGTCTGAAATTATAAGAATAGAATCAAAAATATAATCAAATGACTTTACGTGTGTCATTAATCTTGAGAAATCGATTAAACGATTATGTGTATTAATTACTAAAAGATGACTTTTGGACATATGAAATTAAAATCATTAAAATAAAAACAGCTGAAAACCCTTTTGCAAGAAATAATAGGGCAAAAATTAATAAATAAAAAATAAAATAATATTTTTTTAAAAAAATATTTATTGTAAAAAATAATACAAAAATTCCTCCAAAAATTCCATACAAAATTGAATAATGTAAAAGCCATCCAACACCATATAATTGAGTAGAATGATTTCCAAATAAACTAATATTGCTAATCATTTCATTAACTCCTATAACTCTTGTTGTTATAGTATTATCTTTATTTGTAAGTGAATAAACTTCATAAATTTGTGATAACTCAAGAAATTGAATAGCTAAATCAGCTAAAAAAAGGAAAACAAATGCTGCAATTGGAACTATTGAAAGGGGAATAATTTTAGTATATAAATTTTTAAAATTAGATATAAATAATATTAAAATAACATAAAATAAATAAATTGATACAAACCCGCTTCTGTAAATTAATGAGGAAACTAAAAAGAAAAGTAGATCAAAAAAACTTATCTTTTTTTTGTAAATAATTTCTAAAATTTTAGGAAGAAAAATCAAATTAGGCACAGAACTTGGTTCTGTTAAAAATCCACTGAATCTTGGTATTGTTCTGCCTAAAAAATCATAGCGTTCATTTGTCATATTTCCCAATAGTTGAATCCAGTGCTCAATTCTAGCAGACTCATTTAAAAGCAATCCTGATGATGTTACGGGTTTGGAATAAATTAATAAATCTTGATTAAAATAAATTATTACAATTTGAATTACAGTTATAAATAAAAATAAATACGTAACAATATTTATAGTTTTAATTACTTTAATTATTTCTAATTTATTAAATAAATAGAAAGAAAAAACAAACATAAATACACATTGAAATAACAAAGACATGTAAGTTAAACTATTAGCGAATACACTAATTATTCCAATGACAGAAAAAATAAAAGCCAAATAATTAAAATTCATTTTTCTTCTATATATTCTTATAAAAAGAATTGTCAACAAAATAAATCCTAAAGCTATATTTTTAATAGAAGGGGTAACAAAATAATCAGAAATTGTCCAATTTGAAGTTAAAAAATAACAAACTACGAAAAGAAAAACAGTAATATTAATTTTCATACCATTTACATAAGTTATAAATCGCCATTATTCTCCACTTATAAATTCTATTGTCTAAATTATACCTCAAAACAAAAGAAAAGTCTAATTGATTATTCATTTTTGATGTTAGTATAAAAGGTATTATTTTAGAAGTTAAAATTTTAATATTTATAAATTTATCTATGGGCATACCTAATCCTTCTTTATTACCAAAAGATAATTTTGAGTTTTTTTTATTTATTAAATCTGTTAAGAATGATTTTTCACCTACTTTGTGTTTTAATTTATTTGAATAAAAAACAGATTCTACTAAATCAACATCCAAATAAGGTGATCTACTTTCTATGCTATGAAAACTAGATATCCTATCTACATATTTCAATAAAGTGTTAGGAAGATAAAATTTAAAATCTATATACCTTAAATATTCTTTTTGGGAGGGGAATTCACTAATACTAGGCATATCTAATTCAAACTTTGTTTCATCATATTTGTTCCAAAAACCTTTTTTTAAAAAATCAAAAGAATTAGTTAGTGGTCTTTTATTTTTAATAAAGCCTGCCAAATTTTTAAAATAATTAATATTATTATACCTATTGTATCCAAAAAAAAGTTCATCACCACCTGTTCCGTTTAATACAACTCTATATCCTAGTTTCTTGACTTCTTTCATTAAAAGATGATAAGTAAATCCCGCAAAGTCATAAGTTATCTCATCAGCTGAATCTATATAATTATCTAATTCATCTAAAAAATTAAAGTTTAAATCAATAGTTTTTATTTTAAGTGATGATTTTAAGATATCTATATTTTTAACTTCATAATTGCTTTTCTTTACATCGGCATAATTAAAAAATAAATTAGTTTCAATTCCATCTTGATTATACAAAGCAATTAATGAACTGTCTATTCCTCCACTTAACAAATTTGAAACTGGATAATCAGAAAGACTATTTCGCTTAAATGCTTGAAATAAATTATTTTTAATTTCCTCTTTTGATATTGAATTCTGTCCTATTTTATCTATATCAATGTCCCAATAGAATTTTTTATTTATTTTATTTATTTTATTTGAAATATCAAATTTTATAATTTGAGCAGGCTCTAAAGAATATACATTATTAAGCAATGTCTGAGGAGCAATACATGATAATGTTTCAAAATACTGCTTAACAGCAAGTTTATTAATATTATTTTTTTTAAATAAACGAAGTTCACTTGAAATCGTTAATTTATTTTCTTCTAAAGAATAATATAATGGCTTAATTCCAAAATGATCAATACTTAAATACAATAAGTCATTTTCACAATCTAAAATAATCATCGAAAAGAAGCCTCTTATTTCACTCAAAGTTTTACTAATCCCTATTTTTTCAATTAAATGAGGAATCACTTCAATATCACAACTAGTTTTTAATTTTATGGAATATAATTGAGCAAGTTCTTTATAATTAAAGATTTCTCCATTACACCAAACTTTAAATTTATTTTTAGTTCCAGTAAATGGCTGAACACCATCACTTTCAGTACCAATAATTGATAATCTATAAAAATCTACGTCTAAATTTTTATACTTAAAATTAAATTTCTGATCTGGACCTCTATGATTTAAGTTGTTTTTTAAAACCCATTCGTGACAATTAACTGAAGCTACTATTCCACACATTTATTATTCGATTTTAAAATTTTTATTAGCTCTTTTGAGTAAAGTTTTGAATTTGAGTTATCGTTGAAATAATCCTTAATATAGTTGTTATATCGCTCTTTATTAAAATCTAATTTTAGATTTTTGGAATCAAAATTATTTTTATAATGTAAAATATTAGTTTCTAACTCTTTATTATAGTTTTCTAGTACATTTAAAAAATATTTAGATTTTGCATTCATTTTGATTTGGATAATTGGCTTGAAAAATAATACTGCAAAGGAAATTGCAGTAGATGCATGAGTTAGAACAAAATTAGAGAATTTAATTAGCTCACTTGTCTGGTTTTTAATTGTTTCAAAATCAAAATTGGATGCCCAACGTTTATCTGAACGTGGATGTAAACAAACGATTGGTTTTAAATTATATTTTTTTTGAATTTTTGTAAGTATAGCATTAATCTGTAAAAAATATTTTTTTTCACTGATTTTCATAACATCAACTCCTTTGAAATCTGGATGCTTAACGTACATTTCATCAATAAATAGAAAATAAGGTTGATCTATTTTTTTTTTACTAATAGTATTAACAGCATTTAGGTAATCAAAACTTGAAACAGAAATTAATTTTGTTTGGAAGTTAGTTTTAAAATCATATAAATTATGTTTTGCTTTTCTGCCTGCATAAAATATAATTTTAGCAGGTTTTAAACTATAAAATAACTTAAAGAAAAAATAATAAAATCTAATTAAAATCTTTTTATAATTAGAATAAGGAGAGGAAGTTAATCCAAGTTTAATATTAATATAATTTAATTTGTGTTTTGAAATCAATTTATAAAAATCGATGGTATTTGAATTAATTGGAAATAATAGTATTAAATATGTATTTCTAATATTTATTTTAGATAAAAAAAAATTTAAACTTTCATAACTATCCAAATATAAATGATTTACAGAATTACTAAAAGGTTTTAAAAACACTTCTTCATATTCAAACAACAAAGCCAAATTACAAACTGTTATTCCAACATCTTCTTTAAGAAAAAACTCAAATTGAAATCTTTTAAAATCTCGTTCAGTTAATGTACTTGTTGTGAAAAATATTAATTCTTTAACCACCTAACGAGTTTATGAAATTATATTTTAAAAATTGTAGTTGTTTCATATGCATTCTTAGACGAATAATCACAAATAGATTTCGACAATAGCTCAAATGGACAAAATTTAATAAGTTCATCAAGATTCGAAAAAAAATCTAAACCATATTTCTGTTGGCCTTTGTAAAACGTTTGTTGAATTATTAAATATTTACCTTTGAAGGTTTTTTTAAGTTCTTTGAAAACTTTATTAATAGTAGAATCTTTTAAAATATACCATAAAATTTCACTTAAAAAAATGCATTGAGTATCTGAATAATCATTAATATTTAGAATATTATCAGTTTTAAACTCAATTGAAGGAAAATTAATCCTAGCTTTTTTAATAGCAGTTTCTGAAATATCAACTCCGATTAAACTCAAGTCATCACAACTATTTAAAATTAAGTTAGAGGTATGACCAAGTCCACATCCGAATTCTACAATTGATTTAATGTTGAATTTCTGAACATAATTGATAACAGCTTGCCTTGAAAAACTATTATTTAAAATATCCGGAGATGATTGATTCCATGGATCATTAAATTTCTGATACATTTTTTCAAATTCACCAATAAATTTTCCATCTTTAATAACTAAATCTTGATATTTCATATTTATTTGTTTAATAAATTAATGGATTTCGACCATTCAATCATTTTTGTGAATCCATCTTTGAATCTGATCCTAGGGTTCCATCCAGTATCATTTTTGAATTTTGAAAAATCTCCAACTATACCATGTATATCACCAGGTGTTGAGCCTTGATAATTAACATCTATTTTATTTGTAAAATTAGATTGAATTAAGTTAATAATATCCTCTACTTTAGTTTTAGTTGAAGAACAAATGTTATAATAATTAAAATTTGATCCAATAGAAGTCTCATTAGCTAAAATAAAACTCCTAACTACGTCATCGACATGAACAAAATCACGAAATCTATCCTTACTTCCTTTTACCAAAATAGAACTATTAACATTAGCTTGACTTAAAAAAATACTTGCCATGCCTTGTTTCATGTTTTGCATATTTTGTCCTTCACCATATACATTAAACAACCTAAGTGCTGTACATCTAATTCCAAAACTTGAATAAATTTTTAAATACATTTCAGAAGCTAATTTCCCAACCGCATAAAAAGATTTAGGATTACATTTTTGATCTTCATTTGTTAAACCAATTAATCCTTCATTGGAAATTTCAGATCCGTATACACTCATTGTTGATGCATATATAAAATTTTTACAATTAAAATCTAAACAATACTTTAATAAGTTAATTGTAGATTTGACATTAGAATTTAAATCAACCATAGGATTTTCAAAACTAATTTCGCCAGAACTTTGACCAGCAATATGAAAAATAGAGTCAAACTTAAATTTCTCAAGTTTAATTATAGTTTCTTGATTGGAAAGATCCCCTTGTATAAATTTTGCCTTGGAAGGTATGTTTTCAACAAAGCCAGTTGATAAGTCATCAACAACTACAACATCATGACCCTGAGTGATTAATTCAATTGACAATTTGCTTCCAACAAAACCAGCACCACCAGTAACTAAAAATAAAGACATATTTAGGGTTTAAAAAATTTATTTATCTCAATGTACTTATAAAATACATAAGAAATCAAGCTAATAATTATAAACAACAGAATACAATTTATAATTATCGGTATAGTGAAATATTTTACAATAAACATAAAATAAAATTCAATAATTACGTAATGCAACAGATAAAAAGAGAAACTAATTTTACCCAAAAGTTGAAGAAAATAATTTTTAATAATAAAATCAAAATATTTTAATTTAAAAACAGAAATAAACAAAATAAAATAAATAATTAAAATTAAAAGGTGATTATATTGAAAAGAAGACTTAACTAAATAGACAAGAGGGAAAACAGATATAAAAAGAATATCATATAAAAAAGAAGATTTTTCAAAAAAAGCTTTTTTCTCATTATAAAAAAGTTTTAATAACACACCCAAAAAGAAAAAATCTATATAAAAGAAAAGATGTCTAATTAAAAAATTTTCTCTTGAAATTAAAGTGATTATTATAGATAAAATAAAACAACCTATCAAAATAGATTTTCTTTTATCAATTTGAAAATAATTAAACAAGAACATTAGAACTCCAATAAAAATATAAAATTGAATTTCAATCTCTAAACTCCATGTAACAGGATTAATAATATTAAAATCATTTGAAAAAAATTGTTGAACTAAAAAAATTGTTTTAATAAACTCTGAGCCATCTTTAGAAATATCAAAAATTCTAAAAATCAATCCTGATAAAAAAATTATGGAAGTTGTTATAAAAAACAAGGGATAAATTCGATAAAATCTAGATTTTAAATACTGTTTTAAACTTTTAAAAATAAATTCTTTCTTAATATTTAGTAACATTTTACTAGTCATTAAAAACCCGCTTAAAACAAAAAATAACTCAACTCCCCAACCTCCATATTTGATAATATGTTCATATATCCAATCTAAACCAAACTCGAAATTATTTCTTTTTAACGAAGCAAAAAAATGTAAAAAAAATACAGGCGTAATTGCTATAAATCTTAAAAAATCAAGCTGAAAAATTCTTTTTTTAACCATTATATGCGTTTAAAACTTTATTGTTTATTTTGTATTCAATTAATTTAGCTTTAGAAGATGAATTTAAGCGATAAATTTTAAATTCTTTATTTAAAAAAACACAGTTTTTATCTCCTAAAAAAAATGAGTTAGACAAAAAATTTAAATGAGTTACATTATTATAAGTAAATTTTAAATTATTTTGATCCATATTAATCGAACAATTTTCAAATAAAATATTAAAATTATCATTTTTTAAAATTGTCTTAAATTTTCCGAATTTAAAAGAATAATGATTCTTATTTTTCTTTAGTTCTTGATTTGATAAATCATCAATTCCCATATCGAAAATATTTAATTTATCGCTATTGAAGACAACAGAACCATAATCTTCATGTCCATGTCTAACCAGACTATTATCAATTGATATTTTTAGAATAAAATTTGGAGAGTATCCAAAAATAAAAGAGCCAAAATTTATTATATCTGATTTATTATTTATTTCATTATAAAGTTTATTTGACTTGATTTTATTGAAATTAATTTTATCGGGGCTAATGTCTCCAATCCATGTTGTATTTTCTGCATACTTAAACATCTTTAAATAATAAATAATTATCTTTTCAAAAATACCGCATTTGTCAAATTGAAGATTTTTAAATGATGATAAGATTAGTCTGTGGCCAATTAGAAAAAGATAATTAGAACTTCTTTCCTCAAAAAAATTAGCTTTGAAAACATATTTAAAACTCTTTTCAAGAAGAAAATCTAGTTCTTTTTCAAAAGTCAAATTAATATTATTAGATAAACGTTTTAATATCAAAATATTCATTAAAAAATGATTATTTGAAAACTTTGATCTATCCTCTAAAAAACAAAATAATAAATTTGCCCATACTTTTAAATATTCAATATCAATTTTAATGTCATTGTCTAGTACATGCTCAATTCTTACTCCTATTCCATAAACATCATTCCAAACAAATGGAAGATCTTGTAAATAGGTTACATTTTTTGAATTATATCCTCGGTACTGAAAATAAAAACTTTCTTTACTAGATTTTTTTTTATGAATTGGATTTTTTAATACATATTTTATTGCTATTAAAAAATCAAAATCATTATAAGAAAAATAATATCTCAAGAATTTATATAGACGGTAAAGAAAAATTCTTTCCCTAAAAAAAATTATAAATTTAAATATTTTCATTCCAAGTTTATGATTATTTCCTTCAAAATAGAAATTGCTTCATCAGTTATATAATGATGACCCTTATAAACAAAAATTTTATCATATTTTTTTTTAATATAATTTTCAAAGTTACCATCTCTTGAACCAATAACATTAATTATATTTTTATTTGTGTTAAATTTAATGTCATCAAAAGCGTTTGAAAAGTTATTGAAACTAAATTCATTATCTCTAATTGATCCTCCAATTGAAATGACTTTTATTTTAGGATAAAAATTAGAAATATACTCAGAAATAATACCTCCGTAACTCATTCCTATTAAAATATTCTTATTTTTTTCATTAAGTGATTTTAAAAACAACTCTAATCTGTTCAAATCAATTTGATTGGAATTTAGATTTCCAAGATTATATAAATCTGCTCCTATTTCAAAAAATATAAAATTAAAATTATTATTATTAGAAAATGATTCCAGTTCAGTAAAAAGGTTTCTTGTGTAATCCGTTCCAGACCGCATCGACTCGAAAGTTGAATTCCTGCCATTTAAAAGAATAATATTAGTTGATGAATTTATAGAATTTGAATATTTTGGGTTTTCAAAATCACCATTATAATTATTAAAATTTGAATATTTGATAGAATGATTTTCAAAAACTTGGAAACCATTTAATTTTAAATATTCTATTTTAAAAAACTGGTAGTTACATAATACAATTATTGATATAAAAAATCCAAACAAAAGAATGAATTTATTTTTTCTTAAAAACATGTTTAAAATATTTTATAATCTGTTTTATAAAGTCTTTTATGATACAAATTTGGTTTAAAAAGTTGAGCTTTTTTTATAAAATTCAAGCAGTCATTGTAATCATAAATTTTTTTAATGCCAATGTCATCATTATTAAAATGAAATGGTATTTGATCTAATTGAGATTTTTTACAACAAATTGCAACATTACAAGAACTCATGTATGCCTCTAAACATAAACTACTTTGTGAAGAAATCACTGAGTGATAGGATTGTAGATTTGCAATTTCTTTGATAAACATCTCTTTTAACTTTGGATATTTACTAATCCAGTATTTTATATTAAAATTAGGATGAAGTTTAATATTAAAGGTGTAATTAGGTAAATCATTTTCACTAACTATTTTAGAAACTAAATCAAGTAAGTATTTTGTTAATTCAAAATTGATAGGAGTTGCAACTAAGATTAAGTTAGATTTCTTATTGAAATCTAACTTAGTCTCAGGGGTTTTACTTGATCTTAAATTAGGTGCATCTACTAATTTAATTTTATCAGAAATATTTAAGTTGTCAAATTGATTTTTATAATCAAACCCTAGGTGTAATTCTTTTGGAGAAAGATAATTTTCAACTTCAAAATCTGAATTAAGTAAATAAATAAATTTATTTGTTGTTGAAAAACATCTATATCCTTTAATTTTTGTGGAGGGGAAAAATTTATTTAAAGAAAAATTAAAACTTTTATCGATTAACTGATTTTCATTCCAATCAATAACATTCTCTATTTGAATATTGTTTTTTTTTAATTCCGAAAACGAAAAATAAATCATCCAAGCTCTGTAAGTAGAAGTATTAAAAACATTTATCAACAAATCATCTTTCAATAATTCTTTAAAATCTATGTTAGACACATAGAAATCATTAATGTTGGATGATAAAGATTTTAATACATTCCTCAAATACTTAACAAAAAAACCATACTTAAAATAGCTTTCAGGATATAATCTTTTATCATCTTCTAGTTTAAAAGCCTTTCTGTAATTAAATAATTTTATAGGTCCCATTAAAACATTTGTAAAAAACAAATTTTTATTAATAAAACTTTGAGAGGAAAAGAGTTTCAAATTAGAAAACCAACGATCATTTTTTCCATTATCAAAATAACTTGGCAACACAAAAGTATCAGTTAAATTAATTTTTCTGTTTTTTATTCTAAATTTTTTAAAAATTTGCTTAGAAACGTTAAATAAAATTAGATTAATAAAAAAATTTTTGAAAATAGAAAAATACAGTGAATCTTGAGATTTTATATTAAACGCTGGGAAATTGAGATTATTTTTTTTTAATTCTTTTTTTACAATTTTTATCTGAGTACTATTAAGTCCTTTCACTAAAGAAACTTTATTTTTTTTACAAGACTCAATACATAATAAAACTTGACAAATGAAAAAAATGTAATTAGTTTGGGTAATATCTTTGGAACTTGTAGCTGAAAAATACCAATTTAAATTTTGATTTTTTTTATATAGTAACTCGTTTTGCTCAATAATATTAAATTTTATTTGCTCGAAGAAGTTGTTCAAAGAAATTGTTTCTTCTTTATTTAAATCATTGAAATTCAAAATCATTTTAGAAGAATTATTTTTTTACCCAAGTTTGATTATATGAATTTGAAAAATCTGAACCATCAAAAATATCGGATCTTAATTTATCTTTTAGTGAAAACCCAGATTTTAATAATAGTTCTTTACAAACTTT
>Ga0209425_10005436_pt1 | contig 12508 bp, 12 predicted proteins | sample COG_05_FD_184749 | JGI IMG/M metagenome (GOLD analysis project Ga0209425, IMG submission 184749) | Pelagic Microbial community sample from North Sea - COGITO 998_met_05 (SPAdes) (version 2) | ecosystem: Environmental > Aquatic > Marine > Neritic zone/Coastal water | place: Helgoland, sampling... | reverse complement strand
TTAATATTTCTTCAATAGCATTTTTTTCCAAAATAATATCTGGATTTAAAATAAATACATAATCTGTAGTAACATTTCCTATGCCTAAGTTATTTCCAGAACCCATACCAAGGTTTTTATAAGACAAAATACATTTTACATTTTTATATTCATCTTCAAGTTTTCTAGCAAAATCTTTATTACCAGAATTTTCAACTACAATTATTTGAATTTTATCTGTTATAGATTTGATGCAATTATGTATTACGTCTTCACTGTGAAAACTAACAATTACAACTGATAAATTATTTAGAGATATTGTCATGTGTAAAAGTTAATCCACTATACTAATAGTTCATTGTAATGTAAAAATAATTAAATTTATGAAAAATATTATTGTTACTGGGGGTCTGGGCTTTATTGGAAGTAACTTGATAGGACTTTTACTAGAAAAAAAATATAGTGTAATTAATATTGATAAGATCACATATTCTTCAAATTTTTATAATACTAACGAATTTAAAAATTCAAAAAATTATAAATTTATTAATTGTGACATTAATAATACGAAAATTTATGAGATTTTAGCAAAATATAAACCTTTGTGCGTTTATAATTTAGCAGCCGAAACTCATGTTGATCGATCTATTGACAACCCACGTAATTTTATTCAAAGCAATATAGTTGGGGTATACAATTTATTAGAATGTTTTAAAAAATTTTCAAAAAAATTTAAGAGTAAGTTAATTCATATTTCAACAGATGAAGTTTATGGAGATATCTTAAATGGAAGAAGCTCAGAAAATTATCCTTATCAACCTAGTTCGCCTTATGCTGCTAGTAAAGCGGCATCAGATCATTTGGTAAGTTCTTATATTAGAACTTATAATTTACCAGCAATAGTAACAAATTGTTCAAATAACTATGGCCCTAAACAACATCCAGAAAAATTAATTCCAAAACTTATATATAATATTTTAAATAATAAACCTTTGCCAATTTATGGCAAAGGGACAAATTCAAGAGAGTGGATTTATGTAAAAGATCATTGTGAGGCTCTTTTTAAAGTTTTTCAAAAAGGAAAGGTTGGAGAATTTTACAACATAGGATCTAATAAAAACCTTAATAATTTACAAGTTTGTAATAAATTAATTAAAGTTGCCAAAAAAATATCTCCTTTAGGAAATAAAGTTAATATTAATTTTGTTAAAGATAGACCGGGTCATGATACAAGATATGCTTTAAATAGTAACAAAATTATGAAAAAATTAAACTGGAAACCTAAAATAGATTTTGAAAAAGGAATTAAATTAACTTTCAATTGGTATAATAATAATAAAAAATATTATTCCACACTATCAAAAAAAGATATTCTAAATAGATTAGGCAAATATGATTAAAAAAGGAATTATTTTAGCTGGAGGAATGGGAACGAGAATGAGTCCATTAACAAAAGCTGTTAATAAGCAATTGTTACCCATTTATGACAAGCCTCTAATTTTTTATCCATTATCAATTTTAATGCTCGCAAATATCAGAGATATATTAATTATTGTGAATAAGGGGCAGTTAAGTCAATATAAAAAAATTTTACCTAATGGAAAAAATTTAGGAATAAAAATTAGCTATTTAGAGCAAGATAAACCGAGAGGTCTACCTGATGCTTTTATTATTGGAGAGAAATTTATTGGAAAAGAAAATGTAGCAATGATACTAGGAGATAATTTTTTTTATGGACAAAATTTATCAACCAAACTTCTTGAGAATGTTAAACTTAAAAAAGGAGCTAAAATTGTTTTACATAAAGTTCAAAAACCAGAGTCTTTTGGAGTAGCTAAAATCAATAAAGATAATAAGATTTTATCAATTAAGGAAAAGCCCAAAAAATTTTTTTCAGACCTTGCAATTACAGGATTATATTTTTTTGATAATAAAGTCATAAATTACTCAAAAAAACTAAAATTTTCAAAAAGAAATGAGCTTGAAATTGTTGACCTATTAAATTTTTACAAAAATAAAAATGAACTTTCTGCTGACATAATTGGAAGAGGAGGAGCTTGGCTTGATACAGGTTCAATTTCTGATTATTATAAAACTTCAGAATTTGTATCGGCTATTGAAAATAGACAAGGCTTTAAAATTGCTTGTTTAGAAGAAATTGCACTTTCCAATAGATGGATTAACAAAAAAAACATCTTAAATGCTATTAGTTTTTACGGAAACTGTAATTACAGCGAATATTTAAGAGATTTGTTAAAAAAATGAAACTATTTAAAACAAAATTTAAAGATTTGAAGATTATAAAATCACCAATATTTTCGGACAATAGAGGTTATTTTAAAGAACTTGTTATTGAGAAAAATATTGATGAAAGATTTCCATTTAAAGTAATGTCTTTTTCCAAAAAAAATGTTCTAAGAGGAATGCACCTGCAGTTAAAATATCCACAAGGGAAATATATATCAGTTATAAAAGGTAGTGTTTTAGATGTTGTTATTGATTTAAGAAAAAAATCAAAAACTTTTTTAAAGATATTTAGTATAATCTTGAGTGAAAAAAACGCTAAATCAATTTTTATTCCTGAAGGATTTGCTCACGGATTCTATACCCTAAGTAAAGAAAATTACATTGTTTATAGTTGTACAAAATACAGATCTAAAAATCATGAAATTACAATTAAATGGGATGACCCAAAAATAAAAAACATATGGCCAATTAAAAAACCCATCCTGTCATCAAAAGATAAGAAGGGTATTTTTTTAAAAGAATTCTTAAATAAAAATTAATTTACTTTTTAATTCTATAAAAAGGTTTAATAAATAAATAAGAGCAAACTAATCCCTCTAATTCGACATAATGAAGTGAAATTTTTTTTAAATCAAAGAAAATAAAATTAATTACTATATTTTTTATTGACTTTATTAAGTTTGGAAAAGTTTTAGATAATCCTGTGGTATAACCATGGTGCTTTTTGTAGTAATAAAACTTAGACCAACAATAATGCCAATTTCTAACTTTTTTATAGTTAAAGTTTGAAGCATCATCTATTGAAGAACTTCCCTCATGAGTAATCTGTACTTTATTATACATGTAAATTGGAAAATTTTTTTTTATACATCTTTTATAATAGTCTGACTCTTCAAAGTATAAAAAAAATTTATCATCAAAATAATCCATTTTTTTTAGAATCTTTTTCTTAAAAAGCATTACACAACCGGTGTTAAAGGAAACTTGATTAAGACCATTAGAATTTTTTTCTATAATTAAGTCTTTATAGTCCTGTTTATTTATTTTTGGTGTTATGGCGCCAAACTTCTTAACTTTTTTGGCAATTTGTAATAATTTAAATATATCTGAAGTCTTAATTTTAATATCCGAATCCATATAAATTATGAATTCATGTTTTATTTTTTTTGTAATTAAATTAAGAGAATAAGCAAACCCAAGATTTTTTTTAGGTATAATAACGCTAACATTTTTGAAATCCTTCTCTAAGTTTTGTTTGATTTTTAAATCAAGTGAATTTTCTACGATATAGAATTTAATATCTTTGCTGATAATCTTTAAAAGTCTTCTAATTTTTTTTTCTGAGTTATAAGATACAATTAAAATACAAAAATTTTTTAATTTTACATAATTCATGCTATTAATCTTATACAATTAAAATTAACAAATGAAATATTTTACATTCGGTAAATTTAAAAAAAAAAGCGGGTCATTAGTCCCAATTTCATTGGCTAAAGATATTCCCTTTAAAACTAAAAGAGTATTTTTAATTTATGGTAATAAAAATTTTGTAAGGGGAAACCACGCACATAAAAAATGTTCACAATTTTTAATTCCTGTTTACGGAAAAATTAGATTAGATTATTATGACAAAGAAAAAAGTGGATCTGTATTACTGGACTCTAACAAAAAAAGAGGTGTACTTTTAAAACCATTAACATGGTGTAAACTTAAATTTTTAAGTAAAAATTCTATAATTATGGTATTTTGTGATCGTGAATATGAGTATAAAGATTATATAGAAAAATTATTTGATTTTAAAAAAATTTTAACCAAAAAAAAATGAAGTTAATTATTACGGGATCGTGTGGACATATTGGCTCTTATATCGCTGACAGAATGCACTTAATTCCAAAAATCAAGGAGACTATTTTAATTGATAATTTGGGTTCAAATAGACATTACTCATTATTTAATTTAAAAAAAAAAAATAAATTAATTTTTCATCAAATTGATATTTCAAAAAAAAACTCTTTAGATAAATTCAAAAATGTAAATTATCTAATTCACTGTGCATCAATGACAAATGCAGAAAAAAGTTTTTCAGTAAAAAATGAAATGTTTAAGAATAATTTAGATTGCATGCGTGTTGTGATAGATTTCTGTAAAAAAAATAAGATAAAATTAATACATCTGTCATCAACAAGTGTTTATGGCAAACAAGCAAAAATTGTTGACGAAAATTGTGAAAAAAAATACCTCAAACCTCAATCTCCATACGCAAAGATAAAGTTAATTGAAGAAAAAATGCTAAAAAAAGAAAAAAATTTGAAATATACAACGTTTAGATTTGGTACAATTTCTGGTTTTTCAAAAGGTATAAGATTTCATACAGCTGTAAATAAATTTTGTTTTAATGCTGCTCTAAATCAGAAAATTCATGTTTATAAAACTGCTTTGCACCAATATAGACCATATCTTACTTTAAGTGATGCATTTAAAGTTTTTAAATTTAGTATTAACAACGATTTTTTTAAAAATGATATTTTTAATGCACTTTCAAAAAACTATACCGTTTCTCAAATTTTAGAAAAAATAAAAAAAATAAAACCTAACATAAAAATTAAATTAGTTGATACACCAATTATGAATCAATTATCTTATCACGTTGATAAAAATAAATTAATTAAATCTGGTTTAAGATTAAACTCAGATCTACAAAAAGATATAAACCAAACTCTAAAATTGTTTTCATATCTTAAAAATTAAAAATGGCCTACTGCAAAATTACAAAAAATAAATTAAAGAAAATTCACTCTTTTGGAAAAATGCCGATAGCTAATGCATTTATTGATAAAAATGATTTCAATAAGGAATTTTTTTTTGAAATGGAAATTGGGTTTTCCGAAAAATTATCTTTATTACAATTAATTGATCATCCAAAACCTGAAATGATGTTTAATCAAAATTATCCATTTTTTACTAGTAGTTCTATGTATATGGTTGCTCATTTTAATGAATATGCTAATTGGATAAAAAAAAAATATGGAACCGATTTAAAAAAAATTATTGAAATTGGCTCTAATGATGGAACATTTTTAAGAAATTTTAAAGATAATGACATTAGTGCAATAGGTTTTGAGCCATCTTCTAACGTATCAAATATAGCCAAAAAAAATGGTATAAATTCGTTCAATTACTTTTTTAATACTGAAACTATTTACAATGCTCAAGAATTTATTGGAAATACAGACATTATATGTGCTGCTAATGTTATTTGCCACATACCAGATCTTAATAATTTATTTTTAGCAGTAAAAAAATGTCTAAATAAAAAAGGATTATTTATTTTTGAAGAGCCTTATATGGGAGCCATGTTTCAAAAAATTTCCTATGACCAAATTTATGATGAGCATATTTATATGTTTTCAGCATCATCAGTTAAGAAAATTTGTGAGCTGTTTGACTTAGAGCTTATAGATGTAATGAGGCAAGAAACTCATGGTGGCTCTTTAAGATACACATGTGCTAGAAAATCAGAATATAAAATTTCAAAAAATGTTGGACAAATAATTGATGAAGAAAAGTATCTTAATATTGATAATGAAAAATCATGTATAGAATTTAAAAAAAATTGCGAAGATTCAAAAAAAAAATTACAAAAAAAAATATTAGAAATAAAAAATCAAGATAAAAAAATTGCAGGTTACGCCGCAACTTCAAAAAGTACTACAATATTAAATTATTGTGATATTGGGAATGAATATATAGATTTTATTTGTGATACAACACCTGAAAAAGTCGGAAAATTTTCTCCAGGAAAACATATACCTATAATGTCTATCGATTATTTTCATAATAATCTTCCTGATATCGCTTTTTTATTTGCATGGAACCATAAAAAAGAAATTTTTGAAAAAGAAAAAGAATTTTCAAAAAAAGGTCAGTGGATTGCACATGTCGATTTATAAAAAAATATTATTTACTGGATCAACTGGAAGATTTGGTAAAGTTTTTAAAAAAATAAATAATAGTAATAAATTCATTTACCCCACAAGTAAACAGCTTGATATTATAAATCAATCATCAATATTAAACTTTTTTAAAAAAAATAAAATTGATTTAGTTATTCACTGTGCGGCTTTGTCAAGACCTATGAATATTCATATAGAAAAACCTATAGAAAGTATTTCTACAAATATAATTGGTACTGCAAATTTAGTTAATGAATGTATAAAAAGAAATATCAAAATAATTTATTTTTCAACTAATTATGTTTATCCTGGACTTAAAGGAAATTATAATGAAAAAAGTTCTCTTAATCCTATAAACAATTATGCTTGGTCAAAACTAGGTGGAGAATGTGCTGTTAAAGTGTACGAAAAAAGTTTGATATTAAGAATTTGCATGACTGAAAAACCATTTATACATAAAAAAGCTTTTAAAAATATGAATACTAATTTCATATTTCATGAAGATGTAGCAAAATTTTTACCTAAACTATTTAAATACAAGGGTGTTTTAAATGTTGGGGGCCCCATACAATCTGTTTATAATTTCACAAAAAAATTTAATCCTAAAATAAAAGGAATTAATTTAAAAAAAAATAAACATAATTTAAATATTTTAAATTGCTCAATGAATATTAATAAGTTAAAAAAATTATTAAAGTGATTAAATTTTGGTCTTTTGAATCTGAATATAAAAAATATAGAAAAAATATTTTAAAAATAATCGATAAATCTTTAAGCTCTGGATTAATTTTTTATGGAAATAATTTAATAAATTTTGAGCGAAATTTTATAAGAAAATATAAAACTAAATTTGGAATTTCTGTTGGTAGCGGAACTGACGCATTAATGATTTCTCTTATGGCAATTGGAGTAAAAAAAGGTGATGAGGTTATTACTGCCGCCAATACGGCTATACCAACCATAACTGCAATAATAAATTCTGGTGCTACACCAGTATTGGCCGATATAAATTTAAAAGATTATCTTATTGATATTAACAGTGTGAAAAAATTAATCACAAAAAAAACTAAAGCTATTATCCCTGTTCATTTGTACGGACAAATTGCTGACATGGACAAACTTATTAAAATTACAAGAAATCACAAAATTAAGATTATAGAGGATTGTGCACAAGCTCAAGGAGCAAAGTATAAAGGAAAGTTTGCAGGAACGTTGGGTGATATTGGTTGTTTTTCATTTTATCCCACAAAAATTTTGGGAACTTATGGAGATGGGGGTTTTATTTTAACAAACAATAAAGAAATCTATGAAAAAGCTAAACGTATAAGATTTTATGGAATTGAGATGGAGAACAAATCAAATAAATTTTTTAATAAATATTATGCAAATGAGAATGGAGTTAATTCTAGACTGGATGAAATTCAATCTGGTATATTAAATTTTAAACTAAAAAAAATAAATGAGTATATTAATTTAAGAAGAAAAAAAGCTAGATTGTATTTAAAATTATTAAATAAAACTGAACTAATACTTCCAAAAGAAAATAATGATAATTTTCATGTTTATCACCTATTTACTGTTTTTCACGAAAAAAGAGATGCTATCATTAAAAAATTAAATAACAGTAGAATATATACTCGTGTAATTTACCCTTATCCTATTAAGAATATGAAACCTTATCAATCAATGAAATCAAAAAAATTAATTAATACCAACAAAATATCTAAAGGTATCTTTAGTCTTCCACTCTACCCTGAGCTACCAGATAAATACATTGTTAAAGTGTCTAATATTTTAAAAGAAATTTTAAAAAAAATAAATGATTAAGACCTTCTCCTTTAAATGTCTAATAAGAAAAATTTTTATTAATAATTAGAATGGTAGCGGGAAGTGGGATCGAACCACTGACCTCAGGCTTATGAGTCCTGCGCTCTAACCAACTGAGCTACCCCGCCATTATTTATAATTGATTTATAATAGAAATCTTTATTGTTTCAATATACTTTTTAAATCAAGTTTTGCTAAATAGCAAAGTAAACAGTTAAAGCTGATAGAATAGCAATCAAAAAAAACGAAATTATAATTCTTTTTTTTAAAGTTCTTTTTTTATCTAATCGAACTCTGTTAAGTAAGATATTTATGTTAGTTGTTTTAAAGCTTTCTTTTTTTAAATCTTTAATTAAACTTAAATCTGAGTCTACTAATCTAGCGTCTTGATCTTCTTTTTTCACCTCATCATTTAAACAGTAATTACTTATAAATTCAAACTAATTTTAAAATTAATCATATATTTTTGAAGTTATTAGCCTTTAGAGGTTTTGTTAATAGTTCAGCAGGGTATTTTTTCTTTTCGATTTCGATGTACAAATATTTATCAACTAATTGTTCGTTTGAAAAATCACAGTTTATATAACCAAATGATAAATTTTTATCATAGTTAAATGAATAATTTCCTGATGTTGTTTTTCCAATAATTTTATCATCCAAATATATTGGCTCTTCATAAAGCAAAAGTGGTTCCCCAGGTTTGCTTTCTTTTAAAGCTAACATCACAAATCTTCTATCTAACTTTTGATCTCTAATTTTTAGTAAATTTTCTTTTCCAATAAAATTAAATGGTTTTTTATAGCTAATTGCAAAATTTAAACCTGCTTGATATTGATTTTCTTCAGGAGAAATATCATGTCCCCAATGCAAAAAACCACTTTCCATTCTCATTGTATCCATAGTATGAGCACCACAATGAGTAAGGTCATATTTTTTTCCAGTTTCTACAATTAAATCATATATTTCTTTGCCATTTTCTTTTTGAATATATAGTTCGTAACCAAGCTCTCCAACATAAGACAATCTTTGAATCCAAACATCAATTGAATTTAGATTAATATTTTTACCTGTACCAAATTTAAAATTTTCATTAGATAAATCTTCATTAGTAATTTTTGATAATAAGTCTCTACTTTTTGGCCCAAAAATTCCTAAGCATATTAGTTCATCTGTTACATCTTTAAATTCTACCTCATTTAATAAATGTTTAAGTATGTGTGCCTTATCATGAGTTCTAACGACAGCTGAGCTTATTATTCTAAAATGATCCTTTTTAAGACAAACAACCGTTAGGTCTGTTTCAATACCTGCTCCTTCATTAAGCATATTTGTATAAGTACATTTACCAATTTTATCTTTAATATTAGCAGTACATAATCTTTGTAACTCCTCATAAGCTTTTTTTCCTTTAATTTCATATTTTGAAAAAGGAGAAAGCTCAAACAAACCAACATTTTTAATTGTATTTTTACATTCATGTTCAACAGATGGATACCAATTTTGACAATTAAAACTATATTTGTACTTTGGTTTAATACCATCTAGTGCGTACCACATTGGTCGTTCGTACTCTCCAGACTGACCAAAGCATGCTCCTATTTTTTTTAAATCTTTATGATAGGGAAGCAATTTTTGATTTCTTGAAGTTTGATGCTGCTTATATGGCCAGTGCATTCCATACAAGTCACCTAAGGTTTCTGTAACTCTATTCATTATAAATTTTTTTGATGAGTGAAATTTTTGAAATCTTTTTACATCTAATGAATATAAATCCTCATTCATATATCCATTGATCATCCATTCTGCAGTAACTCTACCTGCTCCTCCTGAGCTTGCAATTCCAATGCTATTGAAACCACAACATGTAAATAAATTCGATACTTCTGGAGTTTCTCCTAATAGATATTGTGTATCAGGTGTAAACGACTCTGGTCCTGAAAAAAACTTTCTAATCCCAGCATTCTCTAACAAAGGAAGCCTTTTAAAAGATTTTTTTAAATAGGGCTCAAAATGATCAAAATCATCTGGAAATTCTCCAAAAGAAAAATCATTTGGCACAATCCCCTTTTCTTTAAATGCATTTTTTGCACTGGGCTCAAAAATACCAACAAGCATTTTTCCAGCATCTTCTTTTAAGTAAAGACAATCATTATAATCTCTAAGAACTGGAAGATTTTTTGGAAGATCATTCATGGGTTCAGTTATTATATAGAAATGCTCATTTGGATATAAAGGTACACTGACACCGATATCTTCTCCAATTTGTCTCGACCACATACCTGTTGCAAGCACAACATACTCACAACCTATTTTGCCTTCTTTAGTTTCAACACCAATGACTCTATTGTTTTTAACTAATATTTTAGTCACTGGTGATTTTTCAAATATCTTTACTCCTTCCATTTTTGCAGCTTTAGCTAACACATTTGTAACTCCCACTGGATCTGCCTGACCGTCTTCAGGCATATAAACACCTCCCAAAATATCTTGATCATTGATTACAGGATATAAATCTTTAACTTTTTGTTTATCTAAAACTTCAACATTTACGTCAAAAAGTTGAGCAGAAGTTGCTTGTCTTAACAATTCTTGAAGTCTTTCTTTTGAGCTTGCAACAGTGATTGCTCCATTTTGTTTAAGTCCAGTTGATAGCTCAGTTTTTTTTTCGAGTTCTTTATAAAGATCTAGTGAATACTTTCTTAGTTTTGTTATTGTTGCAGTTGCACCAAGCTGCCCAACTAATCCTGCGGCATGCCAAGTGGTACCTGATGTTAATTGGTCTCTTTCAAGAAGTATTGTGTCTTTCCATCCAAATTTTGCCAAATGATAAGCAACCGAACATCCAGCAACACCACCTCCAATTACTACAACCTTACATTTTTTAGGAAGATTTTTAATCATTTATAAATTAAATATAGATAAAATGTCTAAATCAAGCAAAAGTATTTTAGTAACAGGAGGTGCAGGCTATATTGGTAGTCATATAGTTGAACAATTAATCAAAAATAAAGAAAGAGTAATTATTTTAGACAATTTAGTTACTGGATATAAAAAACTAATAAATAAAAAAGCTAAATTTATAAAAGCTGATATCAAAAATAAGTTAAAGATTAGTAAAATTATTAGAGATTATAATATAAGTTCTATTATTCATCTTGCAGCATATCTAAATGTTAGTGAGGCTGAAAAAAACAAAAAAAAATATTATACAAATAATATTACTGGAACTAAGAATCTTTTAGAAGCTTGTAAAAATTCTAAAGTTAAAAATATTATTTTTTCATCATCATGTAGTATTTATGGAAATGTAAAAGGACCTGTTAGTGAAAATAAAAAACCAAATCCACAGAGTTATTATGGATATACAAAATTTAAAGGTGAAGAATTAATAAAAAAACTATCCCTCAAATACAAATTAAAATATGGGATTTTAAGATATTTTAATGTTGCAGGAGCAAGTAATTCTGGAAAAATTGGAGAAATAGAAACATCACACGGTCATTTAATAAAAAATTTAGCAATTAAATCTTTAGAAAAAAAACCAAAGGTTAAAATTTTTGGGAAAAATTATAAAACAAAAGATGGAACCTGTATTAGAGATTATATCCATGTATCAGATTTAGCAGATATTCATATTAAAGGGTTAAACTATCTAAATAATAATAATAAATCATTTATTTTAAATTGTGGATATGGAAAAGGATATTCTGTTCAACAAATTATAGATATTTTTAAAAAAATTAAAAATGGTGTGAAGACACAATATCTAAAAAGAAGACCTGGAGATATTGCTCAAGTATACGCAAACACTAAAAAATTTAAAAGAATATTAAGATGGAAGCCAAAATACAATAATATAAAATTAATTATAAAAAGTGCAATTCGTTGGGAAAAAAAAATTAATTAAATTTTCAATTTATAATTGCTTTTTCTGGTTCAACAAACTCATAACCGAAAACATCTGCTACTGCTTTATATGTAACCATCCCTTTATGCACGTTTAATCCAGCTAAAAAGTTTTTATCTTCACCAAGAGCTTTTTGATAACCTTTGTTAGCAAGTTTAACTAAAAAAGGTAAGGTTGCATTGTTTAATGCAAGTGTTGAAGTTCTTGGAACTCCACCCGGCATGTTTGCAACACAATAATGAACTACATCATCAACAATATATGTTGGATCACCATGAGTAGTTGGTTTACTCGTCTCTACACATCCACCTTGATCAATTGCAACATCGACAATTACTGATCCACGTTTCATTGATTTAATCATATCACGTGTCACTAATTTTGGAGCTTCTGCTCCAGGAATTAAAACACCTCCAACTAATAAATCTGCTTCAGAAACCAATTTATTTAGATCAATTTTGTCACTTTGTTGTGGAATTATTTTATCTCCAAACATTTCTACAAGTTGTTTTAATCTTGCTTCAGACTTATCTACAATATGAACTTTTGCTTGCATTCCAGTTGCAATGACAGCTGCATTTTCACCAACAACACC
>Ga0209425_10005434_pt1 | contig 12510 bp, 9 predicted proteins | sample COG_05_FD_184749 | JGI IMG/M metagenome (GOLD analysis project Ga0209425, IMG submission 184749) | Pelagic Microbial community sample from North Sea - COGITO 998_met_05 (SPAdes) (version 2) | ecosystem: Environmental > Aquatic > Marine > Neritic zone/Coastal water | place: Helgoland, sampling... | reverse complement strand
ATAGTTAATTCTTCAGCATCTTGGCTGATGCAGCTATTCAGGAATAAGATGAAAAAGGCTAATACTGAAACTCTGAATATTTGCATGACTTTTATATGCGAGAATAAATAAGTGAACTATGTATTATGGAGCTTAAGTTTGTAACAATATAATTGCAATTACATAAGAATACTTTAGAGAATAAACTTTTGAGCCCCTCTTTAAAATAGTTTATGAGAATATCTTAATCTATGGTCTTGGTCTTTTGTTTATTTGTAAAGTTTTAACTTAAAGTGTGGGCTTTGGCTTTTCACTAAACTATTCTGGTGGATTTTGACTAAAATATTTCTGGAGTTAAACAACGTAATTTTAACAAGAAAATAACTTAAGGTTAAAATTGATTTTGGCTTTTTTATTTGATGGGTTTCGTATTTTTGTAAAATATCATTTATCTGATTTCAGTTTGAAGATTAATTAGAGTAATTGAAGAAGAGATTTAATAAATATTTCCCCCCACTTTTCATCTCAGGAGAAATTCTGATTTTGATGGTGCTATTCTTTTTGTCTCTCTACATTGGGTTTGGGTCATTTGAATTGAACCAGCCTTACACGACAGCTTTCTTTGTGTATATCATAGGCTGGCCAATACTGTCGTACATAAGTCGTGATTATAAGATTGGAAGGGCCGTCAGTTACTATAACACTTTTAAAAAGGCATTCACGAGTGTTTTTGTTTTTGTATCGCTAATCACGCTCGTATGGCTTTTTATGGCAGGCGAAGTCATTGAAAGACACTTCATAACATCTTTAATTTTATTGCTTTTTGTCTGGCTGACGATTTATAGAGTTTTTATACATCTAATTTTGGACCGCTACAGAACCTTCGGTGGAAATATTAAGAATGCGGTCATTATAGGTTATGACCCGCTAGGCTTTAAATTATTCGATTTATTACAGCGCAAACCACACTATGGTATTAGATGTAAGGGTATATTCTCTATTACTCAACCTACTGTCAAAGATAGCCACTATCCAGTTAGTGGTATTATTAGTGACTTTTTTGAACTAGATTTTACCGAGATAGATTCGGTTTATATTAGCGATAGGCTGGGGCAAGGTGAGAAGAACAAGATCATCCAATTTGCTGATAACCATGCAAAAAGAGTGAAGTTATTACCTGAAATTAAGACTGATTTACTTAAGACATTTGTGCTGCGCAGGTATGAAAGCGTAGCGGTGATTGATATTAATCGCTTACCACTCGATAGTGTTCTTAATCGATTTGCTAAACGTTCCTTTGACCTTTTGTTCTCTATGGTAGTGATTGTGTTTTTGCTATCATGGATGTGGCCTCTATTTGGTTTGATCATAAAACTCGAAAGTAAGGGACCTGTTTTTTTTAAGCAGTATAGGGAAGGCAAAGATGGATCAAAGTTCCTGTGCCTTAAGTTTAGAACCATGATTAGGAACGATCAAGCCGATACTATGTGGGCCGCTAAAGATGATCCACGCACTACTAAATTTGGTTCATTCTTGAGGAAAACATCTTTGGATGAGTTTCCACAATTCCTGAATGTCTTTATTGGTCAGATGTCTGTAGTGGGACCAAGGCCTCATCCAATCTCTCTTAATGAGGCTTACAAGACAACGGTTGAAAAATTTGCAAAGCGGCATGAATCTAGACCAGGGGTGACAGGGCTTGCGCAAGCGATGGGTTATCGCGGTGAAATTAATCAGTTCTATCAAATGAATTCAAGGGTAAAACTGGATCGCTTTTATCTCCAGAATTGGTCTTTTTGGCTTGACTTGAAAGTCATCGTTTTAACGGTCTTTGGGATAGTAAAAGGACAGGATAACGCCTACTAAAATAGAGCTGTTGCCAGAAGAAAACTTTTTTGCATCAAAAACCTGAAGTGCACAATGCTCTGTACTCTTAAGTTCACATCTTTTATTTACAAGAGTAAACCAGTTTAGCACTATTTAGAAGGCTACTTTCCAAATGGAGTCTCTGTAAGATCAAGGTGATAGAGTCATTTCCCATTTATTATCTGCATATACTTCAACAAGCAATAATAAAAATGAGTCTAACCCATAAGATAAAGGATAGACTCATTAAGTGCTGCATTAGTTGTAGCACGATAAAATTTATGGCTAATTGGCGTAAGAAGAAAAGTTTTTATGCTCGGTTTTGTTAAGCTTTTCAGAAGATAAGGATTTGAAATAGTTGTAAGTAATCTCTAAGCCTTCTGCTCGACCCACTTTAGGCGTCCATCCGAGAAGATCTTTTGCTTTTGAGATATCTGGTTGCCTCTGCATTGGATCATCAACAGGTAAATCCTTGTATATCACTTTTTGCTTCGTTCCCGTCAAGGTTATAATTTCTTCGGCAAATTGACTTATGGTAATCTCATCAGGATTACCAATGTTCACTGGGTAAGCATAATCAGACATAAGAAGCTTGAAAATTCCATCTACTAGATCGTCAACGTAGCAGAAAGATCGAGTCTGGCTACCATCACCGAATATTGTTAAGTCTTCGCCCCTAAGTGCTTGACCAATGAAGGCTGGTAAGACACGCCCATCATTGAGACGCATTCTCGGGCCATACGTATTAAATATTCTGACAATTCTCGTCTCGAGAGTGTGATAGGTATGGTAAGCCATAGTAATGGCTTCTTGAAATCGCTTAGCCTCATCATAGACACCTCGAGGACCCACGGGATTTACGTTGCCATAGTATTCCTCTACTTGTGGATGAACAAGGGGATCACCATATACTTCTGATGTAGAGGCGATTAACATTCGAGCCCCTTTTGCTCTGGCCAAGCCAAGTAAGTTATGCGTACCAAGTGAGCCTACTTTTAAGGTCTGAATAGGTATTTTAAGATAGTCTATCGGACTAGCCGGGGAAGCAAAATGAAGGATATAATCAAGTTGCCCTGCAACATGAACAAAATTAGAGACATCATGGTGATGAAACTCAAAATCTTCCAAGGCCATTAAATGGTCAATGTTATCGAGGCTTCCTGTGATAAGGTTATCCATGCCAATGACATGAAAGCCCTCTTTGATAAATCTATCGGAAAGATGAGATCCTAAGAATCCAGCAGCTCCAGTTATTAATACGCGCTTTTTCATAGTCTTATTTGAGTCCAATACCATAATAGGTGTAGCCTAGTTCTTTCATCTCATCTTGGTCGTATACATTTCTTCCATCAAAGATTATTTTATTCTTGAGAAGCTTATTGACCACTGTGAAGTTCGGGACTCTAAATTCTGGCCATTCAGTGACTAGTAACAAGGCGTCTGCATCAACTAGTGCTTCGTATTCGTCTTTCGTATAGGTGATCGTATCACCTAAATCTTTATGGGCTTCTTCCATAGCTACTGGATCAAATGCTTTCACTTGAGCTCCAAGAGCAAGTAATTGATTGATGATTACAATTGACGGAGCCTCTCTCATATCATCAGTTTTCGGCTTAAATGAGAGTCCCCAAACTGCGAATGTCATTCCGCTTAAATCGCTACCAAAATGTTTTTTTACTTTATTGACCAATACAGATTTTTGGTCATCATTAACATCTTCAACGGACTGTAGAACACGCATTGGGTAACCATTTTCTTGAGCCGTTTTAATTAAGGCTTTAACATCTTTCGGAAAACATGAACCTCCATAACCCACACCAGGGTAGATGAATTTTGTGCCGATTCGAGAATCGCTACCAATTCCTTTGCGAACCATATTCACATCAGCTCCCATGATCTCACATAGGTTGGCAATGTCGTTCATAAAGCTAATCTTAGTAGCAAGCATTGAGTTGGCCGCATACTTGGTCATTTCAGCAGAAGGGACATCCATGAAAATAATTGGATGACCATTAAGTAGGAAAGGCTTATAGAGTTTCTCCATGGTCTTCTGACCCTTTTCTGTTTCAATACCTACAACAATTCTATCAGGTTTTAGGAAGTCTTGTATTGCAGCTCCTTCTTTCAAAAACTCAGGGTTTGAGGCAACATCAAATGTTAAATCTGAATTCCTTTTTTGCAATTCCTCTGCGACAGCAGACTTGACTTTTTCAGCTGTTCCTACTGGTACAGTACTTTTTGTTACTACTACCAGGTAGTCGTTCATGTGTTGACCGACTTCTTTGGCTACCGCCAAAACATATTTTAGGTCAGCACTTCCATCTTCACCTGGAGGGGTTCCAACTGCAATGAATACAGCTTCCGAATCTTGAATGCTCTCTTTTAGGCTAGTAGAGAAACTTAACCTTCCCTTTTCTACATTTTTCAGGACCATCGTCTCTAAGCCTGGCTCGTAGATTGGCATAATGCCTTCTTTAAGACCATCAATTTTCTTTTGGTCGATATCAACACATGTCACATCGATTCCAACTTCTGAAAAGCATGTTCCAGTTACTAAACCTACATACCCAGTTCCAACTATTGTGATTTTCATATTTTAATTATTTCCTGTAAATGTATTTTGAAGGAGACTATCCGAAAGATTTGATCGATCAAAAGTAGTATTCATTCGTTAAATGACAGAATATGTGGGTTAATTATCAGATAACTTTTTCTGCCAGTTCCATGCATCTCTCATTGAATCATCAAGGGAATGGCTCGTTTCCCACTTTAATACTTTTTTAGATTTATTTACTTCAGCATATATTTTTTCTACATCACCAGGGCGCCTAGGGCCCAATTGAAAATTTAGAGATACACCCGTTATTTCTTCGAAAGATTTGATAACCTCCAAAACCGTATTTCCTCTGCCGGTTCCTATATTAATGACGTCAAAGTGATGGTCATTTTCTAATGAATCCATATGCTGGAGGCATTTTACATGAGCATCTGCTAAATCCATTACATGGATATAATCTCTTATGCACGTTCCATCCGCAGTGTTGTAGTCGTTTCCGAAAACCGTCAGAGACTCTCTTAATCCAGCGGCTGTTTGAGTAATAAAGGGAACCAAATTGTTAGGTACGCCCAAGGGCAGTTCGCCAATTTCACTAGAAGGGTGGGCTCCGATAGGGTTGAAATAGCGTAATGCCATTGATTTTAATTTAATCCCACTATTGACAGTATCCTCAATAATTTCTTCTCCAATTTGTTTAGTGTTACCGTAGGGAGAGTTGGCTGGTTTTTTCGGTGTTTCTTCCGTTACTGGCAATTCATCAGGCTGGCCATAGACGGTACATGAAGAAGAAAAGACCAATGAACTGACCTTATGATGCGTCATAGCCTCTAGCAGTACGATGAGGCCATAAACATTGTTTTTGTAATAGGAGAGAGGTATTTCGACAGATTCACCAACGGCTTTTTGAGCAGCAAAATGTATTACGCCTTCAATAGAGTTTTCAGTGAATATTTTGTCGAAAAGTGATCTATCTAATATATCACCTTCATAGAGACTGAATTCTTTTCCGGTTATTCGCAATAAGCCCTCTAAGACTGATCTATCTGAATTAGAGAAATTGTCAAGGATAATTGGATTGTAACCCTCTTCATGCAATCTGACTATAGTGTGTGAACCTATGTAGCCAGCACCACCTGTAACGAGAATGTTCTTCATATTTCTAAAAATAGCAGTATCAAGCCATTTAATCATGAAGGACTGTTATTTTTGTCTTTTAAATACTAAGGAATATCCCGCATGGCAGATAGGTTCAAGGAGATTGCAGATGAAATAAGGCTTTTTGTAGCATCAAATGCTGATGAACTCGAAGAGTATAGGTTGAGGTTTATCGGCAGAAAAAATGTTATTGGAGACTTATTTGCTCAGATGAGGGATGTACCCAATGAAGAAAAGAAAGCCTTTGGTCAATCGGTCAACGAACTTAAGGACTTAGCTCAGGATAAATTCCAAAGTCTAATTGAAGAATTAAATTCTGGCAATGAGTCTTCAGAAGATCATGATGACCTTACTTTGCCTCCAGTAAAATCAGATTTTGGTTCAATTCACCCTTTGACTGCTACACGCCAGCGGTTTATTCAAATTTTTGAGCGAATTGGCTTTAATGTGTCTTCTGGCCCTGAAATAGAAGATGATTGGCATAACTTCACAGCATTAAATTTCCCAGAGAACCACCCTGCTAGGGAGATGCAAGACACTTTCTTCTTAGAGAAGAACCCTGATATTGCCTTAAGAACTCATACGTCAAGTGTTCAAATTAGGGTAATGGAAAACGAAAAGCCTCCAATTAGAACATTGTCACCCGGTAGAGTATTCAGGAACGAGGCAATTTCTGCTAGGGCACATTGTGTGTTTCATCAAATGGAAGGGTTGTATATAGATAAAGATGTTTCATTTGCTGACCTTAAGCAGACGCTTTATCACTTTGTGAAAGAGATGTTTACTAAGGACACACAAATACGGTTTAGACCATCTTATTTTCCTTTTACAGAACCAAGCGCTGAAATAGACATCTCATGTCAAATTTGCCATGGCGATGGTTGTAACATTTGTAAGTATACCGGTTGGGTTGAAATTGGTGGATCAGGAATGGTCGATCCTAACGTTTTGATAAACTGTGGAATTGACCCGAATGAATATTCAGGGTTTGCTTTTGGAATGGGAATAGAAAGGATTACCATGCTGAGATACGGGATCAAGGACTTAAGACTCTTTACTGAAAATGACCTTAGGTTCTTAAAACAATTCAATTCGCTTTGATGAAACTTGAAGACATTTCAAAAATTGCAGTAATAGGTGCCGGTACCATGGGCCAAGGCATTGCTCAGATTTGTGCAATGGCTGGTTACGAAGTGGTGATCTACGACCTTAGTGAACAGACTTTAGCTACGGCTGAGGCGAATATCTCAACAAACTTAGACAAAGGTATTGAGAGAGGTAAAGTTACTCAGGCAGAGAAGATAGCGTCATTAGAACGGATTACCTTCTCTGGTGACGAGCGCTCACTAGTGGCAGACGTCATTATTGAAGCAATTATCGAGAACCTAGACGTTAAGAAGGCGCTATTTGCAAATCTTGAAGCGATCAACAGTGAAAACACAATTTTAGCCTCAAATACCTCATCCATTCCGATTACAAGAATAGCAGCTGGACTTAAATATCCAAAGAGATTCGTAGGAATGCATTTTTTCAACCCGGCTCATATCATGAAGCTGGTAGAAGTAATATCAGGTGTCGCGACAGATGACAGTGTGGCCAATACCATTGCAGATTTAGCACGAAAACTTGGGAAAACACCCGTCATGGCGGCAGATGCCCCTGGTTTTATTGTAAACCGTGTTGCAAGACATTTCTACGTTGAAGGCCTCAAGGTTTTAGAAGAAGGGGTAAGCGATGTTAACGGGATTGATCGTTTGATGGAGTCTTCGGGTTTCAGAATGGGTCCTTTTAGGTTAATGGATCTTATTGGCGTTGATACCAACTACTCAGTGACTGAATCAATGTTTAATGCCTTTCATCAGGAGGCTAAATTCAGGCCATCGCGTATCCAGCAGCAAAAGGTAGATGCTGGTCATCATGGTAGAAAGTCTGGAAAAGGTTTTTACAACTACGATTAAAGTAGGTCTTCGATCAATTTATCAATCGTTACGCCTTCGGCTTCAGCTTTGAAGTTTCTAATAATTCTATGGCGAAGAATAGGTTTGGCTACAGCTTGAACATCTTCAATGTCCGGTGAATACTTCCCATTGATTAATGCATGACATTTGGCTGCTATCACTAAGCTTTGTGACGCACGTGGTCCTGCACCCCATTCAATGTACTCTTGTGTAGCGGCAGGTGCTTTTTCGTTATTAACTCTAGTTTTATGCACTAAGCCAACTGCATATTCGACTACGTTATCGGCTATTGGTACTCTTCTGACTAGGTGCTGATAATTCATGACAGCCTTTCCGTCTAATATGTGGTTCACGGTGTTTTGAACATCTGAAGTTGTATTCTTTACTATGTCTACCTCTGATTGGAAAGTTGGGTATTCAAGTGTGATGTTGAATAAGAACCTGTCGAGTTGTGCTTCAGGTAAAGGATAAGTTCCTTCTTGTTCGATCGGGTTCTGAGTGGCCAATACAAAGAACGGCCTATCTAAATCAAAGTGTTGTCCTGCGACAGTTACAGAATACTCTTGCATTGACTCGAGGAGTGCTGCCTGAGTCTTAGGAGGAGTTCTATTGATCTCATCAGCAAGGATGATATTTGCGAAGATTGGGCCTTTTATAAATTTGAAATTTCTGTCTTTATCGATAGTCTCTGCTCCAAGGATGTCCGAAGGCATTAAATCTGGCGTAAACTGAATTCTTTTGAAGCTTAGGTCTAAGGCTGAAGACATTGTCTGAATCAGAAGGGTTTTTGCCAAGCCGGGAACGCCTACGAGAAGACTATGACCTTGACAAAATACCGAGGTCAAAAGAAGGTTTACAACTTCGTCTTGCCCTATAATTACTTTTGATATTTCTGCTTGCAGTCTTTTGAAATCTTCAAAGAATTTGTCGGCTAATGCGACATCAGATGTGTTATCACTCATACTTATTGATTCTTAATAATACCGCAACGGTTAAAAACGGGGTCTAGTTCTAGGTATACTTCTTGCATCTTCTCCTCTAAATACTCTGCACGCTTTAACGACTTTTTCATTTGAGTAGTAGCCGCTTTGAGCTTTTCATAGTCATCGGTTAGATTCGCCCTATGAGGAGGCATTCTTTTCTTATAGTATATTATTCTGGCCACCTTTGATTCACCTACTAGGACTGTTTGAGGTTCTGAAATGTCACCTTCTTGCATTTTATCAATCAAGAAAAATAACTCAGGATCGAGGGATTTTGCTGGTATCCGAAGTGATCCAAATTGATCTGCATAGAAACCTCCGTTGACCTTTGTACTCTCATCATCCGACACAAGCTGCGCAGCTTGTTCAAAGCGTATGCTATCGGTTAAAATCTTATTTCTAAGGTCCTCCAAAATCTTTGCGGCTTTTTCGAAATCATCCTCGCTTGGTTTTGGAGTCATAATGATATGTCTCGTTTGGTACTCGTTACCTCTCTTCTCAAGGAGTTGGATCAAATGAAAACCGAATGAGGATTCGACAGGCATTGAAATTTCTCCTGGCTTTAAGGCTAGTGCACCTGCCTCATAGGCGGGGTCCATAGTACCTCTTGATGCAAACCCTAGATTTCCTCCATCTTTGGCAGAAGGGCCTTCAGAATTAAAAGTGGCTAGTAGTTCGAAATTCTCTCCATTGATAGCACGCTCACGAATGGCAATAAGTTCTTTTTTAATACGCTCTTTTTCTGGCTCGCTAACGTCAGGCTCTTTTACAATAACACCAATTTCAAATTCCATAGGATAAAGGGGAAGGCTATCTTGAGGGAATCGGTTAAAGAATTTCCGAACCTCTTTGGGTGTCACTGTTATGTCTGATAGTACATTATTTTCTTGTTGCTCAACTCTTATTTGCTCCTCAATAGAAGGTTTCAGTTCGTTCATAATTTGATCTAATGACTTACCATAGGCTTTTTCAATGGCTTCTTCAGATCCGAAACGCTGGATAATTTGTTGGCTTCTGCTTCTTAATTCGAAGTCGATTCTGTTGTTTTCGACAACGACTGAATCTATTTCGGACATGATCAGCATTACCTTGCTTTCTACAAAGCTCTGAAGCAACACACATTTGGCATCGCCTTGAAAGCTTTGGGCTTGAGGGCTTGTTAAGAATGATATATATGCTGATTCTAACTCACTCTTGAGTATAATTTTATCATCCACCTTTGCAATGATCTTGTCAACCACCTGCCCCTCTTGAGCAAATGAAGCAACAGGTATTAAAATGGCTAGAACCAAAATTGCCCTAATAATATATTTTGTAGTCTTCATTTTCCTTTGCACGTCCATAAATATCATTCTCCAAACTCTTCGCCAACGCTACCTTCCTCTTGTTGAGAATTATGTTTCTAATCTCTTCTTGCACAAACTCTAACGGTGAAGCCTCCTCTGAAATTTTGTACTCCTGAATATTAAGAAGGTAAAGATAGACAGAATCCACTTCTTCCACATACCTGTTACGCCTTAGAAATTGCACTTTATTAGAAATTGTAGATAATGGTGAGTTTTTTATAATGTCGTCAAACTTAATCCATGTGGAATCTTCTAGTGAATAGTTGTCTGCAAATTGAAAAGCATAAGATTTAAGCGACTCCATATCTTGAGGTCGACTTGATTTTATCCAGCGTCTTACATCATTCTTCTTTGGAGCATCATTTGAAATTTTCAGATAGCGACCTCTAAAAATATTTTGCTTTAGCGCGAAATTTACCTGGTTTTCTTCATAGTAATCTCGAATTTCCTGGAAGGCTACCGAGGTGTCCAAGGACTGTTGTACCATTAGCTTTTGGTACTCATAGGAGAGTAAGGTAAATCTGTAATCAGCTACTTTTCGTTCTATTTCAGACTGGTTAATCTTCATGTTATTATTGGCTTCTTGCACCAGAAGCTCCTTTTTTATCCAGTTTCTAACGAATTGCTCTACAATTAGCGCACTGTCTTCTCTTGAGGTCTGGGCCGAAATTATATTGGAGATATCGGAGGCAAACAAAAATGAGTTTCCTACGCTAGCAACTAGCTCTTTACTTGCATTGGCACTCATTTGGTCAGAGGATGCCAGGTAATCGCATGACGATAGGCTGAGTAATATGGGCAATATGGAAAGGTAACGTAGTTTCAATTTTTAGCGATTTCCTCAAGCGTCTCATTGTAAATCTGAATGCTCCTTTTGGCCCTTAGCTCTTTAATCCATTGCTGCTCTAAAAAGTCTTGATAGTCAGATAGTACTTGACCCTTTATCTCATCATAAAAGAAGTACCCTTCAGGTATGATTTCCTCTATAAAATAGTACTCTGAAGTATTATCATTCAGAATCCAACTTCCTGATGTTACTTCTGTTGGCTCAAACTTAGATATTTCAGAAAGCTTAATAGTTCTTTTCACAATTTTTAACAGCCCTTGCTCTTGATCCGTTAGGGTCTTCTCAATTAAGTCATTGAGCGAGCTATTGCTATTTGGTGTACTGATGAGCTTTTTAAGAACGGACTGGTCTCTACTAGAGATAACACTTACAGCCGCTCTCCTATCAGGTTTGTACTGCTCAAGATGTCCTTGGTAATACTGCACTGCACCTACTGAGTCCTCAATCGCTTTGTTCCAAACCTCTTGTTGCATAATTTCAAAAAGAAGGAGTCCATCCTCATATTCTTGCCTCAAAAAACCATACTCAGGGTATTTTTGTGAGGCTATTGAATCCTCATATGCAATGATGCTTTCTCGTTCGAACGCCACATAGAGTGAGCTGATGATACTGCTATTTAAAGCGATGTTTTGTGAAGGAAGCGTTTTGACAAAGTCAATGACTAGGAAATGCTTTTCGCCTATTTGGAATAAGGATGATTCCAAAATTTCTGGGCTCATTTGACGCTCACTGATGGCATTCAAATAAGTGGTAAGTGAAGCTTGATCTTGGCGAAAGTCGTTTTCTATTTTGAGCTTTTTAATCAGCTGATCATTGTTCATTACGTTTCTGCCAGAACGCTTGAGTTGTTGTTCAATTTCAGCTCTACTTTCGGTTAAAGGCCTAATAGGTTCTTCATCATCTAATTTGACAATATGCCATCCGAATTTTGTCTGTCCTGGAACTGAGAAATCGTTAACTTCTTTCAGTGTATACGCAATGTCTAAAAAGTCATCAGGCAGTTGTTTGATTCTAGCCCAAGGGAGCTGACCTCCATTCATTTTAGTTCTACCATCATCTGAATATTTCCGAGCCATGGTATTCCAATCAGCTCCGTTTTTAAGAGAATCATACACAGATTGAGCCAGCTTATAGGCGGATTCGAGACTCCTCCCTTGATTACTGAAAAAGATATGTGCCGTTTTTAGCTTTCCTCTGGAAGGGCGGATCCGGTTAATAAAGAGAATGTGATAACCGAACTGAGTTTTTGTGATTTCTGAAACCTGATTAACACTCGTTTGATATGCAGCGTTTTCAAATGGGCCAACCATATCCATGGCACTGAACCATCCGAGACTCCCTCCGTTTGGTGCGGAACCATCTTGGGAATATCTCTTGGCCAGGACCTCGAAATTTTCTTTTGAATCGACCGTATTCCGAAGACTGTCAAGAAAATTATATGCCTTTAAGGTGTCTTGAGGAGATGCATTTGGTTCGACTTTTATCAGTAAGTGGGAGGCATCAATTTCTATTAACATTCTCCGATGAGTCTCTGCAATAAGCTTTTCTTCAGCTTCGGGGTTCTGTAAATAGGGTTTTCTGATTTGACTGAGGTAGCCTTGTAATTCTACCCTAAAGTTTTCGATTGTATCATAGCCTAGTGCTTTGGCCTCTAATACCTTGAGTTTGAAATTTATATAGTTGTCAAGGTAGGCTTTGAGTGAATCGATATGAAGGGTTTCCGATTCGCTGCGATTTTTTTTGAAGGCATATAGAAATTCTGACGCGCTAATTAATTGGTTGTCAATTTTAGCAATCGTCAAGCCTTCTGACTGAAAGC
>Ga0209425_10005427_pt1 | contig 12527 bp, 17 predicted proteins | sample COG_05_FD_184749 | JGI IMG/M metagenome (GOLD analysis project Ga0209425, IMG submission 184749) | Pelagic Microbial community sample from North Sea - COGITO 998_met_05 (SPAdes) (version 2) | ecosystem: Environmental > Aquatic > Marine > Neritic zone/Coastal water | place: Helgoland, sampling... | reverse complement strand
CTGTTGTTAACTGATTTAAAACCAGCATAGTATTTAGGTCCGGTTTCTAATATGTTATAACATATGTTATTATCGCTAAATACTGTCATAAGAAAGTAGAGTGATATTATGCTTATCAAACAAATTATAATGGAAAACGAACAAAGTAAACGTATTGACTTTATCGTTGATCAATTAAAACAGAATCCTGAAGTTATGAAAAAAGTGTATCGTTTGGTTAAAAGCGAACAGGATTTAGTAGCAAATAAATCACCCGAAGACATGCTTAAACCAGAGCTCACAAAGCCAGAAACAGATTATACCAACAGAGGTGTACTAGGTGAATTTATCAAAGCACTTAACAACACTCCTGGTGACTACGATGACCTTGCTAGTTTTTTATCCACCTATGGTAAAGTTAGTTATGTAGATGAAAAAGCACTTATGACTCCTGGATATAGTGGTTGGAGTTCTTGGCTACGTGGAAACGGCAATGTAAGCGAAGATTTTGTCAATGCACTATACAAGAACTTATTCAGTGTTCAACTAAACATACAAGGTTCAAATAGAGGCCCTGGAGAAGTTGGTCTTGCACTGTTATCACCTAATATAAAATTTGCATCATTAGGAGACTTATCTATAAACGGTGTAGAAGTCGAAGTAAAAGGTGAAATGAGCACTGGCGGAGGCAGATTGAAAAATAATATCAATGACTTTGGCAAACCAAACCTACAAGCCGTTTACGACAAATTTAAGATTCCAAAAGAATCTATTCCGCCACGTTTACCAAGTGGTAATGCGGGTGCTAGAGACAGACACTTTCAAGACATTGCACTTCAATTAGACCAAATTGCCGTAGGTGCAGGTCAAGCCTATATGGATGAATTGTTCAATAGTACATTTATAAATGGCGATCAAAGCATGATAAACAAAATAGTTTCAGACTACGATAGAATGGATAAAGCAAGTATAAGTTCACTTGCAATGAAAATTGCATACAGCAGTTATGCCAACATTCTCAAAGGCAAAGGGTTTTCAATGTTCTTATTTTTAAAACTCAAAGGCGAAAAGAGTTTGGCTTTTGATGTTGATGATTATGAAGGCTTTTTAGAATACTTTAGACTAGGAAGTTTAGACTTTGCCGACACACAAAACGGCCCAGCTGTTCAAGCAAGTATGGTATAAAGATAGCCGACCCTTCTATCATTTAAGTATGTAAGGGCCGGCCTAGGGGATTCTATCTACACTGATTTTGATTGACTACAAAAATTCTTACTGCACCAATATCGTCTTGTGGTGTGATCTCAAACTGTATACTTGTTGAGATTTCCAACCAACCATTTATTATAGTGCCATTGCCATTTGGTTGTACCATTTTGTGTTTGGCCATTCTGCCTTGTGTTAATCCACTGAGCTCTGGTACATTGTAACAACCTAAACTTCTGTTGCCTACACGAACCATCAGTTGTGGTCCTGCTCTGTACAACCCTCTCATGAGTTTGTTTGAACTTGTCATATCAAGTTTAACATCATAGCCAGGTGTAGTCCAATGCTTTTTGTTTATAAACTTTGCCCAACCTTGTCCACCTGGGTTTGAATTTTGTGATACTGCACTTGTTAATTCGCTTAGATAAGAATCGTTCCAACTAACAGTGAAATCCAATCGCATGTAGGTACGTCTGTTTTGATTAGGAAAGGTAGGTGACTTGATATAAACATCAAATGCTCTGTGAGGAAATTGTGATATTACCTGGTTTAATTTTGCGTCTTGTTTTGCATGATTATAAAACACAGGCTGAGTATTTACTGGTGCCTTGTAAGGTTTTTCTTTCATTAAATGAAGTAAGCCCATCACGACACTACGTTCGTTGAATATGCTGTCGTAATCAACCTCAGGTGCTTGTGTAAAAATATTTGTATCTGCTAGTGCTTTATTACTAGTGCCACACCCTATTAAGGCAGTTGCTAATCCTATAATCATAAATTTTTTAAGCATAGTTAACACTCCATACCCAGTCACTCATATAAACACTTACCATAATAAAAATAAAAATCAATGCTATAGCAATCACACTTAACTTGAAGACTGCACTAAGTATATTTGGTGCAAATTTAAATAAAAGATATGCAATTGCACAAAATCCAATTACTTGTAAAATTATATCCATCTATTTCCCCTTATCTAACTATAATTTATAATAACACAAAATATGTCTATGTCAACCTTTTTGTTTGTTCTGGTACAATAAATAAGACGTAAGGAGCTATACATGGGACAATTCAATAATAAAATTATGGCTGAGTTTAATCCACCTAGAAAGTGGACACTTGGCAGAGATCTATCTTATACTACCAGTGAACTAACAGTAGATGAAATCAAAGCACTCAAAGGTGTAGGTATAAAGGTTAAAAGAGAAACCAACAAGACAGAAACTATAACAGTACCAAAAGGATTTGTAACAGATCTAGCCAGTGTGCCTCGTGCTATGTGGTGGTTAATAGCACCATTTGATGTTGCCAGAGCCGCAATAATACATGATCTATTGTACAAAGTTATTAGACAGTATCGTTGGAAAAAGAAAGATAAAGAAGATAAAGCACTTGTCAAAGAAGCAAAAGTTGCGGCTGACAAAGTGTTTTTGCTAGGCATGCAAGATGCTGATCCAAAAATACCTGGCTATAAGATTTATCTAAGTTGGAAAGCAGTTGATCTGTTTGGCAACGGTTCTATAGTGCCAAAAGAAGACAATATCTAGGCGTCTTTTACCAATCCTGCTTTAAGAGCTTTTTTAGCCATTCTATAACTTAATCTAGCAGTGTTACGTCTTGCACTTCTATATTCTTGACTTGGTCTTCCGCCTGCGATTGGTCCTTCAGGCTTGTACCTGTGCATAAAATCGCTTACGCAGTTGAATCTTCCTTGCCAAATATGTCCGTTACCTTGATACATGTCGTCTCCTATTTAAAATAATATGCTAATGGTAGTGCTATTGCAAAAAATGCAAACAAGTGCCATAACTTTACAGTTGGATACACTACCTTGTCTTTTGGTGGTTCGTTAAAAAAATCTTTATCCATTAATTACTCCACATAGTTGTTGTAAAAGTCATGACTAGCAAGATTCTTGCACTTGCTCTCGCACTGTATATCCCAATGTTCGCTGAACGTAGCGGCCCATTCATTTACTGCATGATTCCAGTAGAAGTCACTGTGAGCACGTAGTTTTTGTTTCTTGTAGCCTTGTTCAAGCAGTAAGTTCATATCAGGACGCACATTAGGATCATGACCAACAAGTATGTCTTCTCTAGATACAGAATAGTGCAATGCAGGTCTTACGCCACGCCACGAATCAATTATGCGAGCACATCTATCGTCGGTGGCGTCAATATACTCACCTGAAGCGACCCAGTGATGGTGTATGTCGAGCACAAGTGCAACGTCTTTGGCCAGTTCGAGCGAGGCATCAAGCCCCCATTTGTTTTCGTCGTTCTCAATTGTGATAGTATTTCTCGCCTCCGGAGAAAGTCTTGGGAGGATTGCTTTGATACCGGCAGGACCTTGTCTACCGGATATATGGACGTTGCACTTAAAGTCCTGGAATTTGCGGCCGAAGCCCATCCATCTGATGATGTCAACATGATATTCAAACTCCTCTATACTACGTTCAACAATATCTTCATTATCACTTGCAAGAACTGTAAACTGTCCAGGATGGAAACTTAGACGCACATCCAGTTGTCTTGCTAGTTCACCTACTCTAGCATAGCCTTTAGCTAGTTCATCACGTATGTCTTTTTGTTGCCAAAAGTAACGCCAATCAGGTTGTGTGTACATAGGTAGTTGATTGCTACCAAGTCGACACATACATAAACCCGGCTTGAGATTACCCACATACTCAACAAGATTATATGCACTTTGCATGTTGTGATGCATTATATCGTACAGTCGTTGTTCCGCTTCATTGACCGTTTGTCTATTAAGCCATGCAACGGTTGTACACTTTTCTGTAAGTGGTCGTTGTATTTCTTCAAGTAGTTTAGGCTTCATAGTTTGATCGGGATGCAGATACTTGCAACAAAAACCAACACGAGCAGTCATGTGTATCTCCTAATTACGTAAGTAATTGTAACACATTTTCATATGTATCGCAAGAGATATTTTCTAAATTTTCAAAACTTTTATCCAGTTCCCCAGGATGGTCGATAAAAACAAATTGTGTGTTTGGATTGTTTTTAATTAGACTCCGCACTGCTGCTTGGTAACTTTTACTGAGAAACTTGGATTTTGGATCTGTTGTAGTAATTTCTTGTAGGTCAAATCCAAGACATAATACCAGTTCGCTGCCACTACAAAGATGCATAGCAATCACATCTTCTTGTTTAGGAAAGTCGTCTGGAAAGTTGCCATCAAAAACTTTTACGCCTGCTGGACGATTAAGTAATGTATATGATTCTTTTGGTATATAAAAGTTACACACACTATGAAATGCACGTTTTATAAGATCTTGTGCCTTTGTATCGTCTGCACAAAGCACATTATCTGTGCTCCAACTACGCCAGGTTTTCCATGAACCCCAGGTTGAACCAATATTTTTGATTGTTTCAGCCTTAACTATAGGATCAGCATAGTCTTCACTTAGTACCCATGACACTTCCATTATGCTGACTTTAGCTCATGCCATCTAAATGCACCAAGACATAACCAGGCAAAAGCATCACCTGGTCGATAATTATAGTTAAAAACTATATCACCTTTGGCACCACTCCATCCAGGCGTTTCGTTATGTGTCATTATTATGTTGCGACCAACACGTATTTTTTTAACACTGACTAAACCATCTTTGTCTATAGTAACTTGTTCTTGATTGTTTGTTATAAAGGCTAGGTTGTGTGCTTTACTTGTACCAATTTGTGCAGTATTTTGACTGCGTCTTCCAATGTCAATCTCTATTTCACTATCCCATATGCTCAATGCACTGCGTGGAGCATTTGTATTAATTCCTACACGTTTATTATCAACTGAAAGCTCTGTTCCAACTTGTAGGTTTTTCAGTGTACCTAGTTCTTGTATAGCTGTTTTAGTAACGCCCGAACTCAATCTATCATCGTTAACCAATGATTCTCCGCGAACCATTATGTTTTTAACATTTAATCCATCTTGTATTTGTTTTCTTATGGTATTAGAAGTTTCGCCAATAAACTCTTTTTTGAGTTTATCAATTGCATTTTTTTCAATTGTATCACTTAGTTCATCAAAACTTACGTTGCTTAGACTGATTCTGCCTTTTACTGCAAGATCTCCGTCTACAACTAGTGCACCACCTACATTGACATCTGATTCTGTATTCAGAGTTTCTGTTGCAAGGTGGTTTTGCACAACTATAATACCATCTTGTATTAAAACTTCTCGATTCAAGTCTTCGTGTATTATACTCTTGTTATCTAATACTACATCTCGTAAAGTGTCATATACATTAGTTTCAGTCAAGCCTCGTGTAATTCTATCACCTGTTTCACGTGCAATCTGTGTATTAATCTTTTCTTGCCATTTTGGTTCAAATGCTAAACTGTTTACTGTTTTTGTTACTAAGTTTTCAACTGCTTGATCAACTGCCTGTGTAAGCAGTGTATCACTAACCATGTGTTCGATGTTTGGCACAAAGCCATTTTTGAACATTTTTTCAACTGAACTTTCCACAGTTGCAATTAGGTCTGGAACAGTGCTTATGTTTGAAAAACGTGCAACAATTCTATCTTGCACAAATTTTGTAATTTTATTTTCAAGTTCAATCACCCATTCAGGATCATTGATTGCTTGTACTACCTGCTCTTGTACCTGAGCTTTGACTTCTTTTTCAACTAGCTTTTGAACTGCATCTTCTTTAAGCATGATGAGGCCTACTTTCTCTCCACGTATCTAGAGTTACACAGTGATGCCCTCCACCTAGTGTTCGTGCATGCCTTAAGGTGTGAGGAATAACTGTAAAACCTTTTTTCTCTAGTACTTTACTTAGCTCTAATTGTGCCGTATCCATTATAACTGTGTTTGGATTCACAACAAGCATGTTGATTCCAATCCATTTACTTGCATAAGGATATTGATAGAATACACTAGCCACACAATCTTCTACCCAAATAATTTCCCAATCCTTCATGCACTTTGGCAGATAACGTTTGCTTTTGACTCTTGGCTTGTTGCAGACTGCAAGTCCGTTGCGTAGTGGAACTATGGTGCTATCAATGTGTACACCTGCATAGAAGTTTACTTTTTCGATGTTTATGTTTGGATACTGTTGACATAGCCATTCATATGCCGCTTGATTTCCTGATTCGCTTTCAAGAAATACCCAATCATCTCCTAGTCTACAGATGTTAGCAGCATCAAGTACCAGGCCTTGATGCAATGGCATTTCCCTAACTGTATTGTCTTTAAGCATTTCTCTATAGCATAATTGTTCCATTTGTCTACAAGGATACATCATTGCTGGATTAAGTATTTCTCTGCCTGCAATTAAGAATCTATCACGAGGACAATAATTGTACATTCCTCCAAGTCCTTGAAAGTTTAAAGTATTGTTAGGACGATTTACTTTTACATCCTGTTTTTCTAGTATGTCTGCTAAACTATCAAGATCTTCATTTGCTTCTTCAATAATCCAATCTGGCACAGGTCCACTCGGCACTGGCGTTTCTTTCCATAGTGTTTTCTCTGGTTCTAGAGCAAATACTGGATCATCACTTGGCCAGTTTGCATGATCTGCTACACCAACATAACATTCTTTTAGTTGGTCCCATTCATTGAAACTTCTTATTTTCACTCTATTACACCAGTAATCTGCAGTGTATATCTTGAAGTTTTGCCAACATTAGCGGCAAGATGCAGTGTGTCGTTTTTCCATACTACATAATCTCCTGCACGCCATTCTACAATCGGTTGTTTTTCTATTTCAAAAACATGTCCACTTTGCCAGTCTTCCATAAAAATTACGGCTCTGTATATATCACCATCGTGGTTATATAGATCTCTAAAACGTGTATAGGTATCCCCATGTTCAGGCAAACAACAACCTGGATTCATTCTGTAAATACTCCAGCTAAAATACTTCCAATCAAAAATGTTTCTTACAAGATGCATCCATTCTGGTTCTTCTTGTCGCATATCGTACATATCACCTGTGAATTTAGTTTGTGTGTAACCTAGATCACGCCATTCTTTCAAACTTACAGGATCATTAAATGGTTCGTTGATGTACATTAGGTCTTCGTAGGCATCACGCCACACCGGAAACATGTGATTTAATTTATACATTTAATAATATTCCATAATTTTCAGGTTTAATTTTCTGTGATACAGTTTTATAGAGGTTCTCTACTGGAGTAGTATTATACACATCAATAATTGACCAAAACCTTTTTGATTCTTCGAGTGATAATTCTTTTTCCTTGTTTAAACAAAGTTTTACAATCGCACAACTGTGATTAGTATTGATTTGTATATTACTTAACTGATTTGTACTATTGAGGGCATTTATTTGAGCATTTGTAGGTGTTTTATTGTTTACTTTCTTGTATAGATCAATTAATTTTTCTTCACAAAATGTATCATCAAATGTAAGAACGTAATCATAAAGTGTATTATCTAACACATAATCTTCTGCAAAGCATTGTAAAGAAAATTCCCATAATTTTGTAAAGGTTTCTAAACTATATTCATCCTTAGTAAAATTAGGAATTTGTGTATAAACATTTTTACGTAAAAATAAAAGACAATGTAAATCAATTTTTGTATACGTTGGACGTATTCTAATTTTTACACCATTAAAATTTTTTATTTCATTGTTATCTTGCAAATGGTGTATTTTATGAAACGTAACTCCATCTTGTGCTCCAACGTCAAAACTAACACCACTCAGCATATCAGCAAGCCAGGCACCAACTAAACCTGATCTTGCTCCAGGATCAGCATGAATTAGTCGTCCTTCCAATGTACACCTTCACTTGCTATTGGTTCAAGAATACATTTTTTTGTATCTTCTCTATGAATGTCTAATGTAAAACAGTGCCAACCACCATCCCAAAAATTGCGTGTACGCAGATCAAATAAATGAACACTTATACCACGTTTATCTAACCATTCTGTCAACGGTGGATAATCTTTCATTGCAACTACATTTTTTTCATCAAGCACTAGCATGTTAACTTCAAACACTGTTTCTTTGTATTCCCCAACCCAATCACTTGCATTATTAAAAATATGTTCGCTAAATGTTTTGTTTTTGTTAATCTTATCTACATGCATGTGCCAGTTATTGTTTGTATCACTAAAGTTGTTTAGTGTGTTTGGAATATGGAATACTTCCCAACCAGGAAACGTAGCATTGTAATTACTTTTATAATGACTAGATACAAGCACACCTGGAGCAACTGGACAAAATACACCGTCACTATGTCCTTGTGTGTTGCAAATATTGATACGATAATTTTTTGACTGTTCAACCATCCATTGACAAACAAATCCCCAAATATGTTGATGACTTTCACTGTCAACAAACAAATCAGATCCAATACGACACACTGCTGGTGGACATAAACAATTTATAGGTTGATCTTTTGGATATTGTACATCATAACCATTTTTGACATATTGTTCTAGTGTATGATGCCAAGGATCTTTTGCTAGTTTATTGTGTAAACTATACAAAGTTTTATCTAAAACAAAATAATGATCCCGTGGTGTGACTGGAGGTTTTACAAGGTTATCTTTATTATCGAGGTGATCATCTATACTATCAAAAACTGGTCGGCGTACAATTATATTTCGTGATTCTAAAAACTTCTGTAGTGCATTTGTATCTTGTTTTGTCCACTCTGTAATTAATCTAAATGGGTCAGCAACTTCATCTGGTAAGTGATCAAAAAAAGATTCTGGGTAACAGTCACCAATCCATACTTCTTTAAGTGGACTAAATCCAAAATTACTATTGATCATTGCGGGTATTACCAAAGTGAATCACAGAATATCTATTACTCTTCTTTGGTAGTGTTCTCCACGGGTCGACTATCACAGAACCTTCAGGAATATCACAGTAGAAGTTGCTCATCACTGCAATATGTCCTGTGTAACCATATGTTATGTTTCTGTTGTGTGCATACAGTATAATTGATGGTTCATCAATTTTGTCTATACAATTCGTCTTGTCGTCAGCAAGTGGATCAACATAGGTAACTGTGTGTCCGTGTTGCTCAACATAGTATCCAACCAATGTGCTATAACTTCCAATACAGAACGGCACATCTGGCTTGTATGCTTTGCCGTGAATAACAATTGGTTTTCCGTCGGAATTTTCAACCAAAAAATCTGCCAAATTCTTTGCTTGAATTTCTCTTGCACCCATAATAGTATCAAACATGTCATAGCCAATATCGTATTCCTGTGCTAGCCAACGCAGTGCAATATTATCTCTTGGATGGCATGCTCCTGCATCACCCATACCAGCAGTCATATACTTTGAACCCATAATACGCATTGTACTGTTTGCTAGAGCGTCTGTAACAACATCAACGTTGATATTGCCTATCTTGATAGCAAAGTCTTGTATCATGTTAACAAGCCCTACTTTTGCACTAATAAATGTGTTATAGAATATTTTTATTGCTTCACATTCATCCCAGGTTCCTGTAACATACCTTGGATCGTTTTTCATTAATGGTTTGTATAAGTTTATGAGATCTTCCATTTCACTTGGATCGCCTGTTTCTGTGCCTATCATTACCATTTCAGGATTTGCAAAATCCCATTTTACACTGCCCATTGCAATCAAATATGGATTGTATAAAAACTGATGTTCACTGTTAAGTAATGGATAAAAGTGCCTTCTTGTTGTACCTGGTAGGACAGTTGATATAAGCACTACACGTTTTGGTTCGGTTGCAAAATGATTTATCAATTGTATTGCATCTTTAACTGCATCATGTCCAAAGTCTTTAGGTTCCATATGTGAGCTTGGAACACTGCCGTCATAGCCTTCTGCGTGAGGTGTTTGAACTGCAATGAAAATCCAATCACTGTTGTCTATCATTTCTTCCGGTGTTGCACAAACTTTTACACTGTCACTGGTACGTGGGTAAATATCATAACCATGCACAGTGTATTTTTCAGCCATAACTTCAGCACAATCAAGACCAAGTTTTCCCAATCCTATAAATCCAATTTTCATTTTTAACGGAACCTTTCTAATTGTCTATTCCTACTAATAATTTATACAATTTTGTGGCCCAGGCCTTAGAAAACAAGTACTTAATAAAATACTTCTATCCATGGGGCGAAAAGGGCTTTGGAAATATAGTAACCAATTGGGAAGATGAACAACCAGCACCAGTTGTTGATTATCTGTTTGATCAACCAACTGTAATATGTCACGACCAAGAACCTTTAGATTTTGATTTGTATTCAGATGATCAATTAGAAAAACAAATGCACACAATGGATCCTCGTATCTACAATGAACAGGCTAGAAGCCCTTACAGGTTTATGTCGCCGTGGAAAGATTTAAATTTACGTTGGGATCTTGCGAATAATAGTACTGATTTTTGGATTCTTTTACATAGCGAAGATAAGAGTCAACAAGTAAAACGTTATGAAGATACAGGTTTGTTTAAGTGTTCTTACTGGTGGTCACATGCTCCAATTGCACAAGACTGGTATAGATTTGCAAGATATGATAAAAGACTTAAACGAAGTGATATTAAAGCTAATTTTTTGGTTTATGCCAGAGGCACCGACGGAAAGCGAAAATATAGAAAAACTTTCATAGAACAACTCCAAGGTGTGGATAGTGTACAACTCGGTAGTTTTAAAGACTATGAGATCACAGGTAATAGTAGTGCATTATATGACGCATACGATTTTGCACACTCAAACTGTAGTATTGTATTAGAAACTGTAAACGATAGAATACATCTTACGGAAAAAATACTTCGTCCATTGGCATGCGGACATCCTTTCTTGATAATCAATGGGCACGGAGCATTAGAAAAGATACGTTTTTATGGATTTAAAACTTTTCAACCTTACATCAATGAAAGTTACGATAGAGAACCAGATCCATACAAACGTATGAGAATGGTAATAGCAGAAATGAACAGGATAAACAGTAGCAGTAAAAAATATCAACAATGGATATGGAATGGTTGCAATGAAATTGCGGAATACAATAAACGTTTGTTTTTTGATGATAAATTTCTTTGGCGTGTAAAGACTGAACTTAGACGTACAGTACGAGAACACGGAATGCCACAAATTGTACACACAAGACTTAGAAAATTACCTAGTTTTAGGCCTCGTCATAAAAAACTATCAATGAATCAAAAAAGACGCCGCAAACAAATAGAACTTTATCTAGAACTTAAAAGAAGTAGTATGAAATAAATCTAAATCTTTCTTTAAAAAATTGTCAATCCAGGTTTTGTTTGCTATAAACCAGTGGTGATACTGTTCTTTAAACAGTGGTGAATATCTACTGCGATTTTCCTGTATCCATTTTAGTTGTAATCCACTCCTAACACTTAACTCCGTGCGAAGTTCTCGCATTTGTCCAGTGTGATAATAGTGATCAATTTTTACTGGAGAATGTTCTAAGAACGTATGTTGTGGAATAAAGTGCGTAAGAAGATCTCCTTCTAAGTTTTGGGACGATATAAGTTTTTTTCCAATTGACTCCACAGTTTCACGATAAGCATAACGTTGTCCTAGTCCAAAAGCAAAGGTGCTTTTTAATCTTCCGTATGGTTCGCGAAGAATTGTAAACCTAAATGGCTTATCTAGGTATCCGTCTTTTGTTTTAATAGATGAAGCCCAGTTGAGTACAGTTGTGCTACAATTCTTCGGTATGTTTACAAAGTAAAAGTTTTCAACACCAGGATATTCTGGCCAGCAATAGTACTCATGCGGATACACTACTTCTTGGCTTTACCGACTGCTTGTGCACCAAAAAATGCTGCCACAATTGCCGCAACAGATACAAAGTAAACTGCAGCCATGTCACCTAGTATTTTTGCAGCTTGATCCATGCCAATTAAGTTTGCTATTAGTACTATTGCAGGATATAACAACATACCAAACAATGCAAACCATGCCATGCTACGTTGTGCATCACGCATAGCATCTGCATCTTCTAGTTCTTTGCGTTTGAACTCGAGATACATTGCCTGTTCTTCTTCGGTTACTTTTCCGTCACCGTTTGTATCTGCGGGATGAAAACCTGCTTGTTTAATTTCTTCTGCCATTCTAGCTCTCCATGTATTACATGACTATTTAGCAAGTGGATTATCCAATGCACGTTGCAGTTTGTTGTCCATGTACTTCTTAAGTTGTTCAACCTTGTCAATCAAGATGTCCTTTTGTGCAACATACTGGTTCAACAGTGCGTCACGTTTGGTATCGAATCGTTCTTCAGCATCATCAACATAGGTACGTGTTTTGTCTTCCAATTTGTTCATATCATCTTCTACTTTGTCAACAATACGTTCAAGTCTTACAATGTCCTCACG
>Ga0209425_10005424_pt1 | contig 12528 bp, 10 predicted proteins | sample COG_05_FD_184749 | JGI IMG/M metagenome (GOLD analysis project Ga0209425, IMG submission 184749) | Pelagic Microbial community sample from North Sea - COGITO 998_met_05 (SPAdes) (version 2) | ecosystem: Environmental > Aquatic > Marine > Neritic zone/Coastal water | place: Helgoland, sampling... | reverse complement strand
ACCCTACCCTACCCTACCCTACCCTACCCAGCCGGCCTCGACGACGAGGACGAGGAGGACGACCTTGCCCTTGGCTAAAGTGAAAAGTGATCAAAAGTGTGTGTGTGTGTTTTGGGGGTTGGCAAGAGCTCCTTAGTGGTGTGTGGTGTGTGGATGTGGCCGGTAGAAAGATCCTGGCGTCTGTGCGTGGTGTGGTCCTCGATCTCGACATAATCATCATAGAATCCGGTGGCGACAACCTGGCGGCGACCTTCAGCCCCGAGCTTGCCGATATCACGATCTACGTCATCGACGTGTCGGCCGGTGACAAGATCCCCCGAAAGGGCGGCCCGGGGATTACCCGCTCGGACCTGCTGGTGATCAACAAAATCGATCTTGCGCCCCTGGTCGGTGCCGATCTTGACGTGATGGACCGGGATTCCCGCAAAATGCGTGGGGAAAAGCCGTTCGTCTTCACTAATATAAAGGCAGGGTTTGGCGTTGCAGAAATAGCGGACTTCGTGACGGATATCGGAGGGCTCGCCGGTACCGAGGCGACGACGCCGGTTTAGAGACGGGGCTCCCGTTTATCTATAGTCTGCTTTGGGTGTGGTCTGACATTACGTCGACCGCGGAAATCCTCCCGATCACCAACCGAAAGCGGATATCAGGTACAAGGCCGCGAATCGGGCTCTCACATGATCCCTGTCTAACAGGGTGTTTCCGCAGAGACGGGTTCGCTGCTGACTACTCGCACCGCCAATTAATCTTTCTTTCCCGTCTCCAGGAATTAATGCCCGAAAACCCCGGTATTCCCGGGCGTCAATGATTGCGATTGATGGGGACCGGCATGCATTAGGCTGTCGTCACCCTGAAGGACTATGTCGAGACCTGTGTGCCGTGCCTGCTAAGTCAGTAGTTCCGATGGGCGCCGCCGCCGTCAATCGTGACGATCGATCCGCTCATATAGGATGCCCGGGGTGATGCAAGAAACGCCACCATGTCGGCAACTTCTTCGACGAGCGCCATACGCCCGAAAGGCAGGTTCATTTCCCGTTCGACATCCTCCCAGCGATCCGGGGTACCGTATTGTTGTTCGCTGAATGTTTTCAGTTGGTCTTCAGCCCTATCGGTCCTGGTGAAGCCCGGATTCACGCCGACAATCCGGACGCCGAAATCGGGGGATTCGCTGCCGGCCGACTGCGTGAAAGCCATCAGGGCCGCGTTCCCCGTCGTCCCGATAATATAGCGGGAATTCAGGCGTTCTCCGGCATAGCCGATGATGTTGACGATGACGCCATCGGCCCGATCCTTCATGACCCGGCAAAAGGCCCGTGACAGGTTGATGTATCCGAATACCTTCAGGTCCCACGAATTGCGCCAGCCGGTTTCATCGGTTTCAACAAGGCTGCCGCTTGCGGCGGCACCGGCATTGTTGATCAGGATGTCAACGTCCCGGCACGCCTCGAACAATGCCTCCTGATCTTCCGATGACGACAAATCAGCGACATGAACGCGGATGTCGGCTCCCGGCACATCAGCTATAATTTCGGTCGCGACCCGGTCAAGCGCATCGCCGTCCCGCGACGCGATGTCGACCGCGCAACCCTCGGACGCGAGAGAGATTGCGATGGCCTTGCCGATCCCCTTGCTCGCGCCGGTAACCAGTGCCCGCTTTCCGCCAAGGTGAAGCTCCATAGTCGCCTAGAGCTCTTCGGTGTCGAAATCGGCCGGCATGATGATTTCCAGCAATTCGCAGTCGTCGGAATATCCGAGAACGGTGTGTTTGATATTGGGCGGCTGCAACCAACTCGATCCCTCACGCATTATCACTTCTTCACCGTCATACTCGCCCTTCATCCAGCCCTTCAGGCAATAGAGGAACTGGAACTGAACGTCGTGTGTATGACGCTTCGAGACTTCTTCCGGAACGAACGGCGGGACGAGCTTTATCACGTGGGCCCGAACCATGCCGTGGGTCGCCTCGACCATGCCGAGGTCGCGGTATTCGGCATAGGCGCGCAGCCCGGCTTCGAACGAATTTTCCTCAAGGTGGCTGCAGGTGAATTTCTGCGCCGGTTGCGTATTCTGATCGGTCATTTTTCTATCCGTTCCTGTTTCAGGCAGCCGCGCCGCGCGGGCGCAGTTCGATGAGGTCATTTGCGCAATTATCACTCGACAGCAGCGCAAAGCCGACAGCTTCCGCGACCTCCTCTGGCGTCAGGGGCTCGAACTTTCGTGCACTGACCGCAGCGAGGACGGCGGGATGATCGCTGTTGTCGCGGATGTCTGTATCGACCATGCCCGGTGCGATTTCACTGACCTGGATTCCTTTGGCCTGTAACTCTATTCGAAGCGCGCGCGCGAATGCCGACAGGGCATGCTTGGTTGCGCAATAGATCGATCCGAGGGGATAGACTTCACGCGCTGCGGTCGACGTCATCACGACGATGTGCCCGCGGCCGCGTTCGACCATGGCTTTCGCAATCTCATGGGTTATCCGGAAAGACCCGAGTACGTTCGTTCTGACCATGTCTTCCATATCGTCATAGGTCAGATCGAGGATCGGGGCATATTTCAAAACGCCGGCGTTACTGACAAGAATATCGACGTCAGCCGCTGCTGAAACAAGATCAGCGACGAAATCGCCATCGTTAAGATCGCCGGCGATCGCGGTTACCCGCCTGGCGCCATGCTCCGCCACCAGCGCTTCAAGGGCATCCTGGCGCCGGCCGGTTGCGATCACGTTTGCTCCGTGCCCGATCAGCGTTGCGACCGTCGCCCTGCCTATGCCGGCGCTGGCGCCTGTCACGAGCGCTGTTTTCCCCGAAAGATTTCTCGCCATTATTCAGTCCCTGGTTGTTATGCGAAAGGTAGAACCCAATCCCGAAACAGGACGGTGCCGCAATCGCAAAAACCGGTCAACCGGGCCTGACGTCGAAGATGCCCGTATGAACTTGCCCCTTCAACGTGAATGCATTGATTCTGAAAGCAGGAATCCGCCCGGTAATTCGGCGACCGGTTCATAATGGAAAGCCAGCACCAGACGCATCATGCATTGTTCGGTAACTGCGGTGTTTTCAGGCCGGCATTTCTAAGTCTCGGAATTACTTCGTCGACGATCAAAGGCAGTTCGTCGACATAGTTCACCAGAGAAAAAGCGATTCCCGAAAGCCCGGCGGCATGCATTCTGATGAATTTTTCGGTGACATCGTCGGGTGAGCCGATAATCGGGTACCCGACATTCTTAGGCGGCAGATTGCGGACATATTCATCGTAATCGGGCGTGTTTTCTCGCGTTATGTTCTTTAGCTGAAGCAGACCTTCTATTGCTTCGTAATCTACGCCCTCGGTCGTCAGGTAGTGAAAATAATCCTCCGCTTCCTTGCGCGATGGCCGGCACACAACATGCCCTTGGGTATAAACATTGGCGTCGCGGCCAAGCGCTTTTGCATCCGATTTGAACTGAGCGACAAATTCGGCAGATTTTTTTACATCGGCCTCGCGGAAATTGGTGAAAAAGGCGTGGCAATGGCGCAGTGCAAAAGCACGTCCGGTTGCAGACTGACCGGCATTGATGATGAGCGGTGATGAATCGGCGTGTAATTTTGGTTTTGCCACGACATTCTTCAGGTGAAGATAGTCTTCGTCGAAATCGAATGGCTCTTTTTCATTCCACATTTTCTTGATCGCAGATATCCATTCTTCTGCGTATTCATAACGGTCGCCGTGCTCTCGCTGCTGTATGCCGGACATCTGGAATTCGGGTTCGTTCCAGCCCACCACAATATTCAGCCCAAAACGCCCGCGCCCGACGTGATCCGCCGTCACTATCTGCTTGGCGGCGACCATGGGGTTGAACAAGGGCGCATGTACAGTGCCGAAAACCGTCAGCTTTTTTGTATGGGCGAGCAGTCCGGTGGCCCAGGTTATGGTTTCAAATGTCGTTCCTTGAAAATCGGTCTTGCCGCCATACCCTTTCCAGCGTCCTATCGGCAGGATGAAATCAATTCCGCCTTCATCCGCGATTTTCGCCATTGTTTCGCAACTATCCCAATCGGCGAGCCAACGCTCCGGTAACTTGTTGATGGCACGCCCGGACGAACAATTTGCGCCAAACAGGCCCAGCTTGAAGGGGTTGTCGTTGTACATTTGGTAGCGGTTGGCGGTCATCGGTCTTGTTCCAGCGGTAACAGGGTGATTGCGAGATTTAGCTTATATTCGATATTCGGTGACGACGTTAGCCTGTCTGGTCCCTTTGGTTCTTGGTTCGTATCCTGAGACCCAGAAAACGGGCGGGACGCGGGGCAGGGGGGCTGTGGAGACAAATGCACGTCGAGCGGGTCGTCATCACTGAGTGCTTGGTCGTTTGTCGCGCTGTTGGAGCGCCTGTTATCTTCGAAGGACCGGCAGGTACCGGTATCATTCCCGCTGGTAACCAGATTGCGGTGAATTCCAGATTAATAAAAATAGTGGTGGCCTGGCGCATTGGATTGAGCAGGAGGTGACATATGTCGAGAGCGGCTGGACACACATCACGGGCGTTAGATTGAAGCGAACCCCCAACCAATAAATCCAAACCCGCTATTGAGCCAGGTGATCAGCGGCGTTGAAGTAGGGAAGGTTGTCCTGAGAAGAGCAGCCCATCATTGATAACCGCTCGGAAATTTTGAGCGCCTTCTGGTATTTGCGTTCACTTTCGTCCCGCGTGTTTGTCTGGAATACCGTGCCGCAAAGTGAAATGCCGTAATGGGCCTGGAGCGTGCGGATCTTTCTGCCGGCAAGCAGGCCGTCGGCGATGAGGGAGAGGTCAAAGTCTTTCTGCTTGGCGACCCGAAACTTGTTTTCCACGAGGTAGCCGCGCATCCGTGCCTCTGCCGCAAGGGCTGCGTCCCAGTAATCCGATTCAGATTTTGTCGGATCACCGGAAACCTCCACGAAAGCCAGGCAGAAGGCGAGAAAGACCTGCTCATTCTCAGTTGCGGTTTTCCACGCCGTACTGCCGAGGCTTTTCCACACCGACAGGTCCATCTCGTCAAATACCTTCGGTACCCGATCGAAGAACAGCCGGTGCAGCCCGTTTTCGTTCAGCGTATTGTCTAGTTTCTGTTCCTTGTAGATGTCGATCGCGGCATAAGTTCCACAGACGGGACAGGTATCGTTCTCAAAGGCATTTTTCTTGTAGATGTGCGAACAGCGGGTTCTGTTCGGCAATTCGTTTTTGCAGAGCAAATAGACATCGCTTCCGTTCTCACCATCCTGTTGCTGACCGATCCAGTTGAAGCGGTTCATGAACTGCATATATGAGCGCCGATGGCTCCACAGACTCCATTCCAGCTTTTCCACCGGGCCGAACGTGCTCCAGTTGGAACTGACGTCGATGACGATGCATTTATCCTTGCCCGGTGCCGACCGCAGTCCGCGGCCCACCGATTGACCCCACAGTACTTTCGACAGGGTCGGGCGAAGGTGGACGATGATGTTGCAGTGAGGGTTGTCCCATCCCTCTGCGAGGACGCCGACAGATACCATGGCCTCGATCTCGCCGCTTTCGTGACGCGCCAGTAGCTTCATCCGCTCTTTAATTGGGGTTTTGGCGGTGACGATGGCCGCTTCGATGCCGCATTGGCGAATGCTGCGCAGTGTTGCTTCCGCGACGCTGATATCGGCGCAGAACCATGCCGAGACGGGTTTCGTCGAAAGCTTCAGGCGTTCTTCGCTATAGCTCCAGATCGCATAGTCGATCATTGATGATTTAATGATCGCAGGGGCAAGCTTGGCGACTGGAAAATCGCCCGAGGTGATATCGATATTATCCAGGTTCAGGTCGTGGACGAAATGGGGTCGATAGATCGGCTGCACCAAAACGCCTTCTTCGATCAGATCTTCGATGTTTGCACAATCGATAATGGCGTCGAATGCCAGGTTGAGCTGGTCACGCTGGTCGCCGGTGCGCCGTTCGGGAGAGGCCGTCAGTCCGATGAACTGTGCGCTTTCTTTGCCGTGTTCCTTAAAGTTGTCGATGATCCGTTTGTAGCCCGAGCCATTCGGAGATACGCGATGAGCTTCGTCGACGATGATGAGATCGGCCTTGGGTATTGCATCGGCCAATACGTCTTTTGCCCGCATACTGGTCGAGAGCAGGATGTCGTAATCCTCAAAAGCGGGTCCCGTGTCGGATACTGCCAGCTTGCGGACAACGTGTTTTTCGCTGAGAGCCTTTTCAAGCTGTTCCAGCAGCACCAGCCGGTGGCAGAGCACGATAATCTTCTTGCCCTTGTAAAACCGTTCTACGAGCTCGCTCGCAAGCACGGTTTTGCCGGCGCCTGTTGGCGCTTTTACGATAAATCGCTGGTGTTGCTTTATGATCGACGGGAACTCGTCGATGAAGTGTTGTTGCCAGTTTCTGAGTTGCATCTGGTCCTTATATCGAAAGAAGCGTTGGATGGGCAGGGCATTGTCAGACAATCTGGCTCGAAGCGGGGAAGGGCGGTTCCACTGTCAGCTATCATGCTCCCGGGGCTGACTCAGGCGGGCGGAAATTCAGGTTCGTCCATACCGCTTTTCCAGGCGGGGTATTTTTCCATAACACGTAAAAATCTGTCCGATTGAAGAATGTTCTGTAACCAGCGTTGGACGCCAGACAGGTCGAGCGCGTCGAACCATTCGCGGTCAGTGTTGGCAAACTGTCGAATGAACGGCGATATTGCGGCATCGGCAAATGTGAAATCATTGCCGCACAGGTAAGTGGTGTTCAACAGACGTGCGTTCAGCTTATTCAGAAATGCCTCTCCCTGGCTGCGATGATGAAGAGGGTCGGTATTTTCGTACCGCGTCGGGTACTTATAGCGATCGAGGGCGTCTTTGAAGGGGCCGTCGTTTTCAGTAATCAGCGCATCGATATCATCGCGGTCGTGGTCCCACGGCACGAGCCACCCTTCCGGGTCGTGTCTGCCCAGCGCCCAGCGCATGATCTCGAGGCTTTCTTCTATTACTTCTGTGTCCGGCAGGACGACTACAGGCACGGTACCCTTCGGCGAAACCGCGATCATCTCGGGCGGCTTGTTGCGCAGGACCACCTCGCGCAATGCGCATGTCTGGCCGGCGGCCGCAATCGCCAGGCGCGCCCGCATGGCATAGGGACACCGCCGAAAGGAATACAGAACGGGAAAATCATCAGACATGCTGCTTACCTCAACCGTCAGAACCTGTTGATTTCTTAACAGACTGATAGCTTGCGCCGATGTGCACTTCGCCTTTTTCTTTTGCCCGATTCATCTGATCCCGTCGGGCAGCATAGCGCGCGCGCTGTTCATCGGTCCGCTGGTCGATGCATCTGTCGCATGACACCCCGGCAACATAATTGGCGGATGTACGTTCGGCGGCGCTAACCGGAGATCGGCATGCGTGGCATAGTTGGTAATCGCCGATTTCCAGATCATGCTTCACCGTGACCCGGCCATCAAAGACGAAACACTCGCCGTGCCAGAGGCTTTCTGCTTCCGGAATATTTTCCAGATACTGGAGGATGCCGCCCTTCAGGTGGAAAACATCGTCGATTCCCCGCTCTTTTAGATATGACGTCGCCTTTTCACAGCGGATTCCCCCCGTGCAGAACATCGCAACCTTTTTATCCTCGAGCTCGGTGCGATGGGTTTCAAGCCATAGCGGCAGGTCACTGAAACTCGTCGTTTCCGGATTAACGGCACCTTCAAATGTGCCGATTTCTACTTCGAAGCCGTTTCGAGCGTCGATCACTATTGTTTCCGGGTCGGCAATGAGCGCATTCCAGTCTTCGGGCTCAACATAGGTGCCGACACTTGCCGACGGGTCGACCCCCGGCACTTTCATGGTGACGATTTCTTTCTTCAGGCGGACTTTCAGGCGATGGAACGGCATGGTCTCTGCGTGAGATTCCTTATGCTCCATCTGCAAGGAATTCGGTAACGCCCGCAAAGCCTTTAATGCAAAATCGATGCCCACCCGTGACCCGGCGAGGGTTCCATTGAAGCCCTCCGCGGCCAGCAGGACTGTTCCTTTCAGGTCATGCGCCGAGAGTTGTGCCTGCAACGGCTCGCGCAACGCCGCCGGATCATCGATGCGCGTGAAATGATAAAATGCCGCCACTACGATATCTGTCATAGTCGCCAATATATGCGACAAACTCCCAAGATAAAAAGCAGGTAAAGCGCACCCTTCAATTATTATCGGTAGTGGAATGCAGAGCCGCCTGCGAAGGCGGTTTTTTGATTATGTCGTCGTCGGGGCCGTGTCAGGCATAGAATATTCTTAGAATTCGACTTCCGTAGTCTGGAGCCGTGAAGCGTCAGCGCTTAAGATAAAGTCAAATAAAAGGGACGGGAACATGGCAACATCGCTCAAGAACGATCCGCTGCCGGATTTGGATGCTTTCCGGCTTCGCCGCTTTGTCGAGCAGATGATCGATGAAGGAGAGGTAGAAGTCGTCGAGGAGGAGATCGACCTTGCCGATGTTGCGTCGCGGATGGACGGCAACGAGAAGGCAGTTCTGTTCCGCAAAGCTGGCCCTGAAAAGGCCGAAATCGTTGGCAGCATGACGGGTGGCCGCCGGCGTATGGCGAAAGCCTTTGGGGTAGAGCCGGGTGATCTGCTGGTTGAAGTGAACCGGCGTCTTGCGACGCCCCAGGAAGTGATTGAAATCGAGTCCGGAGAAGCACCTGTGCATGAGGTGATCTTGACCGGCGACGATGTCGACCTGACGCTGTTACCGGTGCATCTTCAGCATGAGATGGATGGCGGGCCTTACATTTCTGCATCGCTGGATTATGTGGTGAACCCCGATACCGGTTGGACGAATACCGGCGCGCGCCGCCTGATGCTGCGCGGGAAAACGGAAACGGGCATTGACCTGGTTGCGCCGTCCGACCTGAAGGCCATTTACGAAAAATCTGTGGCCAAGGGCGAAAAACTCCCCGTTGCGTTTACCGTTGGCGCCCACCCTTGTGATCATGTTGCCGCAGTAATGCGTCTGCCGGTGGATGAACTGCCGCTTGTCGCCAGCCTGCGCGGCGCCGCGTTGCCCGTGGTGAAATGTGTGACCAGTGATATCCGTGTGCCGGCAGATGCCGAGTACATTATTGAAGGTTATCTCGACGAACGCGGCCACGTCGAACCGGAGGGACCGTATGGCGAGTTTCTCGGCTATTATGGGGTGGTGAAACGCAATCCGGTTTTTCACGCCACCGCGATCACCCACCGGAAGGACCCGCTGTTTCAGACGTCGACCATATCGGGCGAGCATATCGGCTGGACCGATACCACCCAGCTCAACGCCATCCGCGCCGAGGTGACGGTCTGGCGCGCACTTCAAACCGCCGTGCGGGAACCAGTCGGGGTCAATATCACCACATCGTCAGGCGGCAGTTTTAACGTTCGCGTCTCCCTGCGTCAGCGGGTGCCGGGCGAGGCCCGCAATGCGATCGCGGCCGTCATGGGGTCGCTCGCAAATTCCAAGCATGTTTTCGTTGTTGATCCGGATATCGACATATTCGACGACGCCCAGATGGACTGGGCATTGGCGACCCGGTTTCAGGCCGATCGCGACCTTGTCGTCGACTCCGGGTTCCGGACATTGCCGCTTGATCCGTCCCTTCAGGGCAGCCGGATTGGCGCAAAGGCCGGGTTCGATCTGACCTTGCCACTCGGTGAACGGTCGCTTGAACACACGGTCCCGAAATCGTCGACCTCCGGGCCGAAGACCCATGACAGTGTCGAGGGGGCGCTGGCTGACGGCCCGCTGGCGTTTGGTGCGCTGATGGTCGCCATCGGCTCGCGAGATGGTCGCGATGTGGTGAGGGAACTTGACGCCTTGCGTCAGGCCGGACGCCTCGATCGCATCGAGGACGGTCTTTATACACTTTCCGGCGCATGAGTATTGAGGGTGTGCCGACGGGGGTCGGCGCGCCGCTGCGGCGGCGGGAGGACTGGCGTCTGCTGCGCGGGAAAGGTGAATACTCCGACGATATAAACCTGGCCGGGCAGGCTCATGCGGCGATGGTCCGTTCTCCCCACGCGCATGCCGAAATCCGCTCGATTGACGTCTCCGCGGCGTTGGCGGTACCCGGTGTACTCGCTGTGCTCACCGGCGCTGATTACGGTGCTGACGGGATTGGTGATCTCGGTCACGTGGCGAATCCGGCGGGTGCTGAAGACTGGCAAACCCCGGCTTTCGTCAACCGGGACGGCTCCGTCCCCTTTGATGCACCGCAGCCGCCGATTGTTCCGGGCCGTATTCGCCATGCGGGCGAAATTGTCGCTGTGGTGATTGCCGAAACAGATGCTGCGGCGCGCGATGCCGCCGACCTTGTTGCCGTCGATTATGAAACCCTGCCGGTCGTGACAGATGCGTTGGCCGCAATCGAACCGGGGGCGCCGCTCGTCTGGGATGATTGTGCCGAAAACACGCCGCTTGATGCCGAAATGGGCGATAAGGCGGCGACCGATGCAGTCTTTGCCACCGCCGCACACGTGGTCGAGGCGCGGTTTTTCAATAACCGGGTCATCAATTGCCAGATGGAACCTCGTGCCGCGATTGGCGACTGGGATGCCACCGACGGCAAGCTGACGCTGCATGCGGGCGGGCAGGGTGTACACCGGCACAAAATGATCCTCGGCCAGATGTTCGGCCTGGAGCCGGGCAAGGTCCGGGTAACATCCAAGGATGTTGGCGGCGGTTTCGGGCCGCGTAACATGATGTATCCGGAATTCGTGATGGTGTGTTGGGCGTCAAAACGGCTCGGACGCCCTGTGAAATGGCTGGGTGACCGGTCCGAAGCCTTCGTGACCGATTACCAGGCCCGGGATCTGTATACGGATGCAGCGCTGGCATTGGACGAAGACGGGAATATTCTCGGGCTTCGGGCGGACCTTGTCGGCAATCTCGGCGCCCATACGGTTTCTTTCGTGCCGCTGTCGAACGGGCCGCGCCTGTTGCCGTCCGTCTACCGCATGAGCGCGGGCTACGCCCGTATTCGCGGTGTTCTGACCAATACCGTGCCGACGGGGCCGTATCGCGGTGCCGGACGGCCCGAGGCGATGCATGTTATCGAGCGTCTGATCGACATGGCGGCCGCGGACATGAACATCGACCGGATCGAGTTGCGCCGCCGGAACCTGATTGCCGCGGATGCCTTTCCGGCAACCAACCCGATGGACACGACCTATGACTGCGGTGAGTTCGAGATATGTCTCGACAAGGTCCTGGCGATGGCGGACTGGGACGGGTTCGCGGCGCGCCGCGCTGAATCCGAGGCGCGCGGCAAGCTCCGGGGTATCGGCTATGCTTCCTACATTCAGGCGCCGGTGGGCGCACCGGTGGAATTTGCTGCCGTCACGGTGAATGGCGACGGTACGGTGAGCGTCCCGATCGGCACCCAGTCCAGCGGGCAGGGGCATGAGACGGTCTTTCCCCAACTGGTATCAGAGATCCTCGGAGTGCCCTATGACGCGGTAGATATCGTGACCGGCGATTCAGATGTCGTGGGAATTGGTGGCGGGTCCCATTCGGACCGGTCGATGCGCATCGGCGGGATCGTCATGCGCGAGGCGTCTGACAAGGTTATCGAGAAGGGGCGTGAGATAGCCGTCGACCTGCTCGAAGCGGCGGCCGAAGATATAACCTTCACGGACGGGGTATACCGCGTCACGGGAACCGACAAATCGATTGGTCTGTTTGATGTTGCCGGGCGGGCTGAGGAAGGCCGTATCAGCGCGGATTCGCTGTTCCGGGGCCGCTCGGCTGCCTATCCGAACGGTGCTGCAGTGTCGGAGATCGAGATCGACCCGGATACGGGCGCTTTGACGGTTTATGCGCATTCCACGGTGGATGATCCCGGTCGTGCGATCAATCCGATGATCCTGGCGGGGCAGGCGCATGGATCAATTGTCCAGGGGATTGGCCAGGCGATCATCGAAAACGGGCATTACGACCCGAAAAGCGGTCAGCTTATAGCCGGCTCGTTCATGGATTACGGTCTGCTCCGCGCCGATGACGTACCCTACTTCAATGCCGGCCTGCATGAGGTGCCGACGCAGAACAACCCGTTGGGGGTCAAAGGTGGTGGCGAAGGGGCGACAGTCTCGGCGACTGCCGCCTTCATCAATGCGGTTTGCGATGCGCTTCAGGATTACGGCGTGCGCGATGTGGATATGCCTGCCACCCCCGAACGCATTTGGGAATCTATGGCGCAGGCGGGTCGTGCCCGATAGTCAGTGTGGATAGCTGATATCTCTGCGGTCAAGACGATGTTAAAATAACGCGGTATAAGTGCGAACCAACAATCAATCATAAGAATGCGGAGGAATCTCCGCGGGAGTGAAACGATGAACCGATTTTCAAAGATGACTTCTATCGCGGTGGCCATGGCGGTATTGCCCTTCGGTGTGGCATCTGCCGATTCCGTATCCGATTTCTACGAGGGCAGAACGATCACCTTCTATTCTGGCGGCAGCGCCGGTGGCGGGTTTTCGACGGTCGCCAGACTTGTCGCCCAGCACATGGCGGACCGGATT
>Ga0209425_10005416_pt1 | contig 12536 bp, 11 predicted proteins | sample COG_05_FD_184749 | JGI IMG/M metagenome (GOLD analysis project Ga0209425, IMG submission 184749) | Pelagic Microbial community sample from North Sea - COGITO 998_met_05 (SPAdes) (version 2) | ecosystem: Environmental > Aquatic > Marine > Neritic zone/Coastal water | place: Helgoland, sampling... | reverse complement strand
AAGAGCTATGACAATAAATTACAATAAACACTATATTGATAAAAAAGATATTATAGCTGTCACAAGAGCTTTAAAATCAAATTTTATAACTCAAGGAACTCACGTTTTAAAGTTTGAAGAAAGACTTAAAGATTATTTTAAAGCAAATTACTGCACAGTGGTTTCAAATGGAACTGCAGCTTTATATATTGTATTGAATGCACTAAATTTAAAAAAAGGAGATATTATTTGTTCCTCAGCGATAACATTTTTTGCAGGTGCTAGTGCTGCGAAACATAATAATCTTAAAAATCACTTTATTGATATTGACTCAAAAACATTAAATTTAGACATAAATAAATTAGAAAATTTTTTAAAAAAAACTAAGAAAGTCAAAGCAGTCATAGCAACAGATTATGCAGGTCAATGTTGCGACTGGAAAAGATTAAAAAGATTGTCAAAAAAATATAAATTTTATTTGATTAATGATAATTGTCACGCGATAGGAAGCAAATATTTTGGAGACATTGGGTATGCTTCAAAATATGCAGACTTTGTGATTCATAGCTATCATGCAGTAAAAAATATTACTTCAGGAGAAGGGGGATCAATTCTTTTTAACAACAGAAAATATTATAAGAAAATTGTATCTTTAAGAAATCACGGTCTTATTAAAAAAAAGAATATTTATAACCCTAATTGGCCTTACAGTCTTGATAATTTAAGTTTTAATTTTAGAATAACTGACTTTCAATGCGCTTTAGGAATATCCCAGCTACAAAAATTAAAAAAATTTGTTTTAAGAAGAAGAGAAATCGCTAAAATTTATTACAAGGGATTGTCTGAAATTAAAAATATTGAATTACCTGAGGTGAATAAAAACGTTTATAATTCCTATCATTTATATCCTATAAGAATAAATTTTAAAAAAACTAAAGTAAATAAAATTAATCTTTTTAAAAAAATCAGTAAGTTTGGAATAAATCTTCAAGTACATTATTATCCAGTTTATAAACATAAAATTTACAAATTATCGAAAAAAACTTCTTTATATAATGCAGAAAACTTCTTTAAAGAAACAGTTTCGCTACCAATTTATTTTAGTCTTAAAAATTCTGAAGTTAAAAAAATAATTTCATTATTAAAAAAATTATTAAATTAAAATTATTCATGAAAAAAAAACTTAAATACTCTTTTCAATATTATATAGATAAGGCAATTTATAAATTTAAGAATAAAAATTATTTGATAGATGAAAATAATCCTAAAAAAAATATAAGATTTTCTGACTTAAATAAATTTTTGATTAATTTTAGTTATTTTTTAGAAAAAAATAAAATTTCAAAACAAAAAAAAGTTTTAATTTGTTTAAATAATAATAATATTACTGGACTTATTTTAATTGGGTTAATTTATTTTAACAGAATAGTTATTCCAGTTAATCCTGCATTTAAAAAAAAGGATATTGAGTTTATAATTAAAAACTCCCGCCCAGATTTTATTATTACTGATAAAGAGTATAATAATTTGTTTAAAGGCATTAAAGTAAATAAAACTTTTTTACAAAATTTGAAACTTTTTGATGAGCCAAATAAAAATGATATAAAAAAAATAAGTATTTTAGATAAAGATCTTGCCGAAATTGTTTATACATCAGGTTCAACTGGTGATCCTAAAGGAGTGGCTTTGACACAAAAGAATATTATTTCTCAAATTTCATCAATTCAAAATCATTTTAACTTTAACAAAAATGATAAATTCATAACAATATTACCGTTATTTCATAATGGAGGACAATTTTTTTCAACTTTTGTCTCTATAATGTGTGGCGCTTCTAATTTGATAGTTAACCCAAAACTAGCTTTCATAAATTTTTGGTATTATGTTAAAAAATTCAACATTACTTGGACTCTTGGAATGGGAAGTCATATCAATTTTCTTCTTAACACAAAAAAAATCTATCAGAACACATTAAAAGGTCTAGTGATTGGCGGCATGAGATTAGAGGCAAACATACAACAAAAATTTGAAAAAAAATTTAATACGAAAGTCCTAAAAAATTACGGTTTAACTGAAACTTGCTCATTATCGTGTTGTGACAAACCTTCAAGCCGAAATAGAAAATTTGGGGCCTCAGGTATTCCAATGAAAGGAAATATTGTAAAAGTATTTAATGACTCAAACAAAATTTTAAAAAACGGAGAATTAGGTGAAATCAGAATTAAAGGTGATAACGTTTTTAGTAAATATATTAATGATAATTTAAGCACAAAAAAAAGATTTAAAAACGGATGGTTTTGTACTGGTGACCTCGGTTATTTTGATAAGCATAACAACATTTATATAGAAGATCGATTAGATAATATGTTAATTGTTTCTGGAGAAAATATTTATCCATCTGAAATTGAAAAAATTTTACCCCAATTAAAAAATTTAAAAGAAGGTTACGTTATAGGACTTAGCGATCAAATTAAAGGGAATCAAATATGTTTAGTCTACAAGTCAGAATTTAATAATGACGAAAAGTTAGTTAATAATTGGAGAAAAACTCTTATAAAAAATCTTCCTTTCTACAAAGTTCCAAGCAAAATTTTAAACATTAACACCTTGATGAGCAAGGATTTTCCCAGATTGTCTAATGGAAAGATTGATAAAAAAAGATTAGCTATTTTAGTTAATTCACATGGATAAACAATTTAAAAAAATTGTTCAATCCGTTTTTAAAAGAAAGGCCACTGAAAATATGAATATTAATAATACACCAGAATGGGACTCTTTGAACTTTCTTAAGTTAATAACAAACCTTGAAAAAAAATATAAAAAAAAGATTAGAAATGATCAGCTTGAAAATTGTACAAATCTAAAAAATATTTATAAAATATTTAAAAAATAAAATGAAAAAATTAAAAATATTTATTAATGGCCTTGGAAGAATTGGAAGAGTATTTATAAGACAAAATATAAATAATAATAATTTTGAAATTATTGGAGTGAATGATCCAAAAATTTCTTCAAAAAATTTGGAGTATTTGCTCGAGTTTGACTCGACTTACGGTAAATCAAATCAAAAAATTAAGAGTATCTCTGAAGATAAAATTTCCCTAAATAATAAAAAAATCAAGATTACTAATGAAAATGAATTAAAAAACGTTAATTTTAAAGCAGACATTCTTTTAGATTGTTCTGGGGTAACAGACACAATGCATCTTAGAAGTTTGCTTACCGCCGGAAAAAAAAGAGCAAAATACACAATTGTAACAAATGATATAAATGATTTTCAACCAATTATAGCTGACGTAAATAATAATGATTTAGATTTAAACAAAAGAATTTTTACTTCAAGCATTTGTGATACGGTTGCTTCTGCTCCAATAATAGATTGTTTCAATAAAAATTTAGACATAATTTCAGGCAAAATAACTACTCTACATCCTTATTTATCATATCAAAACTTGTTAGATGGTGCTGAAATCGAAAATATAAATGACAGTTTTGTGATGGCAAGATCTACATTAAACTCTGTTTTGCCTAAAAGTACATCTGTAGTTTACTCTTTAAACAAGGTCTTTAATGGGATCAAAAACAAAATTCATTGTATGTCTTTTAGAGTTCCAACAAGTATAGTTTCTTGTGGAATAATGGATTTAGAAATATCAAATTCTAATTTAACAAAAAAAAAAATAATCGATATTCTTAAAAATTATTCAAAAAATAAAAAACTTTTGATAAATTTTATAGATAAACCTCTCGCTTCAATTGATTATTTAAAGAGTAATTTTGCCACAAATATAGAAACTAAGTGGATAGATATTATAAATAAAAACAAAATCCAATTAGTTTACTGGTACGATAATGAGTGGGGTTACGTCAGTAGAATTAATCAACTACTAAATTTAATAAAAAAAGTTGGGAAATTTTAATTAAGATGAACATAGCCATTATAATAGCAAGAAAAGGAAGTCAGAGAATTAAAAATAAAAATATAAAAAAATTTATGGGAAAACCAATAATAAAATTTGCTATAGATAATGCAAAAAAATCAAAAATCTTTGATCAAATAATTGTAAGCACGGACTCAAAGAAAATTGCAAATATTTCAAAAAAATATGGAGCTGATATACCATTTGTAAGAGAAAAAAAATATTCTACAAATAATGTAAGCACACTTAACGTTATAAGAAATGCAATTAAAAATTTAAAATTAAATAAAAAAGATTATGTTTGTTGCATATATCCATGCACTCCATTACTGACACCTAAAGATATTATAAACGGAAAAAATATTTTAAAAAAAAATAATTTCTCTCTTTGTGTAAGTACATTTGCATCGTCTGTATATAATTCATTTATTTACAACAAAAAAAATAAAAAAGTTAAAAAGAATTTTAAAAACAAATTTTTAAAAAAAAATGACAAAAATTTAATATTTTTTGACTGTGGATATTTTTATTGGGGTAAAGTAAAATCATGGATAGAAATTAAGGACATTTTCAATTCAAAAATTTCATTAGTAAAAATTCCAAGATGGAGAGCCCAAGACATAAACTACATGGAAGATTGGAAATTTGCCGAAAAGCTAAAAATAATCAACTTAAGTGCAAAAAATTAAAAAAAAAATCTTAGTTGTTGCTGCTCATCCTGATGATGAAGTCATTGGATGTGGAGGGACAATAGCAAAACTAAAAAAACAAGGAAATGAAATATATGTTTTATTTGTTTCAGATGGAGAAAGTTCTAGAAACGTTAAAAACTTAAGCAGCTTAATTTTAAAAAGGAAAAAATCAGCTATCAGGTCATCAAAAATTCTTGGTATAAAAAAAATTTTTTTTTGTGACTTACCTGATAACAATTTAGACTCAATAAGCAGATTGACCATAGTTAAATTAATTGAAAAATATATTGTAGATATAAAACCTCAAATTGTTTTTACTCATTTTAATGGAGATTTAAATATTGATCATCAAATCGTAAGCAAATCAGTGATAACTGCTTGCCGACCTCAAAAAAAAAACCCAGTTAAAAAATTATTATTTTTTGAAATTCCTTCAAGCACTGATTGGCAGATCGGAAATAAAAAAAATAATGTATTTAATCCTAATTGGTTTGAAGATATTTCTAAAACAAGAAGCCTTAAAATAAAAGCTTTAAAAGCCTATAAAACGGAAATCAGAAAATGGCCTCATCCAAGATCAATTAAAGGAATTAATTCATTAATGCAGGTCAGGGGTGCAACTGCAGGATTTAATTTTGCTGAGGCATTTGTTTTAGGCAGATTCAAAAATTAATAATGAATATTGCATTCAGAGTTGATTGTTCAAGCAAACTAGGATCTGGGCATCTAGTGAGATGTCTAAATCTTAGCAATCAATTAAAGAATAATTTTAAAAAAATATTTTTTTTAATGAAAAAAAGTGATTATTTGAAAATTAATCAAAAGCTAATCTCACAAAATAAATGTAAATTAATAATTTTTGGAAAAGATGAAAAAAAATTTTCTATAAAATCAGATGCCAGTTCTACATTAACAATTTGTAAAAATAAAAAAATTAATACTCTAGTTGTAGATCATTATCAATTAAACCATAATTGGGAAAATATAATAAAAAAAAAAATTGCAAAATTAATAGTTATTGATGATTTAGCAAATAGAAAACATAATTGTGATATTTTGATTGATCAAAACTATGTAAAAAATTTTGATACAAGATACGATAATTTAACTAATAAAAATTGTATAAAACTTCTTGGGCCAAAATACAGTTTATTAAACAAATCTTTTAATAATAAAAATCGATCTTCAGATAAAAAAGTCAAAAGAATATTTATTTTTTTTTCTACGGTTTTTAAATTAAAATTATTTAATTTTGTTACTTCAGTACTATCAAAAAAAAAATTTAAAGACTTAAAAATTGATTATATAATTGGCAACATAAGTAAAAAAAAAACTACAGAGCTTAAAAAAAGATTGCCAGGTAATTTTAAATTACTTCCTAAAAGTAAAGATTTATACAAAATCATGAAAAAATCTAGTTTCGCAATTGGATCTGGCGGGACAAATACTTGGGAAAGAATTAATTTAGCTTTGCCAAGTATTGTGTTTTGTATTGCACCTAATCAAAAAGATATATGTGATTTTTTAAATAAAAAAAAATTTTTTAATTATTTAGGTACCGATAAAAAATGTTCTAAAAGTCAATTATATTCTGCTATTTGTGATATGATTGATAATTTTAAAGAAAAAAAAGAAATAGCACTACAAAATAAATACTTAATTGATGGATATGGAACAAAAAGAATTAGCTTTTTTTTAAACGAAAAAAAATTTAACAAAATTTCTTTCAAAAAGATAAAAAACGTAGATACTGATTTACTTTTTATGTGGGCTAATGATAAAACCGTAAGACAAAACTCTTTTTTGAAAAAAAAATTCTCCTTCAACAACCATAAAAAATGGTTAAAAAAAAAATTATCAAACAAAAAAAATATTTTCTTAAAATTGATGATTGATAGATTGCCTATTGGGCAAATAAGATTTGATAGAAAAAAAAATTTTTACTATATAGATTACTCTATAGATAAAACTTTTAGAAAATTTGGATTTGGTAAACTTATTATAAAAGAAAGTATTAAAAAGTATATAAGAAAAAACAATAAAATTATGGCAGAGGTAAAAAAAAAAAATTTACAATCAATAAAAGTTTTCCAATCTTTGAATTTTAAAGAAATTGAAAATAATTATCACAAAAAATCTTTTGTTTTTAATACGTAAGTTTATATGAAGGTAAGAAGTTATAAAAAAGGTGACGAAGCGGGCATTCTAAAGCTTGATTTAATTTCTGAGAATCATCCCTGGAATAGGAGAGATAAATATAATTGGACATGGAAATATAAAGGACCCAATCCTTTTGGTAAGTCAATCGTAGTAGTAGCCGAAGATAAAAAGAAAATTATTGCAACTTTTGCAATCATTCCAATAAATTATAGATTTAAGGGTAAAATTATAAAAGGTGCTCACTCAATTGCAATGATTGTACATCCTAAATGGCAAAAAAAAGGAATAATAAAATTAGTAGTAGACAAAGCCTTAGATCTAGCAAAAAAAAGAAACATTAGATTTGTGTATGGCTACCCTAATGATGATGCATATGAATTGCATAAAATAATTTTTGATTACGAGGATGTAGGTGTTCAGTATTTTTATCATCATGATATGAAAAAAATAAAAAAAAATGAATATTTAAGTAAAATTAAAGAAATAAAAAAATTTACAAAATTTCAAGGAAATTTCATAAATACTATCAAAAAAGAATTCAATTTAATTCTTGATAGAAATTCAAATTATTTAAATTGGAGATACATCTCTCGTCCAGATAAAAAATATTATGTGTTCGGTTCTTTTATCAAAAAGCAACTAAAAGGATATTGTGTTCTTAAATTATATAAAGAAAGAAATATATTAAGAGGACATTTTATCGATATCATTTCCGGTCAAAAAAATAATTTTGCTTTTGATGAACTTATAAATTTTGGCTTAAATTTCTTTAAAAAAAATAATTGTAATGAAGTGAATTTATGGTTACAAGGCAGTAAGCCTTTTCAGAAAATTCTTAAAAAAAATAAGTTTAAACGAAATAATTTCAGAAGATTTATTTGTAAATTTAATGACAAAAAATTAAAAAGAATATTTAAAAAAGAAAAATGGTATTTTACCATGGGTGATACTTTAGAAATTTATTAAATATGGATAAAAATTTTAAAATTGCTAATAGAATAATAGGTGAGGGATACCCATCATTTTTAATTGCTGAAATAGCTTCAAATCATAATAGGAGCAAAGCTACTACAAAAAAACTTATAGAAGCTGCTGCAGAAAGTGGCTTTGATGCTGTTAAATTCCAAATTTATGATGCAGAGCAAGCTTTTTCAAAAAAAGAAATGACTACAGATGTTGGTTTAGATCATTTATACGGCGTAAAGCCCTGGTGGCAGATAGCGAGAGATAAAATTTTAATGCCAAGATCTTGGTTTGGCGAGATGTTCGAACATGTAAGAAAAGTTGGTTTAATTCCATTGTCAGCAATCCATAGGATTGAAGATTGTGAATTCCTTTTAAAATACAAACTTCCAGCTATTAAAATTGCTTCTATTGATTTGAATTATTATCATTTATTGAAACAATTGGTAAAATTTAATCTACCAATGATTGTTTCAACAGGAATGGCTACAGAAAAAGAGATTCAAGAAACATATGTAAAACTAAAAAAATGGAATCAAAAAGATTTATCATTTTTGCATTGTGTTTCTGTTTACCCTCCAAAACCAGAAAGTGTTAATCTAAATAATATTATTTCATTTAAAAAAAAATATAAACTACCCATTGGATTTTCTGATCACTCGTCTGGCACATGCACATCAGTTTCATCAGTTGTTTTGGGAGCAAACATTGTGGAAAAACATATAACTTTAGATAAAAATTATCCTGGACCTGATCATCCATTTGCAATTGAGCCTGATCAGATGAAAAAAATGGTAAGTGAAATTAGAGAAATTGAAAAATCTCTTGGTTCTTATAAAAGAATATTAAGTGAACAAGAAAAAAAAAATAAAAAAATGATTCGAAGAAGCATAGTTACTTCTAAATTGATCTTAAAAGGAAGTAAAATTTCCCTAAATAATATTAAATTTGCTAGGCCTGGCACTGGAATGCCAACAAACGATTTTTATAAATTGAATGGAAAATCTGCAAAAAAAAACATAGCAGCTGAAACTATTCTTAAAAAAAGCATGTTTAAAAAATGAGCATAACAACCTGTCCAATTTGTAGAAGTAAGAAATTTAGAAGTATTTTGAATATTAAAAAATTCCCTTATTTTACAGCTCCCATAAATAAGGAAACTATAAAAAAAAAAAAAATCAAAAATAAAGCATTCAATTTACAAGTTGTTAACTGCCGAAATTGTACACATACTTTTTTATCAAAATTACCAAATTTAAATATTCTTAATGAACTATACGATAAATATTATAATTATCCTTCTGCTTTAAACGGATTTTTTACACCAGAGCGAGATGAAAATTTCATTAAATGTTTTTTAAAAACTCAAAAAATCACAAAAAATAAAAAAATTTTAGAAGTAGGCTGCTATGATGGGTATATTTTAAAAAGATTAAAAAAATATGGTTATCGTGTTAATGGATGTGATCCAAGCAAAGGTGCATTAATTGGAAAAAAACATGGAATTAAAATACGCAAGGAATTCTTTAATCCGCAAAAAACAAATTATGGGTTTTTTGATTATGTAATAAGTAGGCACTTAATTGAACATATAGTTGACCCATTAAATTGGATTAAGAATTTATCTAGCGTCCTCAATAAAAATGGAAAATTAGTAATTGAAACGCCAAATGTAGAATTTTTTTTAAAAAGAGGTTTGCCTTCGGTTTTTTCATTACAGCATCTGCATTATTTCTCAAAAAACTCAATTAGAAACTTGTTCAAACAAGCAAATATTAATATTGAGAAAATAGAGGAAAATAAAGAAAATTTCATAATTTTTGCAAAAAAAACAAAAAATTCAACAAATAAAGATAAAATATTTAAAAATAAATTTAACAATTATTTAAAATTTAATGAGAAATACAAAAAGACAAAAAAAATAATTAGCAAAATCTTTGAAAACACAAATATGAAAGTAGCTATTTGGGGGGCAGGTGGTTTTGGATCCGTCATTGATTTGTTTTATGAAGTTCCCACAAACAAAATTTTATATTTCATAGACTCTGACATAAAAAAAAAAAAAATGAAATTTTTAAGTAAATCCGCAGATATTATTCACAGCAGTAGTATTAAAAATATTAATGCAAATATAATTATTATTGCATCTATGTATGGAAATCAAATAGTGGACCAAATTAAAAAAGAAAAAATAAATTTAAAAGTTCTAAATTTATTTCCCAATATAAAAATTTTAAATATAAAAAATTAGAATGATTAAAACCAAATGTATAAGTTGTAAAACCAAAAACAAATTTACAAATATTTTTTTTGCAAAAAAATTCCCTATTTTTTTTGGCGCTGTACCCACTGATCTTAAAAGTGTAAAAGACTATCCACTTGAAATATCTTGTTGTAAAAATTGTAATCTTATTCAACAGTCAAAAAAAATTAAAGAAAGTGTTGTTAATAAAATATACGAATCCTATTATTATAACTGTCCAGCTCCAACAATTTCAAAAATTGGTAAAAGTGAAATAAATAAGTTCTTAGAATATTTTAAAGGAAGAAAAAATAAAAAGGGCAAGGTTTTAGAAATTGCTTGTTTTGATGGATATATTTTAAGAAAATTAAAAAAAGAAAAATGGGATGTTTATGGTTGCGATCCATCGCCAACCACAAAAAATTTGATTAAGATTCTCGGGAAAAAAAAAGTAAAACAAAATTATTTTTCTAAAAAACTTTTTGAAACTAAATTCGACATAATTATATTTAGAAATTTGTTGGAGCACATTTATGATATTCACGGCTTTTTAAGAGAAATAAAAAATTCTCTTAAGAATGATGGTAAAATTTATATAGATGTTCCAAATGTTAAAGAAATTCTCAAATTAGGAGGTTTTGGATCTTTTTTTCACCAACACATATCATATTTCTCAATAGAAACATTAAATGATGTTCTTAAAAAAAATGACTTTGTTATAAAAAATTATTTCGAAGGAAATCCGAATATGTTTGTAGAGGCTAAAATAAAAAAAAAAAATGAAAATTTTCCAATATTTAAAAAATACAACCCAAAAATAAATAATGTAAAGAAAAAATATAAAATATTTAAAAAAAAGTTAAATTCTATCTTTATTAAAAATAAGGAAAACAAATTTGTTTTATTTGGGGCTAGTTCTGTTGCAACTACAATGATGTATACTTTAAAAAATAGTATAAAAAAAAATATTGTATTGGTTATAGATAATGATTTGCAAAAGCATGGAAAATTATTAAGTGGTTCGAATTTAAATATATCACACCCAAAAATGATTAAAAAAATATTTTATGATAAAGTTTTTATTCTAACTTATTATTTTGCAGATCAAGTAAAAAAAACATTAAAAAAGCTAAGTGTTAAAAAAAATAAAATAATTACATTAAAGCCATAAACTCTTTTAAATTTTGATATTTTTAAAAAAAATTTTAAAAAAAAAATGGACCTTAAAAACTATTAAAAAGGTTGATATCATCGTTTTTCATAATCAAAATTTAATTTTTTTAAATAAATTTAATTTTATAAATTATGATAATTCAAAACTTTTTTTAATCTATAGTTTTGAAGTTCTTTTAAAATATTTCAATCAAATTTTTTCAGAAAAAAAACTGACATTTAGTCAAATATATCATTATACATTGCTTAAAAAATATGATTGTAAAGTAGCAATTGGACATGACAGGGGGGAAAGCATTTTTATGTTTAAAAAAATGTTTCCAAAAAAAATATCTATAGCGTATCAATTTGGATATTGGTTCAATTCAAGAATTAAAATGGGATTAGAATTATTAAACAACAAAACTACCGATTATTATTTAGTATTTGACGAAAGAACAAAAAAATTATCAGAAAGCAAACTTAAATCTAAATATATAATTTCTGGAAGCATTCAAAATAACGAAAAAAAAACACCAAACAAAAATAAAAAATTTGATTTTATGTTAATTTCTACCTTCCGAGCAAATATGCAAGAAACAGAAGAAAAAAAACATGTAGTAAATTATTTGGGATTTGTTTTAAGCACTCTCTCAGAATTTTGTAACAAAAATAAAAAAAGTTTTTGTATTGCTGGTGTTTATACGCGAAAAGATAAAAAAAATAATCCCTTAGAATATTTTAATCAAGAAAAATCATTTTATAAAAAAAATGCGCAAAACTTTGAAATAGGTCAAGAAGATGCTTTTAATTTAGCTGACCAATCAGAAGTCTGTATATGCACACATTCAAATTTAGGCTATCAATTATTATCACGAGGCAAAAAAGTAATTTTTTTAAATACCGAAGAAGATTTATTTACTTGGCATTTTATTGAAGAAAATCATGAGGGTAAATTTTGGCATAAAGGAAGAAATAAATTTGCAATTTTTAAAAAGTTTGAAGAAATTTTAAGAATGAGTAATAAAAATTGGGCTGAAATTTTAAAAAATTCTAATACCGCTATCAAGTTTGACCCTGGTAATAAAATTCTTGAAGAACTATTATATAAAATTTTATATACAAAAAATATTTAATATTTATGATTATTAAAATAACTAAAAAAAAATTACAGTTGCTTCTATTAAACCAGATAAAAAGTAATTTTCAAATTGATGCAAATGAAGAAAAAATTATTAAAAAAAATTTTGAAAAAGTGTTATTAAAAACCGAGTATTGTTTTTCAAAATCAATTAATAAATATTTTAGAAACAAAAATAAGACGTTTTTTGACCCTTTTCATTCAGATCAATACTCTACTTTTTTATATTTTTTTTCAAATACAATTTTCAAAAGTGAAAAAAAAAATATTCAGCTTGCAAAAAAAAT
>Ga0209425_10005414_pt1 | contig 12539 bp, 13 predicted proteins | sample COG_05_FD_184749 | JGI IMG/M metagenome (GOLD analysis project Ga0209425, IMG submission 184749) | Pelagic Microbial community sample from North Sea - COGITO 998_met_05 (SPAdes) (version 2) | ecosystem: Environmental > Aquatic > Marine > Neritic zone/Coastal water | place: Helgoland, sampling... | reverse complement strand
CCGTCGAGTCCACCGCCACCGGGTCCGTCGCCCCCTCCTCCCCCGCGGCCACCTCCGCCGAGTCCTCCGCCGCCGAGTCCACCTCCGCCGAGTCCACCGCCCCCGAGCCCGCCGCCGCCGAGCCCGCCGCCGCCGCCCTGGTTCACGGAGCAGTGGTCGGTGTTGACCCCGGGAGCTCCGCCCACACCGCCGGGGCCGACCCTAAGGGTTCCCCCTACAGGGGTCAAGCCGCCGCCGCCACCGAGCCGTCCACCGCCGATCGTATACGAGCCGTCGCCGCCTCCGTGGTTCGTCGGGGAATGGAGCGAGGTGAGTTTATTTTTATTTTCATCATATGGGCAATTTGACTGACGTCGTGTTTTGTTTACAGCTGAGGATCCCGCCTCCTCCTTCACCACCTCCGTCGCCGCCGTCACCCCCACCGTCACCCCCACCGCCGCCGTCACCCCCACCGTCACCCCCACCACCTCCGTGGTACCTGGACAGGGCCAGCCTGCTGGACCGGGCGGCGGAGATGGAGGTACTCGCCGCTATGGCCGGAGACGGCGTTGTACCTATGGAGCTGACGGAGACGCAGGCGAGTGAGTGGTCTTCGATGCTCAAGGCGCTCGAAGCCGCTGGAAACCTCGACGACGACCTCACATCCGCGCAGGCGGGTGACGGGTACGGTCTTGTAGGTGATCAGTACGGTCTTATTGGTGATGGGTACGGTGTTACCAAACCGAATGGGAAGCCCCCGTTTGTCCCTGCGCCCGACCCGCTCCAGGTGGCGCCGGGGGCGGTGCCGCAAGGGTACGTCCCCCAGCCCGGGTACGCCGCCGCCCCGGGCACGACGACGTACGAAGAAGGTGCAGTCACCGCGTCCGCCGGGAAGGACTTACAGAACCGTATCCTCGAAGCCTTCAACTGGAGTCCAAGGGAGGGCGACTTAAATGTCAACGGCGACGTCGCCAAGGCTAGCGCGCAAAGAGCGGCGCTCACGTACGGTTTTCCCCAAGGTTTCCTCTGGAGCGTCTACAGGGATCCGAGCCTGCTGGCGGCGTGGGGGTACTTTCAGGGTTTACTGAACCCGGGTGGTGCGTACAGGCCATGAGTGGAACATAGTTTAGGACTAATGTAGCTTGCGCGTGCGGGGATGGATGCGCGAATTGTTTTCTGCAGCTGCTCGTGACCCCGAGAGATCTCAAGTAATAGGACGAATAATAGACTGGGAAAGCACGGTTCGATGAATCTCCGTCTTTGGTTTTTGAAGACAGAGAAAGACGACCGTTGATTGGACGCCACTCGCCACTCTGTCAAGTTCCCGCGGAATTTTGGTTTTTGACTCTACGTCTCCTCCTTCTTCAAACCACTTCTTTGCGCGCCTCGAGCACGCGGTTGACGGCAGCGCGCCAGTCGACACGCCTCGAGACGCCCTTCATTCGACACGCGAGTACCCTCGCGAACGTCGACGAGCCTACAGGCCACACAGGTGAGCTCGCGCGAAGGTTTACGCCCGTTCGCCGGCCAACCCTCCCGTCGCATTCTCCTCGGTTTTTCCCCTGAAAACCGGGGAGACGGGCGCGGCACGCGAGGTCGATATTCGCGCGCGTCCATCGCGTGCGATCGCGGATCTTGCGCGCTCGACGTCGGATCTTATCGACCCGGTCCGTGGGCCTCGTGTACGGTCCGTGAGGCGAATGGAGACGCGCGTTCCCGGCTCGCCCGCGCCTCACGACCTTTTGCGCGGGAACCGGGTGTTGCGGTTTTTTCCAGCAACCATTTGTCCCATATTCCGCAACGGGCACCGAGGCGACGGAGCGTCCCCGGCGTTGACACGATCGTCCCCGCGCCGGTGTTCGCCCCGCATCGCGGTCGTGGTCGCGCATCGAACTCGAATCGCTCGTGCGACTCCGCGTTCCGATACTCGCGTCTCGACCGCGCGCGTCGTTTCCGATGCCCGAAAGGACGCGGGATATTTTCCTCCTCCCCCCCCGAAATATCCATACGCGACGCTGACCAAATATAATTCCCCTCCCTTCCCGCGGCGCAGACGGCGGCGTTTCCAGACCGCATCGACGAAAGGGGGAGGTGGTTCACGACACGTAGATGATGTTGGGCACGTCCCCCGCGCACGAGGCGCTGATCCACAGGCCCGTGAGCTCCAGCCGCGGCGTACCGAGCGGCGCCAAGCACGGCTCTGTTTCACCGCCGTCGGCGCACATGGACGTCCGGTCCGCGTCACCCGTGACGCATACGCGATCTTCTCAACACGGGTTCAGCGTGCTGTCCTCGTCACCGTCCGAGACTGGCAACGGTGCCAGCATGGTCACCCCGCCCTCATCCTTCGGGACGGCCAGGCACACGTCCAGACGGCGGAGCGGTGAAGGCGTCGCGCTGACCCCGTCGCTGTCCCCAACCGTCACCGGGTTCACCGTGCCGTCGTCTTCCAACGAGGGCGGGTCCGTCGGAACCAAGATGATGACTCGGATGACCCCGCTCGGTGCCCGGTCTCCCGTGGATTTCCCGGAGGAGACCGTCGTGGGGTTCGACATTGGGGTTCAACACGTCGAGTCCAAGTCACCGCCGATGTCCCCGGGTGGCTTGTCCAGGTCGATGTCCGCGCTGAAGTCCGAGCTCGTCAGTACTCAAACTCCTTCACTCTCCCCGGAGAAGCCCCCGCTGCACTCCAAAGCGGCTGGACAGAGCGGGCTGCTCTCCGGCCGGCTGGAGGCGCTCACCGCAGACGAGGAGTCGACTCTCGAGCAGGCGCAACGCAGGCACCGCGCGTTTTCATCCCCCGCGGTGGTGAGCGCGTTCAGGGTGGCTGCCGCCGCGCACCGCGGCCAGCTGCGTAAAAGCGGCGACACCGTCCTCTCCGCCCAGGTGGCCACGGCTCTCATCGTCGCCGAGCTCGGTATGGATAGCAAAGTCGTCGCCGCCGCGCTGCTCCACGACGTCCTGGACGACACACCGGTGACGGAGCGCGAGCTGAGACACACGACGCCGGACTCCATCGTCACCATGGTCACCGACGTGTCCAAACTCTCGCGCGTGTCCCAGCTCCAGCGCTCCAGCGGCAGGTCGTTGACGCGCGAGGAGCGCCTGAAGCTCCGAGCGCTTCTCATCGCGATGACCGACGCCCGCGTCGTCATCGTCAAGCTCGCGGATAGGCTCCAGTGCCTCGAGACCATCCAGGCCCTAGATACAGACACCGCCACGCGCATCGCGGAGGAGACGCTCTCGATCTACGTCCCCCTGGCGTCCCGCCTCGGCATCTGGAGCCTCAAGACGCGACTCGAGGATGCGTGCTTTGCGTTTTTACACCCGACGGAGCACGCCGCTCTGAGCGCCGAGCTGGAACGCGACGAGCAAAAGGCGGCGGTGATGCGAGCCGTGGAGGACATCACACGCACGCTCGTGACCGACGCGGCCATCGAAAGAGGCTTTCACGACATCTACGGCCGCGCCAAGAGCCTCTTCTCGGTGCACCGCAAGATGCTCAAGAAGGGTGTCGACCTCGGGGACGTGCACGATTTGCGAGCGGTTCGCGTCATCGTCGACAACGAGGACGACTGCTACGCCGCCCTCGAGGCGATCCACGCCAAGTTCACGCCCGTCGCCGGTAAGACCAAGGACTACGTCCGCGACGCCAAAGTGAACGGCTACCAGAGCCTGCACACGGTGGTGACCGCCGCGGATGGGGGGTTTGTCGAGGTTCAGATTCGCACCGCCGAGATGCACGCCGCCGCCGAGTCTGGCATGGCTGCGCACTGGAGGTACAAGGAGAGCGTCGTGAACCACAGGGCGATGGACGAGCAGGTGGCGTGGGCGAGGTTCATGCTCTCGTGGCAGGGTCAGCTCGTGGATGACAAGTGCCGAGCCGCCGGGGTTCAAATCGCGACGGCTATGGGCGCGGGTGGCGGATCCGCCGAGCTCGAGGCGCTGCAGCCGTGCGTCCCGTGCGAGTGCCCCTTCCCCGTACACGCCGCGCACTGCCCCAACCACGAGGATACCCTCCTCTTCGGCTCGTGCGGCGCGTGCGCGGCTGAGAGCTCCGTGTCATCCATCGTGAGCGCCGACTCGGCGTCCATGTCCAAGACCGGCGCTCCAGGTGCTTCGTCGCCTCTCGACGCGGCGGCGCCCATATTCGTCGCGGTCGTCGTCGACGGCGAGTTGGCGGTTTGCGAACTGTCCAAGGGCACCCGGCTGTCCGACGTGGACTTCGCGTCCGTGTGCGGCGACAGCGCGAGGACCGCGGAGTTCACCAGCGTTGAGAGCATCCGCGTGAACCGCGAGGTTGTCCCGGCGGGTGCGGAGCCGGCGGTTATGCTCCGCATGGGTGACCTGGTGGAGGTGACGCGCCGACGCCTCGGGGGTTCGCCGGAGGGTTCGCCGTCCACGGGGTCCAAGCTCGGCGACGCGGCGGCGGCTGCGGTTGAGGAGCAGCGACGCAGGCTGAGCAGCGCGCTGAAGATGGACGTGTCGTCCCTCGACGGCGGCGTCAGCAACGTCGTGCCGGTAAGGGCGCCCGCGGTGATGAACCAGCCCGAGGCGGGTTTCTTCCCCTGAGGACGCGCGAGGGAGGCGCCGACTTGTGTACCATCACATCGTGTATTTTTAAGGGACCCGCGTCGGTCGAGGACGACGACGACGACGACGCGGGCGATGCGGCACGTCTAACTAATGATTCTTTGTAAGATTAAAACAGCATGTATCTTCACGACGCTTTGAACTCTCGTGCCTCCTCGCGCCGAAGAATGACGTTTTCATTTCGTGCCATCTCATCACCGAGCGGAGCTTGTTTGAAACGAGAATGTAATTTGTATTCATCTGAGGTGCTTCGCGTGTTTCTCGGCGTATTTCTCCCACTCCGGGCACTTGTTATCCACCGCGTACTTCAGGCAGTCCCATTCTTCGTAGTGGGCGGCGTACCAGCACGTGTACATGTTCCAAGGGCACCCGTTCTCGTGCAAGTACTGGAGAGCGGGCAGTTGTCCATTTTGGGCTGCTTGAGAGCACATGTCCGCACTCCAAGCACGGTTGTTCTCTCGCGTCCACTTCAGCAGCCTTACACACCCCCAGGCAGCAGCGAAGTCGCATACGAACCTCGCAGCTTCACCAAGAAGTCCAACGACTCTCTCGTAGGGCAGAGACAGAGCTTCGTCGTTGTCCAACAGGCGTATGATACGAGTACTCCGCGTCCCAGAATACAAGTCCGGGAACGTGCCGGAGTCGAACGTGCGAGGGTACGCAGCGGCAGGCTTGGAGGCGTCCCTCCACAGCTTGCTGACCAGGCTGAGGTTGACGCGGGTCTTGACGCACCGCACGTGGGAGAAGACCACGGTCGCGACGTCCAGGCCGGGATCGAAGATCGGTTGCCTCGTATCGGGTGCCGACATGTCGCTCGAGGTCGAGATGGCGACGTCGCGAGGGTGAGAGTGAGCGAGTCGTGGCTTTCAGTCGTGGCTTTTCTTGGAGTGGCTTTCTGACAAAACACCCGGGTGTAACCTCTGTTTTTGGTCCTCCTCGCGCCCGAGAGACGCCACTGCGGCCCGCGCGCGCTCCGTCGACCCGACAGACCGCCGCAGCCCGCTCTCACGTACGACCGGCACAGTCGTAAACACCCGCGGTCACCGGAACGACCGTCCATCGTCCCAAGGCGACGGTCCCCTCACCGCCGACGCCGAGCCGATCGGCACGGAATCGCCCACAAACATGCTGCTCAGCACCCCGCCGAGACGCGGCGGAGGGACCATCAAGGGCAACCCCGGCGGCAACTTGGCGTACGGCGCCTCGATCATGACCCGGCCCGGGAAGCTCATCCCGATTCTCGGCCTCGTCGCCGTCGTATTCTTCGTGGCGGTCTACAGGTGCGACCCCGACCCATCCCGGAAGCCGCGGCCCGATCCCGATTTATCGGCACCGTCAATCTATCAAACGCGTCTCTTCCCGCGGCTCTCCCGTTCTTCCCGACCGTCATCCACCGACGATACATACCCACGATGTTCACACCACAGGGAGACCGCGATGCTCGAGCTGCCCAGCACGCGCTCGGCGGACATGCGGGCCGGCCACGCGGAGACCGGCGGCGGCGTCCACCTCGACACGGGAGGCGGATCCCCGGGGGACAAGTGGCAGCTCCGAGAGCTGGAACAGACGCAAGATTCCATCGCCAAGGAGACCGCCAAGCTCGCGCAGGAGGTGCAGCGGCTGAGCAAATCGGTCCAGGAGTCCGCGAAGCGCGTGGACGCCATCCCGGAGCTGCTCGATACCGCGCCCGCAGACGGCGCCGGTGACTCCAAGGGCGGCGTCAACGCCCCGGTCGATACCAACGTTCAGGCCAAGGCTCCGATCGGCACCGGCGACTCGAACGGCGAGTTTATTTCTTTATTATTTTCGTATGCGCAATTAGTATGACTGACGTCGTGTTTCTTTCACAGGCATCAAGTGGGCCAACGAGAAAGCGGCGACCACTACCTACACCAGCCACTACCCCACCACCGCCGGGACCACCACGCCGATGAAGATCGACTGGGCGCCACTCGCGGAACTCACCGCGCCGCAGAACATCGAGAAGATGCCGACGGAAGGGGACTTCCCACGGCCGGAGGAATCAACCTTGGCGCGCAACAGCGGACCCAACGGAGAGGTGAGAGTTTATTTTAATTCTCGTATGGGCAATTCGAGTGACGTCGTGTTTATTCAATCAACAGGTGGCGCACTCTGGGACGGTACCAAACGCCAAGTGGGCGACGGTGTACGTCGACGAGGAGAAACGCGACGCGGTCCGGGACGCCATGCGTGACGCCTACAACGCGTACGAAACATACGCGATGGGTGAGTTTACCTTAATCATGATGTTAACGGCAATTAGAATGACGCCGTGCTTTGTTTACTCTTACAGGGTACGACGAGCTCCAACCGCTGACCAAACGCGGTAAAAACGCATTCGGAGGACTTGGCGCCACCGTCATCGACTCCCTGGACACGCTGTGGATCATGGGCTTGAAGGACCAGTACTCGCGCGCCAGGAACTGGGTCAGCGAGCGGCTGCACTTCGACAGGAATTACGAGGCGAGCGTGTTCGAAACGACGATCCGAGTCGTGGGGTAAGTACTTATTTTAATTACCTTCGCGACTCGTACGGGCGATTAGACTGACTTCGTGTCGTGTTTTGTTTTGTGTGTCACAGGGGTTTAATCGCCGCGCACGACCTCTCCGGGGATCCGATGTACCTCGAGAAGTGCCTCGACCTCGTCAGGCACCTCAAGCCCGCGTTCAGTACCGAGACTGGCATACCGTACAACATCGTCAACTTGAAGAAGGTTAGTTTATTTTAATTTTCATCTTCATACGGGCGATTAGACTGACGTCGTGTTTTGTTTACTTGTACAGGGATGGGCCAAGAATCCGACGTGGAGCCGCGGCGCGTCGACGTTGGCGGAGTTTGGAACGCTTCAGATGGAATACATCGCGCTTTCCGAACGGACGGGTGACGGCGAGTGGCGGGACCTCGCCGAGTCCATCGTGGAATACGTCCGGAAGATCCGCACGCAAACCGGCACGCCCCTCGGGCTGTACCCGCTGTACCTCAACCCGCACAGGTGATTTTATTTTAATTCGCGTATACGACGCAATTCGCAATTGGACTGACGCCGTGTGTGTGTAACAGGGGAACGTGGGAGAACACGCACGTCTCCTTTGGCGCGATGGGCGACAGCTGGTACGAATACCTGCTGAAGGTTTGGGTCCAAGGCGGTCGGACCAAGGCGATGAAGGGGTGGCACGACATGTGGGAGGAATCGATGCGCGCGATGATCGACAAGCTGGTGTTCGACGGCGAGGAGGCTGGCACCAAGTACGTCGCGGAGTTCAACGCGAACCACGCGGTGCACAAGATGGTGAGTCACATTTTCATTCATTCTCGTACGGGCAATTAGAATGACGTCGTGTTCTATTTACTGTTTACAGGACCACCTCACGTGTTTCGTGGGTGGGATGTTAGTGCTCGGCTCGCACGGGAGTAAGCACGAGGCTGAGTACATGAAAGTCGCGGCAGAGATCACCAAGATGTGCTGGCGTATGTACTCCACGCAACCGACTGGCATCGCGCCCGAGTACGTCAATTTTCAGGATAAGAAGATGCACGTCGGCGGCAAGTTTAACATCCAGCGCCCGGAGGCGATCGAGGCGATCTTCTACATGTACCGCAAGACTGGGGATCCGATGTACAGGGAGTGGGCGTGGGAGATGTTCCAGAACATGCGGCGGCACTACCGGACGGAGACTGGGTGGGTCGGGTTGAAGGACGTTCGATCGCCCAACCCGGGCCACGACAACACCATGCAGAGCTTCTTCCTCGCCGAGACGTTAAAGTACTTTTACCTCATCTTCAGCGACTCGGACACGATCAACCTGGACGAGTGGGTTCTGAACACCGAGGCGCACCCGATACGCGTCATGCCCCGGGACAAGAGCGCGGTTCACCCAAACTAGTCTTTTAATTAATTCGAATTTAAGAGTTATTCGTTCGTAACGTGGCGTACATACACTGTTCATTGTAGACGAAGAAACTAACTCTGAAACTATCAATCCCGCAGCGACCGCGGCGAATCCGCCGAGTCTCGTTTCGTGGCGAGCCGCATGCCATCCTTCAGGCTATGTTCCCTCGACATTCCCGCCAAACCCGTGCGCTGCGAATCCTCGGACTCCAAACTCCGTCGTTTCAGAAACTCACCCTCCTCGTCCCCTTCGTCGATCCGCCCGCCGCTCTCCCACGTGAGCTGCCTGAACGCCTCCTGCATGGCACCGATGTGCATCGTCACCGCGCGCTGCGTGTCGTCCGAGATGCACCCCGCCAGCACACGCTCGATGTGCTCCACGTTACCGTCGAGTTCTAAACTTGCGGTGTTGATCTTACCCATGTTCTTAATCTCCACGTCCGCGTTCTTGGTCCACGCGACGTTCTCAAAGAGCAACCGCTGGTCCTCCGACATCTCCGACATCATCTTAGCGAAGCTGGACTCCGGCATGTGCACGCCGTCGTGCGGGCACGTCTGCTCCATGCGCGCCTGTAAACAAAACACGACGTCAGTCTTCTAATTGCCGAGAATTGCGAGAATTAAGATGAACGTACCGCCAGGTTAGCGACGTTGCCGAAGATGTCGTACTGCATGCACGTCTTGCCGACGACGCCGCTGAAGACGTTGCCGTCGGCGAGGCCGATCCGCGCGCGCACCGGCCGTCCCGTCGGCAGCTTCAAACCCACGTCCCGGAGCTCCAACAAAACACCTAAGCCGAACGTTAGCGACCGAAGCGTGTGCTGGTGCGAATCCTCTGGGACGCCCATCTCCGCCATCAAGCCCGTGACCGCGAGGTACCCGTCCCCGACCGTCCGTACCTTGGTCACGCCGTGCTCCTCCGCCATCTTATCCACCAGCTCGAAGTAGTGCTCCAGGAACCGCAGCACCGCCTTGGGCTTGACGTGCTCGCACATCTCGGAGAAACCAACGATGTCGATGAAAATCACGGTGACGCTCGGGTGATCCCGCGCGATGGTGTGCGCCATGCTCCGCCGGTCCCGTCTGCTCGGGTGCGTTCGCTCAAGCGTGGGGTTTCGAAGTGACTTCTCGCTCTCTTCGCTGCGCTCGAACACGCGCTCCGTCGCCAGCGTCCCGCTGAAGCTCACCTGTCGCAGGTTGGTGAGCTCCTTGTGCGCCGCGAGTTCCCCAGACGCCCCTTCTCCAGCGTCCACGTCCGTCTCGGTGTCCTCGTCCACCTCGGGAATCTCGAGCTTGACCTCGTCCAGGGATGTCCTGGTAGGGGCGAAGTCCGCGAGCCCGCGGGTGGTATCCATCGCCAACTCCGCCCGCGTCGACGACATCGACTCGAGCCTGCCCGAGCCTCGATCGTCTCCCTCGGATCCTCGGAGCTCCCTCTTCGCGATGTAGTCATCGTCGGTCCACTCGAAGCCGTCGTCGTGGGATGACGTCGCGGCGCCGTCGCTGTGCGAATCGCCGGTGGTGTGCGAGTGATCCGAGCCTCCCGGCGTTTTCCCTTTGCCTCGAACGATGCCCCCCCACGACCAACTAGACGAAGACCTACTCGTGAACGACGAACCGGAGAACGACCTGCTTCGCGACCCGGACCCGCTCCGGGATCCGCCGCTGCTCCCCGCGCCGGCGTTCGCGAAGACGTAGTTCAACACTCTGGAAACTATCGAGACACTTCCGGATCGTTGCTTAGTCGCCGTCGCCGCGCGGGAAGCTCGCTGGCCCTCGCGCAGGCGCTTCCACTGAATCTCGAAAACTTCTTTGGCGACGGGCGGGGGCATGATGGCGCACGCGAGCATCTTGTGCGCCTGCACCGCGTTGTCAGTCTTACTCCGCAGCAGGTACATCAGCAGGCACGCGTTCAGGGTGACGCCAACCTTCGTGGCGAGAGCGTAAAAGTAAATTTGCCAGGTCCAAACCTCGACGACGTGGAAATCGTTGTCGCTCCCAGTGTGCCACGCCTGCGCGATGAGCGCGGCGCCGTGCCGTTCGTGCGTCTCGTTGTACGCCTCGTATCCGTACGCGAACGCGATCACGGCACACCAGAGGATGCCCCACTTGATGGACTGCTCGATCCGTTTCGCGATGACGCAGGCGGTGAAGGGCGAGACGGAGGACCACGAGATTACGCCCCCGGACCGCGCGAACCCGCCGCTCTCGATCTGCAGGAGCGCGGGGAGAACGCACACCATCGAGAGGTGCACCCTGGCGAGGTGCTTGAACGGCTTGCGATGTAAGCGGTAGCGCTCGTACCACGCGGTGGGGAACACGGCGGCGATGTAGAGCAGCGGGATGGTCACCAGCGCGGGCTCGTCGCCTTGGTACAGGATGACCTGCAGCAGCGACCAACAGAGCGCCGCGCACGCGCAGAGGATGACGGAGACCTGCAGCAGGAAGGCGTCGCCCTCCACTTCGGCATCGAGCTTCTTCCTATTGCGCCGCCTGCGGGGTCGACGCGCGGCGGCGTCGCCCGACCTCGGCTCCATCTCGCCCTTTCGCTGTGATGAAGGCGCCCTCGGAGAGATGAGGATGATTTAACCACCACCGATTGAGCCCTCGACCACGACGCCGCGACAGACGCGCGGTCGTCTCTTCTCGCGGGTTTGAGCGTTCGCGCGGTCTCCTGCGGTCCTCACGCGGTCACCGACGGATCGCGCGCGGGCTCTGTGATACCAAAGCAGGGTCCAGCGGTCCAGTCAACCACCTTCCGCCGCCGCGGAAAGATACCTTCGTGGTGACGGGTCGGGAGAGTCGTCTTCGCCCAATCAACACTCACCGGGGTTCGGAACCGGAGACAGGACCGGAGAATTAGAGAATCTCGTGTATGCGTTGTATGTGTGCGTTATCCGTGAATTTGCATTTCACAACTCGCCCAAAATCATGACTGAAACGCAGTGATGCTCGCATAATCACTAACTCATCACCGGTCGGCCGTTACGGTCTTCGTCCGCCGAATCTCGAGACTCGGAAGCGAACAACACGACTTTTTCGTCGCCCACAGCTGGCGAGATCTGGGCGGAGTGGACCGCGCGCGCGCGTGTTTCGGTGTGAGTCGCCGTCGAAGGGGTCCGCAGTACGTTGCTCGCGGCGGCGCGCGCGAGGCGCGATGGCCGGCATGATCATCCCGGCGCCGAAGAAGGTAAGCTCGCGGCCCCCGCGTCGTTTTGCGTTTCGAAATCTACGCAGTCGCGGAACTATCCTCCCGGTTTTCTGACCTCCTCTTCCACGCGCTTTCCCGCATCGCAGGCGCCGGCTCCGAGAGATTCCGGGGGTGACGAGCGGGCGAACGGGAGGCAAACGCCGTGTGCGATGAAAGATCCGGGGCGCGGCGAAGATCCCGCGCCCTCGGCCGTCGTGTCCGGCGCTTCCGCGTCGCCGTCGATTCCAGATCTCGCCCCCCGAAACGCGGCTCCCGCGCTGACGAGTCAGCCCGGCGAGGTTGCCGAGGACAGCCGCGCGGAGGCCGCGCGCGGTTCCCACGGCGCCGCGGGACCCATCGCGCTCGTGGATTCGAACGAAACGATCGACCCGCCCATCTCGAAGATCTCCGCGCCTCTCCCCGCGTCCGTCTCAGCCACGCTCCACGAACACAAACCCGGCGTGTACGCGTACGGAAACGACGAGATGGGCTACTTTTACATCGCCGCCGAGGACGTTCCGGTGGCGAGGGCGTACGTGGACAACGGAGGGACCGGCAGCGCGCGATCGAGCCTCACGAACAGCCCGATGAACCCGCGCGCGGCTCTCGGCTTCTCGCCGTTCATGCCGCCGACGCCTCACGACTCCCCAGGGCCGATCGGTCACCACTACCAGCCGTCCCCCGCGGGCTCGGTGAACGGCGGAGCCGCCGCCGCGCACGTCAACTACGCGCCGTCGCTCGCTCACGGCGGGAGCTTCCTCCAGTACGCCGCGGCTGCCATGGCGACGAAAGGAAAGCAGCCCGCGAGCGCGTCGACACCTTCCGCGCCCGCGCCGAGGTCGGTCGACATCCCGACTCCCGACGCC
>Ga0209425_10005411_pt1 | contig 12541 bp, 12 predicted proteins | sample COG_05_FD_184749 | JGI IMG/M metagenome (GOLD analysis project Ga0209425, IMG submission 184749) | Pelagic Microbial community sample from North Sea - COGITO 998_met_05 (SPAdes) (version 2) | ecosystem: Environmental > Aquatic > Marine > Neritic zone/Coastal water | place: Helgoland, sampling... | reverse complement strand
TGCTTCTTTTGCTCTTTGTAAGTTATCAAGGATAGCTAAACTTTCTTTAGCAAAATTAAATGAACCAAATTCAAATGCATCTTTAATTTCCTTTTCAAATCTTCTTCTTTGATTTTCAATTTCAGCTAGCGATCTTAGTAATTTGTCTTCAGATATTTTTAGTTTTTCTTCAAGGGACAATTCCTTAATTTCTTCTTTTTTTATATTGTTATCAGAGGCTTTTACAGTATGATCACTGCCTACTTCAGAATTTTCTTGCTTTTTTTTATTTTCTTCGTTTTTATTTTCACTCATTTAACTTGCTATATAGTAAGTACTTATTAAATTACTAGGCTTGATATGAAAAAAATTTTAATTGGCTCTCATAATAAAGGAAAATTTAAGGAAATAGGTTATTTACTACCTAAAAAATATAAAAAAATATCACCTATTTCGCTCAAAATTAAAAGCCCAAGGGAAACCGGTAAATCTTTTGTTTCTAACTCTAGACTTAAGGTTAATTTTTTTTCAAAGTTTGTAGATTTCCCGGTTATATCAGATGACTCTGGGTTATGTATTGAAGCTTTAAATAATAGACCAGGGATTTATTCTGCTCGATTAGCAAAAAAACATGGAAGTTTTCTTAAAGCAATGAAATTTATCCTAAAAAAAATGGAAAACGTAAAAAACAGAAAAGCGACATTTGTTTGCAGTCTCTCTTATAAAGATAATAATAAGATAGTTGTTGTAGAGGGAAAACTTAAGGGAAATATCTCAAACAAAATAACTGGAAAGAGAGGCTTTGGCTACGATCCTATATTCGTTCCTCAAAAAAAAAAAATTACATTTGGTCAAATGGCTAAATTTAAAAAAATAAAAATGGACCATAGATTTATTGCTTTTCAGAAATTAAGAAAAAAAATTAAAATTTAATAAATTTTTTATCTTGTGTTTTATAAATATCCAATTCTTGAATTACCTTACCATTCTTAAAACTGAACGTTCCAATCTTGCCTTTAATTTTATTTTTAAATGAAAAATCATTTATAGAATTAATTTCATTATTTTTCTTCCAAGCAAAATAAATTAATCCTAAAGCATCATATGCTAAAATAGTTATTTCATTGGGATACATTTTAAACCTTTCGAAATATTTAATATTGTATTTTCTATATTCTTTATAATTAACTGATGGATAATATAAGTTTTTAATCGAATTTTCATAAAAAATACTTTCATCAAACCATTGATTGATCGTTGTAAATAAAACTTCCTCTTGATTAACATCGGTGTAAACAAGTGAAGTTAAAACACTCTTTAGACTATTGCCAAAATCAATTATGATTACTGAGTCAAAATTAACATCTCCCAAAGTGTATAATTGCTCTAATTGTTTAAGTTCTTTTTTGGATTGATCATCCTCTTTATCCTCAAATATTTTTTTTCTTAGTTCTAAGTTTTTTTTCCTCTGACTATAATTTGTTAAGGTCTCAATTTCACCTGTTAGAACTTCAGGGTTTGAGCTGTATTTAAATTTTTTTGTGTTTTTGAAATTTAAAACGTTCAAATTTTTTTCAATTATTTTTACATATTCATTTTCTGGGTACATTATAATTGTCTTTGTTCTTTTTTGTTTCTTTATGAATTCGAATAATGAAATTAATTGAGACTCCAAGCTTATACCAATACTAATTATATTTTTGGAAATCGTAGGACTAATATTTGAGGGTGAAATAAATATTAAATCATTGTATTTTTTAGCTTGATCAAATTCCTCATAAGTTGTTGGGCCAATTATTACCTTAACACCCATTAACCTAAGTTCATTAATAGCAGTTTCAATTTTTTCTTCGCTATTAAAGCCAGAGTCTTTAGGAACAATAATAACGTTTTTATCATTTATTTCTTCAAGAGCTAATTGAAGTGAATGTAATAACGAATTACCTATTTCGCTATATGGACCAGAAAGCGGAGCTAACAAACCAACTTTAAGTACCTTATTATTTTCATCACTTAATAGATTAGAATTAAATATAAATAGTATATAAAATAATAATAAAAAAATTTTACTTTTCATAATGCATTTACTTTCAAATCATCTATATATTGTTTCAACTCCTATTGGAAATCTTGATGATATCACATTGAGAGCATTAGATGTTTTAAAACAATCAGACATAATACTTTGCGAGGACACAAGAAGATCAATCAAGTTGTTAAGCCATTATAAAATTAAAAAAAAGCTAATTTCTTATCACAAGTTTAATGAAAAAAAAAAACTTGCAGAAATTATTAAATATTTTAATGAAGGCAAAATTTTGTCACTTATTTCTGATGCTGGAACACCATTATTATCTGACCCCGGAAGATTGCTTGTTAATGAATGCATAGAACATTCTATTACAGTGACTCCAGTACCAGGCGTATCTTCAATAATTTCAGCCTTAAGTGTTTCAGGTTTTTGTGATAAGTTTTTATTTTATGGATTTCTACCCAAAACTGAAAATCAATTAGAAAAAGTTTTATCATCTATTTCGAAAAGAGAATTTACTCAAATTTTTTTTATTCCTTCAAAAAAATTAAACTTTTATATAAAAAGTTTTAAAAAATTTTATTCGGGAAGAAAAATACTAATTGCCAAGGAAATAACTAAAATTCATGAAGCATTTATTAGAGATCAGGTAGACAAGTTACAGATATTCAAAAATGTTGTTAAAGGTGAACTAACGGTGGTTATTTCTGAAAATACCAATAACGTAAAAAAATTTGATCAAGAAAGAATTGTGAATAAAATTAAAAAATACTTAAAAAATTATAGTTTGAAAGATACTGTCAATTTAATATTAGAAACAGAAAATGCTAATAAAAAACAAGTTTATGATTTATGTTTAAAAGTAAAAGATGAAAAAATTTTTTAGTTTAGCATTACTTTTTTTGCTAACATCGTGTTCTACCGCAACACAATTTGGAACTGGTGTTAATATTACTTTTGACCCAAGGACTATTGGTATGCAAATAGATGATACAATTATGCAAAAAAATCTTTCCGCAAGACTAGCATTAGCTGATAAAAAATATTTTTTATCCATCCAATCAGAAGTTCTTGATGGAAGGATTTTTTTATCAGGGAAAGTTGAAGAACCAGAGGAAAAAATAAAAATTACGAAAATGGCATGGGAGACAAAAGGTGTACGTTCGGTAAAAAATGCAATTACTATAAAAGGGCAAAGTAATTTTAAAAGCACAGCAAAAGATATTTTAATAACCAGTCAATTAAGAACTGCTTTAATTTTTAATAAAAAAACTAAAGCAAGAAATTATACTTTGGAAACTGTAAATAAAAACATTTATATCTTTGGTATAGCAATGGACGAAGAGGAAAAAAGAGAAGTCATTAACGAAGCAAATAAAATCTACGACGTTAAAGAAGTGATACCTTCAATATATCTTGCTAATGAGTTAAGTCGTACAAAAATTTAATCAGAATAATCTATCACACCTGAGGAATACGAAGCTATCGATGCTAAATTTAAAATTTCTGATGTACTAGCTCTAAGTGGGGCAACTTCAATAGGAAGACCCAATCCAATTAATAAAGGACCAATTAATTTTCCACCACCAAACACCTTCATTAGTTTTGTAGATATAGCCGCACTATGTAAGGCAGGCATTATTAAAATGTTTGCGTTACCAACTATTTTTGAAAATGGATATATTTCTTGGTAAATGGGATTTAATGCTACATCTGGCTGCATTTCACCATCAAAATCGAAGTCAACTCTTTCTCTCTTTAATAATTCAATTGCATCTCTTACATGTTTTGTATTTTTTGAAATAGGCTTTCCAAAAGTAGAATGAGATAAAAATGCAACTTTAGGATCAAAACCAAATAATCTTGCTACACGAACACACGATTTTGAGACATTTACAAGTCTTTCAGAGGAAGGAAAATCTTGAACGTTAGTGTCTGCAACTAAAATAGTTTTACCTTTCGAAACTATCATAGTCATACCAAAAATTTCTTCTCCAGGTCTAGCTTCAACAACTTTTTTTAATTTTTCAATTGAAGCTGCATAATGTCTTATATTTCCAGTAACCATTGCATCGGCATCTTTACAGGCAATCATTGAAGAGCCCCAGGCTATTCGATCATTTCGAACCAGTCTATCAACGTCTCTTTCTAATTGACCTTCTCTTTGGAGTCTTTTGTACAAATGTTTTACGTACTTCTCTCTTTTTTCTTTATCTGTAGAATTTACAATTTCAATTTTATAATTTTCATCTAGACCAATTTTTTTTAATTGGTCTTTTATTCTTTTTTCTACCCCAATTAAAACGGGTATCCCTAGTTTATTCCTGCCAAATTCTATTGCAGCTTTAAGCATATTTTCATCTTCACCTTCAGCAAATATAACTCTTTTAGGGTTTTTTCTTATCTTTGCGTTAATTCCTTGCATTAAAGACATGGAAGGGTCTAGACGGTTAGATAATTGGTCTTTATATAAGTCAAAGTCTTTTATTTCTTTTCTAGCTACTCCACTTTTTATAGCTGCCTCAGCTACTGCTGAAGGAATAACACTTATTAATCTTGGATCAAAAGTTGAGGGAATAATATATTCTTTTCCATATCGAGGTCGCTCTCCCCCATATGCAGAAACAACTTCGTCTGGAACATTGTCTCTGGCTAAAAGAGCAATTGCATTAGCCGCTGCAACTTTCATTTCTTCATTTATTGCTTTTGCTCTAACGTCCAAAGCACCTCTAAAAATATAAGGGAAGCCAATAAGATTGTTTACTTGATTAGGATAGTCAGAACGACCTGTCGCGATAATTGCATCGTCTCGTACTTTTTTAATTTCTTCTGGTTTTATTTCAGGATCAGGGTTAGCGCAGGCAAATATAATAGGATTTTTAGCCATCGACTTCACCATGTCTTTACTAACTACATCTTTTGCAGATAAACCTAAAAAAACATCAGCATTTTTCATAGCCTCCTCAAGTGTTCTTAATTTAGTTTCAATAGCAAAAGCAGATTTAAACTGATCAATATTTTTTCTATCCTTATGGATTATTCCTTTACTGTCGCACATTATTAAATTCTTACTTTTTACACCTGAGCTCTTAAATAAATTTGCGCAGGCTTGTGCAGAAGCACCAGCACCGTTTACAACAATTTTAACTTCAGAAATTTTCTTCTTCGAGATATCCAAGGCATTAATCAAAGCAGCCGTAGTTATAATTGCTGTTCCATGTTGATCATCGTGAAATACAGGGATATCTAAAATTTCTTTTAATTTTTGTTCAATAATAAAACAGTCGGGCGCTGCAATATCTTCAAGGTTAATGCCTCCAAATGTACCACTAATATTTTTTATAGTTTCAATAATAGAGTTTGAGTCATTACTATCAATTTCAATATCGATAGAATCGATGTCCGCAAAACGTTTGAATAATACTGATTTACCCTCCATTACAGGCTTTGAAGCTAAGGAGCCAAGATTACCCAAACCTAAAATTGCACTTCCATTACTAATAACGGCAACCAGATTTCCTTTACTTGTATAGTCGTAAGCAAGTTCAGGATTTTTTGAAATTTCTTTTACGGGCGCTGCAACTCCTGGAGAATAAGCTAGTGACAAATCTCTTTTGGTTGTTAGAGGTTTTGACGAATTTATCTCAATTTTGCCTGACTTACCATTTATATGAAAATCAAGCGCTTCTTTATCTGTGTAATGATCAATTTCTGTTTTTTTTGGCATTTAACTTTATGAGTATGTAATATAAAAAATAATAATTCACTAAAAATTTATGGCCTAATTAAGAATATTTATGAATCTACTTTCATCGGCATCATTATTTAGTTTTTTTACTGTAATCAGCAGAATCTTTGGCTATGTAAGAGATATTTTAATAGCTATTTTTCTTGGAGCTTCAATTTTTGCTGATGCATTTTTTGTTGCTTTTAGATTACCCAATACTTTTAGAAGATTATTTGCTGAAGGAACTTTTAACGCAGCTTTTATACCTAGTTATGTAGCTATTAAAATTGAAGACAAAAAAAAGGGAAAACAATTTTCAGATGATGTTTTAAGCTCATTATTACTTATATTAATATTAGTAGTTACACTTGCTGAAATTTTCACACCTTACTTAGTTTATATTATAGCCCCAGGATTTAATGAAAATGAAATTAAATTTGAATTAGCAGTAGAACTCACAAGAATTACTTTTCCATTTTTGTTATTTGTAAGCTTGTCCTCTTTTTTTTCAGGGATTCTTAATTCTAACAATAAATTTGCAGCTGCTGCAGCAGCCCCAATCATACTTAACATAGTATTAATTATTAGTTTAATAGCCTCCTATTTTTTAGATCTTAATACGGTAAGACAATTGTCTTATGGTGTGACATTAGCAGGCTTTATCCAATTAATTTTTTTATTTTATGTTACATTGAAATTTTATAAACCAACTTTAACTTTTAACTTAAAGTTCAGCAGTAAGGTAAAATTTTTTTTTAAAAAACTTTTACCAAGCATTTTATCATCAGGTGTAACTCAAATAAATATTTTAGTTGGAACAATTATTGCTTCTTTTCAAACAGGGGCCGTTTCTTATTTGTATTATGCAGATAGAATTTATCAAATTAATCTGGCTATTGCGGGAATAGCAGTAGGAACTGTGTCTTTGCCAGTTATGGCTAAAGCTTTCAAAAAAAGAAATATAAAAAAAATTTCTGATATTCAGAATAAATCTTTTGAACTTTCGTTGGTATTGTCTATTCCTGCTAGTCTAGGTTTAATCTTAGCCTCTAATCAAATAGTAAACGCGCTATTTGGGTACGGTTCTTTTTCAGTTAAAGATGTTGAAATGACTGCGACTGCTCTTAAATTTTTTGGCTACGGGGTTCCCGCATTTGCATTAATAAAAGTTTTATCTAATTTCTTCTTTGCTAGAGACAATACCAAAACCCCTTTTTATATTTCTATTTTCATTGTTTTTTTGAATATTTTGATAAGCGTAAGCTTATTTTCTAAAATAGGGTTTATTATTATTCCAATTGCTACATCGATCTCAACATGGATTGGCGTAATAATTTACTTATATTTACTAAATTTAAAAAAATCTCTTTTGTTAAAAAAGCAATTAATAATAAATTTCATAAAAATATTAACCTCTACAATTATTATGTCGCTAGTTCTGCTTTTTTCTTTAGAAAATTTTGTAAATTACTTAGATTACTCCTACGATTATAAAGCTGTTTATTTAATATTAATTGTTAGTTTTGTGGGTATTCTTTATTTAATATCATGTTATTTATTAGGAGTATTAAAACTAAAAAATTATAATACAAATTAAATGAATGACAAAAAATTAGTATTTTCAGGAGTTCAACCTACCGGTAATTTGCATTTAGGGAATTATTTGGGAGCACTTAAAAATTTTGTTTCTTTACAAAAAGAAATGGAATGTATTTATTGTGTAGTCGATCTTCACGCTATAACTGTTTTTCAAAAGCCTATTGAATTACGTGATAATGTTTTAGAGACTACAGCAAGCTTTTTAGCAACTGGATTAGATCCAGATAAAAGTATAATTTTTAACCAATCTTCTGTTTCTGGTCACTCAGAGTTAGCTTGGATATTAAATTGTATTTCTAGAATTGGCTGGTTGAACAGAATGACACAATTTAAAGATAAAGCGGGATCCGATAAAGAAAAAGCTAGTGTCGGGTTATATATATATCCTAATTTAATGGCAGCAGATATTCTTCTGTATAAAGCTACACATGTGCCTGTTGGAGCTGATCAAAAACAGCATCTAGAGCTCTCACGAGATATTGCGCAGAAATTTAATAAAGATTTTAATTGTGAAAATTTTTTCCCTTTACCCGAGCCTTTAATATCAAAAAATATATCAAGAGTCATGAGCTTGAGAGATGCTACAAAAAAAATGAGTAAATCTGAAGAGTCAGATTACTCAAGAATTAACCTTAAAGACACAGCAGATGAAATAAATAAAAAAATAAAAAAAGCTAAATCAGATTCTGAGCCGATACCAGCAAATATAAAATTATTGGAAAATAAACCTGAAGCTTTAAATTTATTGACCATATATTCCGAAATTTCAAAAAATAAACTCGAAGATGTTGCTGCAGAAATGGCTGGAAAGGAATATTCACTTTTAAAAACTAAATTAGCCGAGGTTTTAATAAGCGAAATAACTCCTGTCGGAAAAGAAATTCAAAAGTTACTTAAAGATAAGTCTCATTTAAAAAATATTTTAAAAAAAGGCAGTGAAAAAGCTAATGTAATAGCTGAGGAGAACTTAAAGAATATACGTGAAAAAGTGGGTTTGTTGTAATATAAAGCTTTTATGATATATACAGAAACAACACCTAACCCAGACTCTTTGAAATTTTTATCCGAAAAAACTATTTCTACATCAGGAACAGAAGAATTTCAAAAAGAACAAAAGGATAAAGTCAACATCCCATTTGTAAAAGAATTATTAGATTTTAAAGGTGTGGAATTAATTTTACTGTCAGAAAAATTTTTATCAGTAAAAAAAACTAAGGAAGTTTCATGGAGCGAATTAAAACCAATGGTAATTTCCCATTTAAATGATTATTTTTCAAAAAATAATGAACCTATTTTGAATGATAAAAAAAAAACCGCTAATAATGAAAATATTAGCAGTGAAATTGTTAATAAGATTATGGAAGTTTTAGATACCAAAATCAGACCAGCTGTGGCAAGAGATGGGGGAGATATTAAATTTGTTTCTTTTGAAGACGGTGTTGTAAAAGTTCTTCTGCAAGGTAGTTGCTCGGGCTGCCCAAGCTCCTTGATGACCTTAAAGCAAGGAGTGCAGAATCTTTTAAAACATTATGTAAAAGAGGTTAATACTGTAGAGGCTGTACAATGAAAAAAAAATTAAGTTACAGAGATAAACTAGTAGAACTAGCCTACATATATGATGTTAAGGAAATTAAAGATTATCTAAATAATAGAAAAAATCTAACAACAGGTCAGCTAGAGCTAATCCTTAAGAAAAATAAAATTATAATCCCAAAAGATTTTAAATCAAATTTTTTAAAAGACAACATTGTTAAACCGGTTTCAAAAATTAAATCTAATTTAATTGAATTTAAAGAAAATAGAGTAAAAGATAAAAACAAATTAATTCGAAAAGCGGAAAATTTTAAATATGACTCAAATAGAAAAATCGCAAGAATATTTAGAGATATTTGGAAGCAACTTGGTCAAGTAGGTTTAAATTTTCTTAATATCATTCCAAAGTTAGGAAAAGTTGTTTATGAATTTTTTGGAAAATTATTTATTGATCTATTCCATGGAATTTATAGTCAACAAATAGAACCACAAAAAGCAAAAAAAGTAATCATCGGTATCGCTTCGGTTGCAGTTGTTTCAACTATAGTTTTTAGTGGAATAAATTATTTTTCAGGAGATAAAATTGTAAAAAAAATAGAAATAAAAAAAGAAGTAAAAATAAAAAAACCTGAGATTAGACAAGAAGTAAAAAAACCAGATGTAAAAGAGAAGAATATAAATAAAATAAAAAAACCTGAGATCAAAAAAAAGCCAGAACCAAAATTTGAAGTAAAAAGAAAAAGTGTTGACGAAGTAATTTTACCTGATTTAAACCTTAAAACTGAAACTGTTTTAAATCTTTTTAAGGATGTTGAGTATGATCTGGGACAGGTAAGATCTAAAAAATTAGTTAAACCAATTTATTTTACACAATTCCCAAAAGACCTAGATGCACTAGAAAGCACTCAATTAAAAAAAGAAACTTTTATTAAAATAGTTTTGCCACTAGTTGTAGCAGAAAATGAAAGAATACTTGCTGATAGAGAAAAATTAAAAATTTTATCTAATAAAAAATTTACTACTGAACAAGAGAAACAATGGCTTAGACAAAAACTTCTAGAGTATAAAGTTAAAAAAGGTGATTTAAAAGAATTGTTAGCTCGTATGGATATAATTCCAACTTCAATAGCTCTAGCTCAAGCAGCAAAAGAAAGTGGTTGGGGTACATCAAGATTTGCATTAGAAGGAAATGCTATATTTGGTCAGTGGACTTGGAGTGGACAAGGAATTGCTCCACTTGATAGAGCAAGTAATAAAAATCATAAAATTTTAAAATTTCCAATTTTAAGAGCTTCAGTAAAGGCGTACAAAAATAATCTTAACACTCATAGGAGTTATTCAAAATTTAGAGAAAAACGATTAAACCTAAGAGAGAATAAAAAAAAAATTTCTGGTTTAGAATTGACAGAAACGTTAAATAATTATGCCCAAACAGGATCTGAATACACAAAGATTTTGAATCAAATTATTAAGCAGAATAGATTAAGTGATTTCGAACCAGTAAGTTTAGTAAATTCGGTTAAAAAAATAGAACTTAGCTCCTAGATTATTTTTCGCTTACAACAAACTGAACACCTAACCAACGCCAAAAACCACTCGGATCTCTCAAAGAACAATTAATTCTTCCTCTTTCACCAGTAAATTTTTCATTAATATTAATTAGCAATGTATTATCATTTTCAAATTTTATATCCGATTGTCTCCATTTATCAGCTTCGTTGGAATAACAGGTTAATGATTTCAAATTTTTAATATTTTCATAAAAGTTTATTTTAACGCTAGGTGGATTTTTATTTTGTAGTAAATATTTTTCTTCTGGATTAATGTTTTTATATTTAAAAGGTAATGTTTTTATTAGAGAACTAAATCGTTTTATTTCTCCATACTTTTCATTAATTGGAAATCTTGGAAGCTCATAAAAATCCTTTGTTTCGTCCATTACACCAGAATGTTGACCAAATGCGTATTTGAATTTAAGAGTTTTAACGATTTCTTTAAAATCAAGACTGTACTCACCAAAAGGATATGAAAAAAAATCTGAATTACTGCCAAGTTTATCATTAAAAATTGATATTGATTTTTGGATATCCTCTATAATTATATCTTTGCTTTCATCTACAAGGTATTCATGGCTATGACTGTGGTTTCCGATTTCTACAAAACTTTCCATAGATATTTCTTTTATTTGTTTCCACGACATGTAATTAAAGGATCCAACTTCACGAGTATTTACAAATAAAATAAATGGTATTTTTTTTTCTTTAAGAATTGGCCAAGCATTTTTATAAAAGGATGAAAATCCATCGTCTATTGTTAAAAGAATCTTTCTTTGTTTTTTATTATTTATCAGTTCATCTTCAAAATTTTTCGGATTTACAAAGCTAATCTTATTATCTTCAATAATTTTCAAGTGTTTTTTGAAATCGTCTACTTTTATATTTGTAGATGGATATTTATTTTCTTCAAATCTGTGGTACATCAAAGATATTATGCCAAAATCATCAATATCTTCTGTCAAAGAATTAGAATACAAATTGTTTTGATAAGCTATAATAGTTATAAATAAGCTTATGATAAAAGACTTTCTTATTTTAAATTGCATAGGCAAGAATGATAAAATTGGTATAAAAATTGATAATAAATTTTATATCCATGATTTTGATCAAAAAGTAAACAAAAATGACCACATAGTTGTAAATATATTAAATCTAGTAAAAAAACACAAAGTAAATATTAATAGCGATTTTTCTATTTTAATTAACAACGGTCCAGGCAGTTTTTCTTCTATTAGAGTTTCTTTGGCTATAGCAAAAGGAATAAAAATTTTAAAAAAAATTAGTTTATACGGATATAAGAATGCCGATCTAGGCCAATTTAAGCTTGCGAATATTGAACTTTTAATAAAAAAAAATTTAGTACAAAAAAATTTGATTAAACCCTTATATATAAGTTAAATTATAGTTAATGAATGCAATAGAAGATAAATGTAAAAAAAAAGGCGTTAGATTAACAGATCAAAGAAAGATCATTGCCCAAACTATGGCAGAAGCAACAGATCACCCAGATGTAGATGAGCTACATAAAAGAGTGACCGAAGTAGACAAAAAGATAAGTATTGCGACAGTATATAGAACTGTAAAACTTTTTGAGGAAGCGGGAATTGTAGAAAAACATGATTTTAAAGGTGGAAAAGCAAGATACGAGCAATCACCAGATGAGCATCATGACCACTTAATAGATATTAATAGTGGAGAGATAATAGAATTCGTTGATAAAGAAATTGAGAAATTACAAAATGAAGTAGCAAAAAAACTAGGATACAAATTAGTTGATCATAAATTGGAACTTTACGGTTCAAAAATAAAAAAATAAATTGCAAAAAAAAATATTTATTAAAACTCTTGGCTGTCAAATGAATGAATATGACAGTAACCGTATTTTAGATTTAACAAAACAAATTAACTATGTGCCCACAAACAATTTAAGAGATTCTGATTGTTATATATTAAATACTTGTCACATAAGAGAAAAGGCAACAGATAAAGTTTACCATGACATTGGAAGATTAAAGAAGGAGTTTAGAAATAAAGTTAAACCGATAATAATAATTGCAGGTTGTGTTGCACAAGCAGAAGGAGAGATTTTATTAAAAAGAGAAAAATATATTGATG
>Ga0209425_10005399_pt1 | contig 12555 bp, 14 predicted proteins | sample COG_05_FD_184749 | JGI IMG/M metagenome (GOLD analysis project Ga0209425, IMG submission 184749) | Pelagic Microbial community sample from North Sea - COGITO 998_met_05 (SPAdes) (version 2) | ecosystem: Environmental > Aquatic > Marine > Neritic zone/Coastal water | place: Helgoland, sampling... | reverse complement strand
ATTTATTGGAAGAGTGGGTGAGAGGCTTAAACCAGTCGTTTGCTAAATGACCGTGCGAGGAAACTTGTACCGAGGGTTCGAATCCCTCCTCTTCCGCCACAATTATGTTTAAAGCCTAGTAATATCACAATATACCCAAGGCCAATATTTAACTTTAGAATATTTGTTAAACCAAAAAGGCATATATCTTTCAGTCAAAAAAGAGTAGATCCTCTGGTTACCATAACCTTTTAAATTAAAACCAAAAACCTTTTCACATTTTGACAGCCAATAAAAAAGATCAGAATAAAAATTATTTACTAAATCATTATTTTTAGCAAAAAAAATACAATGTCCAGGCAACATATTGTTTGATGAAATATAATTCAAAAAATCATCTCTATCTTTTTCAGGTAAAATTTCTATAGCTTTTTGCAAGTTTTCATAACCGTGAAACATTTCAAAATGTAATTTTATATTTTGTTTTTTTTCGTTAAAAAGTATTGTTGGGTCATTTATTAGAGATCTTAAACCTTTTTTGAATAATTTAGTTTTGTTTTTAATTTTTACGCTCCACGGCTCACAAAGTATTATATCATAGTTGTTCCATTCGTTCGAAGGTTGCAATTGTAACATTTTTTTTAAATCTTCTAAATTATTAATACCTGAATAGCTTCCTTGATTTTTTAGATTGTCTATTAGATTTCTATATTCATATTTAACAAAATATCTTCTGTACTGACACATACCAAACCATTGATTTTTAGGTTTATTTTTTAATGCATTTTTCCAATACCAATAATGAAATGAAGTTTCTGAATAGTACATATTCTTGTTAGCAATATTTTGTCCATTTGTTTCTACCATAAAATCATTGGGAAAATTGGATGTGCCAACACCAAAAGGTATTAGATTAAGTTTTTGGATAATAGATAGAGGTTTATGAGTAATGCAATATATTTTCATGTATTTTTTTTTCAAAAATATTTTAAATAATATTAAAATAAAGGATTATCTTTAAAAAAATTTTTCATTTTTATGGGCTTTTGTTCTAAAATATAACGATAAACATTATAATTTTCCAAGACTCTTTGAACATAATTTCTTGTTTCTTTAAATTTAATTAATTCAATCCAATCAACATAATTTATTTGTTTTTTTTGTGGATTTTTATTTATTTTTTTCCAATACCTTACTCTTTTTGGTCCAGCATTATATGCAGCGATCGCAAAAGGGTATGCGCCATCATATTCAAGAATTAGTCCAGCTATATAATGTGATCCTAAATTAATATTATATTCTGGATCTGTGGTTAGTCTTGATTTAGAGTATGGAAGTTTAGCTTGTTTCGCAACTAACTTTGCCGTGTAAGGCATTAGCTGCATTAGACCTTTGGCACCAGCATGACTATTTGCACTCAAATCAAATTCACTTTCTTGTCTAATGATAGATAATATAAATGGACTTTCTGGAATTTTTCTACCATTAATATAATTTGGAGTGCTTATAATTGGATAATTGTATTTATTATGAAATCTTTTTTCATATGAGGCAATTTTAGAAATTTGAATTGCAAAATCAAATCGTTCTATGTTTGTTGCAAGTTCTGCTGCTAAAATTTCACTTCCACTCTCAACATTATCATTGGCTAGATGTCTTAAAATATGTTTAGTATACTTATCTTCATCAAGTTCATCTAATAAATAAATTATTTTTACGATCTCTTTTTTAAAAAAATATTCACGATATTCTTTTTTAACTTTTAAATCTTTTGTAAGTTCAAAAGTATTATCTGGATTAAGTTCCATGAAAGCTAACTGACCATAATAGGTTGTAAGGTATTTTGAAGACTCTTTAAACCATTTAATCGACAGTTCTTTATCGCCTAATTTTTTATATGTTCTTGCCAACCAATAAGCCCCTCTAGCTAAACTTATTGGATATCCAACATTGTTGTAAAAATTTTCAAAATGTTCTTTTGCCAATAAAGGATCATCTAGAAAACTTAAGGCTATCCAACCACTCATCCATTCGGCTGCTGCAAATTCAGGTCCTTCTGTCATTCCATGGTTACTAGAAATTTTATAGGCTAGTTCAAACTTCTTTTTATATATAAGAGATCTTGATATAATTTCTCTTTCAATCCACCACTTATCTGGTCTAACTAAATAATCTTTTGAATTTTTTATTTTTACTAAAATTTCAACTGAACTATCAACTCTACCTCTTTTTCTTCTCCACTTTAATCTATCATAATTTAAACCAGAATCATTTTTAAATTTTTCTGGAACTTTAGATATAGCTGTATCAACACCATAAGATTTACTCATTAATAATTGTCTAGCATTATATAAAAGCTCATAATCTTTTGGCAGATATCTTAATAATCGTTTGAGATCCCAATATTTATTATTCCAAGCAAGATAGTCTGCTCGTTTAATATAATCATCAGCATTAAGATATTTTTTATACTTTTTTCTAAAAAACCGTAAATCTGATTTGGATAATTCAGCTGTAATCCATCCATCTTTAATCAATTTAATACCTTTTTCATTTTCATCGGTTAATATTAAACTTTCACCAAGTATCATTTTGCCATATCCACTTAAAGGTTCAGAAGAAGAAAAATAATTAATAATTTTTTTTGGTGAGATTTTATTAGTGGAAAGCTTATGTTCAGCTAAGTATTTGACACGACCTATTCTTGGATAATTTTGATTTTTTTCTATAAAATTCTTATAATCAAAAAAGGATGCTTGATTACCTTTTGTTAAAAGATGTCTCCATTGGATAAAATCATAAATTGATTTATCTTTTGCTTTTTTGGCTATCTTTAATGCACTAGGCCATTTCGCTTTTTTCATTTCCGAAATAGCTTTATTTGCTATACTAAAATCTTTTTTAGAATAATATTTTGATATTTTAACTTCTTTTTTTTTTTCAGTTTCAGATATTCCAGCTATTAGAGGCTTTTTTTTAGGTAAAATAATTCTACTTTTTTTTTCTTTTTTTTCTACGACTTTTTCCTTTGTTACCTTTTTTTTGGTATTATTAATGGGCTTTGGTAATGGCTTTAATATATCTATTAATAACTTTTTTTGAGCTTCTTCGTTAGTTTGAGTTGGTTTTTTAAGAGGAATTATCTCAGATAATGTCACGCCATTAACATTAATTAAGTTAAACATTACTATAAAAATTAATAATTTTTTTGACATAATCTTTATTATATGAATCAATAATCTATGTTATAAGTATTTATGTTTAAAGGTTCAAATGTTGCTTTAGTTACCCCGTTTAAAAATAATAAACTTGATGAAGATACTTATATCAAGCTAATTCATTTTCATATTAAAAATGGAACAAATGGTTTAGTTCCAGCTGGTACAACTGGTGAATCACCTACATTAAGTCATTATGAACATGAAAGAGTTATAGAATTGTGTGTTAAAGAAAGTAATGGAAAATTACCAGTATTTGCAGGTACTGGCTCAAATTCAACGAAAGAAGCCATATCTTTAACTACCCACGCAGAGAAAATTGGAGCAAATGGGGCGCTTATAGTTACCCCTTATTACAACAAACCTACTCAAGAAGGATTATATCAACATTATAAATCTATAAATGATGCATGTGGAATTCCTATAATTATTTATAATATTCCAGGTAGATCAGTTATTGATATGTCAGTTGAAACTATGGCTAGGTTGTATGAACTCAAAAATATTATTGGTGTAAAAGATGCCACAGGAGATTTAAACAGAGTAGACCAAACATTAAAAAAAATGGGTAAAGATTTTATTCAGTTAACAGGAAATGATGACAATGCACTAGATTTTAATAGAAGAGGAGGTGTTGGAGCGATAAGTGTTACAGCAAATATTGCACCAAAACTTTGTTCGGAATTTCAAAAATATTCGATAATGAAAGATCAAAAGTCACTAGCCGAGTCTGAAAAACTTAATAAAATTTTACAACCTTTGCACCATTCTATGTTTATTGAAAGCAATCCAAGTCCAGTAAAATATGCTGCTAAATTATTGGGTTTATGTGAAGATGATGTTAGGCTTCCTTTAGTAAAGATAACAAATTCTACAAAAGAAATAGTTAAAGAAGCTTTGAAGACAGCAAAATTAATTTAATGAATAAAAAAACCAATCATGGTTTAAAAATAATTTGTCTTAATCGTAAAGCCAGTTTTAATTATTTTTTTGAAGATTTATTAGAGGCAGGAATAGTACTTAAGGGATCCGAAATTAAGTCAATCAGAGATGGAAAAGTAAATATTGCTGACTCTTATGCAGTTGAAAAAAATGGTGAAATAATTTTGATTAATTCACATATTGCCTCATATAAACAAGCCAGTTATTCAAATCATAATCCAACAGATAATAGAAAATTATTATTAAAAAAAAAAGAGATAAATAAATTAATAGGAAAAATGCAAAGAGATGGCTTTACAATAGTTCCTACAAAAATGTACTTTAAAAAAGGTAAAGCCAAGTTAGAACTTGCTGTTGCTAAAGGTAAAAAACAATACGATAAAAGAGCTACAAAGAAAAATAGAGATTGGAGTCGTGATAAAGCTAGATACATTAGAAAATCAAGTTAAATCTGTTTATTTGGGCATTGGTTCAAATTTAGGAAATAAAAAGAATAATATAGAAAAAGCCAAATCAAAATTACTTGATAACAACATTAAGATAATTCAATCTTCTAGCTTTTACGAGAGTCTATCATGGCCAAATCCAAAAAATCCTAAATTCTTAAATATTGTTGTAAAGGTATATACAAATTTAGATCCATTAAAATTGCTTACAAAATGTAAAGTTATTGAAAAAGATATTGGAAGAAAAAAGTCACCTAAAAATGCACCACGAAAGTGCGATATCGATCTTATTGATTTTAGAAATATACAAAGAAATGATGATATTATCTTGCCTCATCCTAGAATGCATAGTCGTAATTTTGTTTTATTTCCATTATTTCAGTTAAATAAAGATTGGCGACATCCTGTAACAAAAGAGCATATAAAATCTCTTATATTATCATTATCTTTTAGAAATATTAGATCTATTAAACAAATTTAATTTAGTGATATAATGAAGAATGTTAAATTCTGAAGAACTGATAAATAAAGTAAAAGATTATAATAGGTTCTTAAATCCAGAAAAATTAAGCAAAGCTTATAGCTTTGCAGTTAAAGCGCATGGTAATCAAAAACGAGATTCTGGTGATCCATATTCAATTCATCCAATAGAAGTTGCAAATATTCTTACAGATTTAAAATTAGATAGCGCTACAATCACTACAGGTTTGTTACATGATACAATAGAAGATACTTTTGCCACATACGAGACAATTAAAGGAGAATTTGGAGATGAAGTTGCTGATTTAGTTGATGGTGTAACTAAGATATCAGTTTTAGAAAATACAGCATCATCTAACTCGAAAGCTGAAAATTTCCGAAAATTAATTTTAGCCACATCAAAAGATATAAGAGTCTTATTAGTTAAAATTGCAGATCGCTTACACAATATGAGAACAATTAAAGCTATATCTAAAGAAGATAAAAGAAAAAGAATCGCTCAAGAGACAATGGAAATTTATGCACCTTTAGCAGACAGAATGGGCATGCATAGAATAAGAGATGAACTTGAAGACTTATCCTTTGAAATTCTTAATAATGAAGCCAGATCATTAATTCAAAAAAAACTTGATGAAATCAAGTCATATAAAAAAGATATATTTGAAGGATTGTCTATGGAACTAAATAATTTGTTAAAATGGAATAATATTAAGTCAGAAATTTACGGTAGAGAAAAAACTCCATTTTCCATTTGGCGTAAAGTACAAAAAAAAAGAGTTTCTCTCGAACAAATCACTGACATTATAGGGTTTAGAATAATTTTAGAAAATATTGATCAATGTTACAAAACTTTGGGAGTCCTTCATAAAGAATACAACTGCATACCAGGTAAATTTAAAGACTACATATCTTCAGCAAAAATTAATGGGTATAAATCAATTCATACAGCAGTTATTGGGCCAAATAAAAAACCTATTGAAATTCAAATTAGAACAAATCAAATGCATGAATTTGCTGAAAGAGGTATTGCATCACATTGGCAATATAAATCTTCTGAAAAATTTAATTCTTTATCATCGAAAGAGTATGATTGGCTTAAAGATCTTGTCGAAATATTAGAAAAAAATCAAAATCTCGAACACTCATATGAATACACTAAGCTCCAAATGTTTCAGGAAAATGTTTTTTGTTTTACACCGAAAGGATCTGTAATTAAATTACCTAAAGATGCTACTCCAATTGATTTTGCATTTGCGGTACATACTAAAATTGGAAACACGGCTACAGGGTGTGAAATTAATGGCAATAAAAGTGAGTTACAAACTACATTAAGAAATGGTGATAGAGTAAATATAATTACTTCTAAAAATCAATCTCCTTCTTTACATTGGTTGCCTACTACAAAAACAGGGAAGGCCCGTGCAGCTATAAGACGGTATTGGCACGATAGAGGTGAAGAAAAACAAGAAAGAGTAAAAAAATACAATACAACTTTATGGATTTCGTTGCCTGACAAACCAGGTCAATTAGGAGAAGTTAGTTCTTTAATTGGTCAACATAAGTTGAATATTTCAAATCTTAATATGGCAGGTAAAAACCCTGATTATATTAATTTTAAGTTTCAGTTAATTATTAAAGATCTAAAAAATTTCACTAATTTTATTGCAGAGCTTAAGCAAAAAGGTATAAAATTTAAAATTATTAGACACGAAGATAAAAGAAATGCTTTCACACAAAAAATCTTTAGATATTTTAAAAAAGACTAACGCTTTAATAGAAGGTCATTTCGTTCTATCTTCAGGTTTACATTCTTCAAAGTATATTCAATGTGCAAAGTTACTCAGTTTTCCACATTTAGCTGATAAAATATGTAAATCCTTGGCCCTTAAAATAAAAAAAAATTTTAAAAAAATTGATCTCATTTTAGCACCTGCAATGGGTGGAGTCATTATAGGTTATGAAATTGGAAAGATTTTAAAAAAAGAAACAATTTTTTGTGAAAGAGTTAATGGTCAATTTATATTAAGACGAGGTTTTAAAATACCGAAAGGATTTAAAGTTTTGATATTAGAAGATGTTATAACAACAGGTAAATCTAGCATGGAATGTGTAAAACTTATTAAAAAAGCAAAAGCTAAATTAGTTGGATTTGCATCGATAATTGATAGATCTGAATACGGCTCTTTAAGAATTAAAAAGAAAATGATTTCACATTTAAAAATAAATATTCCAACTTATAAAAAAGATAAATTACCAAAAGATTTAGCTTCAATTAAAATAACAACGCCAGGAAGCAGATTTATTAAGTGAAAAGATTAGGTGTTAATATAGATCATGTGGCCACAATAAGAAATGCACGTGGTGAATTTCATCCAGATCCTGTTTTTGCTGCAAAATTTGTTAAAAAATCTGGAGCGGACTCTGTTACAATTCATTTGAGAGAAGACAGGAGACATATCAAAGATATAGACGCAAAAAAAATATGCTCAATTAAGGGATTATTGGTTAATTTAGAAGTTTCAACTAAAGTAAATATGATTAAAAATGCTTTAAAAATTAAACCAAATTTTATTTGTATAGTACCCGAAAATAGAAAAGAAATTACTACAGAAGGTGGATTGGATCTTAAAAAAAATATTAATAAGTTAAGAAAAATTATTTATGAAATAAAAAAAAAAAAAATTAGAACAAGTCTTTTTATAAATCCTTCTTTTTATAATATTAAAATTTCAAAATTATTAAAAACTGATTGTATTGAAATTCATACAGGAAATTTTGCAAACTTGGTTAAATCTAAAAAAGATTATTCAAAAGAATTTAAAAGGATTAAAGAATGTTCTGCTCTAGCTCATAATTTAGGTATAGAGGTTCATGTTGGTCATGGATTAGATTTTAAAGCTACAAAAATTTTGAAGAATATTAAACAAATTAAAGAATTTAATATTGGACACTTTATTATAGGTGAGTCTATATTTTTTGGAATTACTAAAGTAATAAGCAAATTTAGAAAAATAATTAGATCATAAAATGAAAATATTAGGTATTGGTGTTGATATAATCGAGAATAAAAGAATTAAAAATTTATTAAAAGATAAAAAGTTTATTATGAGAACATTTGGAATAAATGAAATTAAACTTGCAAATAAACTTAAAAATAAAAGCAATTACTTTGCGAAAAGATTTGTTGCAAAAGAAGCTTTAGCTAAATCGATTGGTACTGGTTTTAGAAATGATTTAAATCTTAGAGATGTAGAAATTTTAAATGATAGATTAGGCAAACCTTACTATTATAAATCAAAAAAAATTGAAAAAATTATTTGTAAAAAATTTAAAATAAAAAGATATAAACTAATGTTATCTATTTCTGATGAAAAAAATTATTCAATAGCATTTACAGTTTTACAAGAAAAAAATGATTAGTAAAAATTATTTAATAGAAAATATTAAAACATTATTTTATGCTTTAATAATAGCTATAGTTATCAGATCTATATTAATTCAGCCTTTTTACATCCCCTCTTCCTCAATGGAACCAAATTTATTAGTTGGAGATAGACTTTTTGTGACTAAATTTTCATATGGATATAGTAAGCACTCATTCCCATTTAGTCCTCCTATATTTAAAGGACGAATAATTTCTAAAGAACCAAAGAGGGGAGATGTTATTGTTTTTAAAACTCCTGCTGACAATCGGACAGATTATATTAAAAGATTAATTGGTTTGCCTGGTGACGAAATTAAATTTATAGATACAAATTTATATATTAATAATAGCGAAATACTAAAATCAAAGATAACTATGAAAGATAAAATTTATTGTGGCAATTCAAACATTGATTTTTTGGCATTTGAAGAAATTTTACCAAATGGAAAACGTTATGAAACAGTTTACTCAAAAAATTTTCCTTATAAAAATTCAGACACATTTATTGTACCAATAGATCATTACTTTTTTTTAGGAGATAATAGAGATTGTTCAAAAGATAGTAGATTTTTATCAAGTGTTGGTTACGTGCATAAAAATAATCTTGTTGGCAAAGCACAATTTATTTTTTTTTCATCAGATAAGTCCATTGGAAGTATTTTCTCATTTTGGAAATGGAATAGATCTATAAGATTTGATAGATTTTTTAAAAAAATTGATTAATGAAGATTGATTATCAAAAATTAGAAAAAAAAATTTCAATAACATTTAAAAATAAAGATTTATTAATTAAATCATTAACTCATAAAAGTTTTGATAAAGATAATAATAATGAAAAAATAGAATTTTTAGGAGATCGAGTTTTAGGTTTAGTGATAGCTAAAAAATTATTAGAAATTTATCCTGATGAAAAAGAAGGTATTTTAGATAAGAAGTTTGCTTCTTTAGTTAACAAAAAAACTTGTTTAGAAATTGCAAAAAAACTTGAATTACATAAGTATATTCTAACCATTAATATTAAGAAAAAAAAAAACATTATTGAAGACAAAGTTTTAGCAGATGGATGTGAAGCATTAATTGGCTGTATTTATTTAGATAAAGGATTTCAAATTGTTGAAAAAACAATATTATATTTATGGTTTGATAATATCAAAAATAGTGTTGTAACTCAAATTGATGCTAAAACTAAGTTACAAGAATACTCTTTAAAAAAATTTAAAAAACTTCCAATTTACAAAGTTATTTCTAATACTGGCCCTAAACACAAACCTTTATTTAGAATTGGAGTTAAATTATCAAATACAAAGCTTTATATTTCTGAGGGGAAATCAAAAAAGGATGCTGAACAAAATGCTGCAATTCTATGTTTAAACAATATCAAATAAAATTATGATTTGGGAAGACATTGGGTTTTTAATTTCTAAAAATAAATACAATGAAAATTCTTTGATTGCTGAAGTTTTTACCAAAAATAATGGTAAAACATCTGGAATAATTTTTGGGGCGACATCCAAGAAAATTAAAAGTTATCTACAAATAGGTAATCTCATTCATGTAAACTATAATACTAAAAATGAAAATAAAATTGGCTATTTTAAAGTTGAAATCAAAGAAGCTCTTTCACCTTTATATTTCGATCATAATAAAAAACTATGTTGTATTTCTTCTGCAATGAATTTAATCAAAATTTTAACAGCAGAGTCTCAAAAGAACTCAAATATTTACACATTGATTGAAAAATTTTATTCAATTTTAAGTTCTGAAAATTGGGTAAAAAATTATATTTTTTGGGAATTGGAACTTTATAAAAATCTTGGCTTTGATTTAATATTAGACAATTTGGTAGAAAAAAAAGTTGTTAATAAAAAAAAATTATATTTCTCAAAATCCACAATAGAAAAAAAAATTGTTCCAAATTTTTTGATCGATAAGACTGAAAATACTGAAGATTTGAGCTCTTTATTAGATGGTCTTAAACTAGTAGGTGATTATTTAGATAAAACTATATTAAAACCAAATAATTTAACTCATCCAATTAGCAGATTACAATTTATAAATAGTTTAAAGTAATCACTTTAAAATTTTATCTAATCTATCAGCATAATAACTAACAATAGCATTGGCTCCAGCTCTTTTAAATGCAACTAAACTTTCAATTATAACATTCTTATCGATTAAATCATTTCTAATTCCATTTGTTAATAAACTGTATTCACCAGAAACTTGATAAGCTATAACTGGTAATTTAAAATTATCTTTAACTAATCTAATTATATCTAAATAAGGTAGCCCTGGCTTTACCATTACCATATCCGCTCCTTCTTTTATATCTAATGCAACTTCTCTTAAGGCTTCGTTGCTATTTCTGAAATCCATTTGATAATTTTTTTTGTTGCCTTTTAAAAGATTCTTTGATCCGACAGCCTCACGAAAAGGTCCATAAAAACTAGAAGCGTATTTTACTGCATAAGATAAAATTTGTGTCATTTGGTATCCATTTTTATCAAGTGATTTCCTAATTCTACCAATTCTGCCATCCATCATGTCAGAAGGAGCTAAAACATCACAACCCATTTGAGCTTGTAATAAAGATTGTCTAACTAAAACTTCGATCGTCTCGTCATTTAGAACATACCCAGAATTTAATAAACCATCATGACCATGAGATGTGTAAGGATCTAGAGCAACATCACACATGATTCCAATTTCATTTTTATATTTTTGTTTTATTAATTGTAATGATTTACAGATCAAATTATCTTCATTAAGAGCTTCTGTTCCTGTTAAATTTTTCTTTTTTTTTTCAGTGTATGGAAATAGTGCTATCATTGGTAAACCAGCTTTTATTGCTTTATCAACTAAATAACTTAATTTGTCTAAAGTGTAACGATAAACTCCAGGCATTGATTTAATTGGTATTTTCTTATTTTTTCCATCAATAACAAATATTGGTAATATAAAATCATTAGGTGTAAGGTTATTTTCTTGAATTAATCTTCTTGACCAATCATTTTTTCGGCCTCGTCTAAGTCTCAAACTTGGGTATTTTCCTGTAATCATGTTTAAATATATTTAAATAATGCGACAAATGTAATATACAAATATATCTTAAAAAGGATATTAAACAATATTAGGAAATAATTAATAACAATGAATTTAAATTTTAACGATTTTCAGAAACAAGATGTCAAATTCGACATTAACGAACTCCAAAAAGCCTACAAAGAAATACTTAAAATTAAAGATTTTAGTGGACCATCAGGTATTACAAATTTTGGAGCTATATCCTTAACTCAAATTCCAGGAGACCCAGATTCAATAAAAGGACATAAGGCAAGAGGTGTTTTTTGGACAAAACCGGATTCTTCAGGAAAAGAATTTATTAGAGACGAAAAAATTGATGAGGCTGCATATTCTGAATTTATTCAAGATTTTAAAGATACTTATTTCAAAGAAGTTTTTGATATTCTTTCATCAAAATATAAACTAGGCCGTGTTAGAATTTTATTAAAACAACCAAGATCTACTTTAAGTTGGCATAGAGATCCCGAACCAAGATTACATATACCGATAATTACCAATCCAGGTGCTATGATGGTTATTGACAATGTTTGTAAACATCTACCTGCTGATGGTTCAGTCTGGATTACAAATAATACAAAATATCACAATGCTTTTAATGGTGGTGAAGAAAATAGAATACACCTTGTTGCTTGTGTTTTAGACCATAAATTTAATTAATTTGAAAAAAATATTTATTTCTTCAGATCACGCTGGATTTAAACTTAAAGAGTCTATAAAAATTTTTCTTGATAAACAAAATTACAATTATTTTGATTTAGGCCCCAACAACGACTGTAGAGTAGACTACCCTGACTTTGCTCATAAAGTGGCTAAAAAAGTAAAAATTAATAAAAATCATGTAGGAATTCTTATTTGCGGTTCTGGTATGGGCATGAATATTGCTGCTAATAGACATAAAAATATACGTGCTGCTCAATGCTTCAATTTAAAGTCAACTAAATTATCAAGATTGCATAACGATGCAAATATCATTACACTAGGC
>Ga0209425_10005394_pt1 | contig 12559 bp, 11 predicted proteins | sample COG_05_FD_184749 | JGI IMG/M metagenome (GOLD analysis project Ga0209425, IMG submission 184749) | Pelagic Microbial community sample from North Sea - COGITO 998_met_05 (SPAdes) (version 2) | ecosystem: Environmental > Aquatic > Marine > Neritic zone/Coastal water | place: Helgoland, sampling... | reverse complement strand
GCTGAAGGAGACCCACTCGAATTGCCTTGGAGTGAAATGGGTGTCGATATTGTGATTGAGTCAACTGGAATATTTAGAACAAAAAAACAACTAGATAGCCACATAAAAGCAGGAGCAAAAAGAGTTATATTAACTGTTCCAGCTAAAGATGAAATTGATTACACATTAGTAATTGGAGTTAATGATAAAGGACTAAAGAGTGATCACAGAATAATTTCAAATGCAAGCTGCACCACAAACTGTTTAGCGCCAATGGCAAAAATTTTAAATGATAATTTTGGGATTGAACATGGAGTAATTAATACGATTCATGCCTACACTAACGACCAACGTCTTGCTGATGTACCTCATTCAGATTGGAGAAGAAGTAGGGCAGCTGCAGAAAATATAATTCCAACTACCACTGGTGCTGCACGCGCCGTAGGAAAAGTTCTTCCAGAACTTAAAGGGAAATTAGATGGAATTGCTATGCGAGTACCTGTCCCAGACGGTTCAGTTGTTGACAGTGTTTTTAAATTACAAAAAAGTGTAACGATTGACGAAATTAACAATACCGTGAAGAGAGCGGCCAAAAAAGATGATATGCAAAGTGTTGTTGAATATTCAAACTTTCCTGTTGTCTCAACGGATATTATCGGTAATCCGCATTCGTCAATTTTTGATGCGCCATTTACAAAAGTAATAGATGGTACATTAGTTAAAACCGTCAATTGGTATGACAATGAATGGGGTTATTCAAATCGAGTCGCGGATTTAGTGAATATTTTAAAAAAGTTTAATTAATTTTGACCCTAGAATATAAATTATGAAAATAGCTTTTTTAACTGCAGGCGGAATCGCACCGTGTCTTTCAGCTTCCATAGGAGGATTGATTGAATCATATAATTCAGTCCTACCAGATGCTGATCTTTTAGGCTATTTAAATGGATATAAAGGTCTTTTGACGAATCAAAAAATTTCTTTTCCAGAATCCGTTAAGAAAAAAACAAATATTTTTTTTCAATACGGGGGTAGCCCAATTGGAAACAGTCGGGTAAAACTAACTAATGTTGAAAACTGCGTTCAAAAAGGGTATATAGCCGAAGGTCAGAATCCTTTAGAGGTTGCGGCAAATCAACTTATAAATGATAAAGTAGATATTCTCCACACTATTGGAGGCGATGATACGAATACTATGGCTGCAGAGCTATTATTCTACTTAAAGAAAAATGATTATGACTTAACAGTCGTAGGTCTTCCTAAAACAGTTGATAATGACGTTTACCCTATTTCGCAAACCTTGGGTGCTTTCACTGCTGCTGAGCAGGGCGCGCTGTTCTTTGATAATTTAGCAAATGAAAATACTACAAGCTCAAGGCAGTTAATTATACATGAGATTATGGGTAGAAATTGCGGTTGGTTGACTGCCCAGACTGCAAGAGAGTATAGATCAATGTTAGATGCTAAAGAGTTTTTACCCGAAATTTTTATAGATCGATCGCGCTGGGACATTGATGCTGTATATATTCCAGAAATTCCTATAGACTTTGATCGTGAATGCGAACGTTTAATTGATAGAATGAATAAAAAAGATTGCGTAAATATTTTTTTAAGTGAGGGTGCAGGCACTGAAACAATAGTTAAAGAACTGGAGCTTGAAGGAGAAAAGATTCAGCGAGATGCATTTGGGCATGTTGCGCTGGATGACCTAAACCCTGGAAAGTGGTTTGCGGGGCAATTCACAAAAAAATTATTAGCTGAAAAAACTCTAGTTCAAAAAAGTGGGTATTTTGCAAGAAGCGCTGCACCAAATAAAAAAGATTTAGAATTAATTAAACTATCCTGCGAACTTGCTGTAGATAGCGCAAAGAATCGAAAAAGTGGGGTCGTGGGAATAGATGATAATAGCAACGATATGAGCTTAATTGACTTTAAAAGAATTAAGGGAGGAAAACCGTTTGATGCTAGTCAGGAATGGTTTTTATCTCTTCTTACCGAAATTGGACAAGAAAATTAAACAATAGGAAAAACACAATGACTCTAGATTTAAATAACATGAATGAAGTAGCAGAAGCAATGGTCGCTCCAGGAAAAGGAATTCTTGCGGCAGATGAAAGCACGGGTACTATAGGTAAAAGATTTGATCAAATAAATACTGATAGCACAGAACAAAAACGAAACGCATATCGGGATTTACTTTTTTCCGCAAAGAATGCTCAAGAATATATCAGTGGAGTTATTATGTACGATGAAACGTTTCACCAGTCATCGCTTCAAGGCGGGGTGCTCTATCCTGAATATTTAGCCTCTTTAGGAATTATTCCAGGTATTAAGGTTGATGCAGGAGCGCATAATTTAGCTGGAACAGATGGTGAAAAAATTACGTCTGGATTAGACGGTTTAGATGAAAGACTCGCAGAATATAGGAAGCTAGGCGCAAGGTTTGCAAAATGGAGAGCAGTAATAAATATAACAGAATTGAATCCAAGTGATTATTGTATTAATACTAACGCGCATGCTTTAGCTAGGTACGCTGCTTTATGTCAGTCAAATGATATAGTTCCAATCGTCGAGCCTGAAATTTTAATGGATGGAACCCATGATATCGAAGACAGTTTTGTTGTAACAGAAGAGGTATTACACACAGTTTTTAGTGAGCTTTACAAGCAAGGTGTTCAATTTGAAGAAATAATTTTAAAGCCAAATATGGTTTTGTCAGGATACAGCGCAGATAATAGAGCTGAAGTAGATGATGTTGCTTCAGCTACTGTTCAATGTTTTTTACGAAGTGTTCCAGCAGCTGTACCTGGTATCGCGTTTTTATCTGGAGGTCAGTCAGATACAGATGCAACAGCGCATTTAAATTCAATGAATCAAATTTTGGGTGAAAATAAACCCTGGAATCTTTCTTTTTCTTACGGAAGAGCGTTACAGCAAGCAGCGTTAAAAGAATGGCAAGGCTCTGATGAAAACATTGAAAACGCTCAAAATGCTTTTATGAAAAGAGCGAAGCTAAATAGCCTTGCTACTTTAGGAAAATATTCCACCGACATGGAATAATTCCTTCTTAACGTAAATTGGATACTTTAAGCCATGCATTGTGGGGAAGAGGGCTCTTTGGATATCGAGGATCTAGATGGCTTCCAATATTCTTTGGAGTATTCCCCGACTTGTTGTCATTTGGAACATTATTTGTCATCAGAATAATAAAAGGAGATCTTAACTATAGCGGACTACCAACGCTTGAAAGCTTACTTCAGTTAGAGCCTTTTCCTGGATGGATTTTTGTTATGGATAATATCACCCATAGCTTTGTAACTGCATTTTTTTTTATTTCAATAATGTATTATTTTAAGCGCGAACTAGTTTGGCCAATGCTCTCATGGCCATTTCATATAGTTTTGGATTTTGCATTTCATACAAAAGAATTATTTCCAGTTAAATTATTTTGGCCACTTACTGATTTCTATATTGACGGTATTTCTTGGTCTCATCCGGCTGTGTGGTTTTCAAATGCAGCAGGAATTATTATTTTATTTGTATATCGCTGGAAAGCTAAGCAGAATTTATAATTCGTTTGTAAGGCAATGAACAGAGCCGCCGCTTAGCCTAAACTGCGTAGTTGGAATTGTGATGTGCATCACTTCTAAATCTTTTAGCAGTTGATTTACTTTTAAAGATCTAAACCTTGTAGGTCCAATTAAATATCCTGGCAATGGGCAGCAGTTGACAGCAAATTCACCGAGTTGCTCTCTTGTGCCAATAGAGTCTTCTGGGTCAACTTCAACGAGCTCTACAGATATTTTGTTTGCAAAACTTTTTAAATCGTCTACCGATTCTTTTTCCATTAGTTCAGTACAAGCAATCATTGCAGCCAATTCATTTTTCTTATTGATCACTGGGGTAAATAATGTATCAAGATGGAAAACATCTGATTTCATAATCACTAATTCATTTACATCAAATTCCTTGGCAACCCATTCAGCGCCTTTAACATTATTCCTACAGGCTCCTGAAAAAAGAATTTTTGGCCCAGAGCAATAATAAAATTCACCTCCTTCAGCTTTAGCTTCAATAGAGTCAGGTATTCGTATAGTTTGATATCCCATCGAATCAAGCAGAATTTCCATCATATCACTTTCCACTTGTCTTGCTTCTTCGCTGAACTTTGATATAATCACTTTCCCTTCTTGATTACTTATAAACAGGTCTCTCACAAATACAAAATCATGTTTTCTTTGTTCTGTATTTTGTTGATCCAAAAAGTTTGGGAAATCAACTTCAATTACCTCTACTGGAAGTCTGTTAAAAAGCTTTGTCATCATATACATTTCAATCTCTACTAGTTCCTGGTTTGGAACCATGCCTTGTTTCATTGCAGGGTTATTCTTATAAATTGGTGTACCATGACCCCACCAATCATGTTTAGGAAGATGAGAAATAAGAATTTTCATTTAAATAGTAAACTTAAAAACCATAGTGTACGTGGACATCCATTTTCCATCAACATAGTCAGATATATGTTTATAGTAAATTGTTGGTGCTATATTACTTTTTTTTGAAAGATCAAAACCTAGAATAAACCAATTTTTATTGTATTCGTTTTTCTCCATATCATAAAAAAATTCGTTCCCCATAAAAGGAGTAAGCCCATTCCAATTTGTATTAGATTTTGCCATTACTCTAATTCTATTACGCAATGCGTCATCTTTTCCTTTTCTAATACGATATTCCTGTAAACTACGAACTGCCCATTTTAATTTATTAGATTTGAGCGTTTTTTGTATAAGAGCCTTAGGTCTTTTTTCTAGTTTCCATGTTGATCCATTATTGGTATATATGTTTCTATATTGCAAGGATGTTGACCATGTTTTTCCTAGCGGAATTGTTGCTCCTAATTCAAGATGCCTATAATACAGTCCTCTTTTATCAGTAGTTCTAAAATCGAGATCGCTATACAAACCAATACTATTTATTTTTCGCTTAATGGTTATTTTTTCCGACCTATTCAATGTATGTTGAGAAAAAATTGGAATTGTAAAAATGATTAAGAGTAAATACTTATTCATTAAAAGCCTCTTTTATTCTAAGATATGTCGCGCCATAGTTTTCATTATCTGTCATCAAGATTAAATCACCTTTATCAAAAATTATAGCTTCAACTTTTTGATTTTCAATTACCATTAAAGGGCTAAGAAGAGATGGATGATTAAAATCAAATGTTCCAGTATTATTCATTTGTCCAATTTGATATATTGCGGTTTTGAATGGCCCATTATTTCCAGGATCAGATGTAGCAGAGGTCCAAACTCCACCATTTATATCAATTGTTAAATCTGCAATATTCCGTTTAGATTTTTTAGGGATAGGTAATTCTATTTCAAACTTGTTTACCTCATATATATTATGATTTGATGGATCATAAAATGCGGTAATTAAAGTCGAGTTTCTTTTATTTGAACCCCTATCTCCATAAAGAAACATCTGTCCTTGAGCAGAATTAAAAATTGCAAAGCCCTCAAGATTCATTTTATTTGAAATCCCTGGAAGCGTAAAAGTTTGTACAATTTCAATTCTAAAATCAAATGGGTCAACATAAAATAGATAGGCCTTGCCCGTGCTTTCCATAGTAATAAATTTATTTCTAAACTCAGGTACTTTATGTATAGCCTCTAGATCGTATGGGAGTTTTGGTTCTGGCCAAATTAACTCTCTTATTTTTAGAGACTTATCTAAGTAGCTTATTCTTGGTTGTGCCTTTTTTTTATTATCATGAACGACTAGAAAGCCTTTTTCAAACCTAGCAACACCGCTAATAGAGTATTGCCTAGACCCGTGTATTTTATGCCAACTGTCTTGCGCTAAAACACTGGTAATAAGTATAAAATATATTAAATAATTTTTTATTACCATGAGCAAAAAGGGTTTGTGCTAAGATATGAATTAAAATATCTCTCATCATTTGATACATCATCCAAAGCCCAGTCTGGCTTTGAAAAAGATTCATTTATATTGTCTAATTCTATTTCAGCTAACCAAAGACCTTTATTTTTCCCATGGAACTCATCAATTTCCCATTTTTTGCCATCGAAGTCAGTTTTCGTTCTAGTCTTATGTATGATTTCTCCTTGACTTAGGTCAATAAGTCTAACAGCGTCCTTATATGGAATTTCGTATTCGTATTCATCGCGAGCTATACCTATTGTTTTGGATTTTATAGTAAGAAAACCTTGCTCGCCTATAACCCTAATTCGCGTTACACCCGTATCGGTGATTGAAAGATATCCCTGCATATATTCATCACCATTTCGCTCTGCTGGAAGCTTAGACGGATTTACTAAAAATTTTCTCTCTATTTCTTTAGCCATTTATATGCGCAAATTGACATGGAAGTACATATACCAGGATAGAAAGGCTCTAAGCCTAGTGGATAGACTCCAAAAATATTTTTATTTATAATCCATAAAATACTAATGATTAATGGAGCAACCATCATGGTAATTACATCTAATTTTCTATTTGCGAAAGCCATTAAGAAAGGAAGAAGTAGCCCAGGTACTATTATAGATCCTAACGTATACCAAATCTGAACAACTGATGGAATACTGATTGCTATCATTAACGATATTAAGATGGTTACTAAAATTCCTTTTTTGACAAATGGCACCGTGTCCTCGGCTTCAGAAGTATTTGTACTATTTTGAGTTTTTTGTATTCTCCACATAATGTCTCTACCAAATGTAGTTGCGCTTATAAAAGTCAGTGAATCTATTGTTGACATTATTACGGATAATATACCAATGAAAAAAATACCGATAGCAAATTGAGGAAGCACCAATTCGGCTAGCTGTATATATGCTAACGAAGGGTTTCCGTTTGAAATCAAGGCCCTAGCGTACAATCCAGAAAAAAGTGTTAACATATCAAAAACTAACCAAAAGCAAACCGATAGCAAAATTCCATTTCGAGCTGTATTTGGCGATTTTGCAGCAGCGCATCTTTGGTAGAAACCTGGATCAACAAATGTCCAGAGCGCAATAAAAAACCACGCAGCTATATATTGACCAGATGCACCTCCAGTAGGATGAAAGTGGTTTGATGGAATTTTTTTAAAAATTTCTAAAGAGAAATCAGAAAAGTGTGCACTATAAAATAAGAGCAATGCAAATCCCAAAAACATTAATATAAACTGAAAAATATCTGTTCGAATTACCGCTTTGAGGCCACCATTCCACATATAGCTAGCGCTGATCAAAGTAATCAGTATCAACGATAATTCATAATTTAATCCTGTAATATGATTTACTATGATGCCAACACTTAGTAAGTAAGGTGCTGGGCTTGATAAGATTAAAATATAAACTGCTCCAATCACACCAGGTACTTTTCCATAGTGTTGATAAAATTGATCAGGTAGTGAGATAGTTGACAGGTTATTAATTTTACCTGCTACAAAAAATGCAAAAATTATTGCAAATATATAATAAGGTAATCCAAATATAGTCCAGGTTTGAAAACCATATAGATATGTATTTTCTCCGATGCCTATTATTCCACCGTACCATGTTGATACCAGGGTAACAACAAACCCTGGAAGACTTAATCTTCTTCCAGCTAAAAGATAATTAGTAGCATCACGTCGCTTAGTAGATCTTTTTCCTGAAAACCCTAAAGCAACTACAGCAATTAAATAAGAAATGAGAACGAATAATTGCATTAAAGTTTATTATTATGACCCCTAAAAACAATCAAGGGTTCAGAGCTAGAAAGGGTGAAGCGGTCTCCCAAAGATTCATTCGAAATCAGACTTAAAGAAGTATCAATTTTGCCACTAATACCATACTTCAAGTTTGAAGTAGTAATTGTGCAACTCTGATCATTAGTAGCAAGAGACACTCTTTGTCCACTGAAAGACTTAAAAACCTTCTTGCCAATAATACATTCGATTGAAAAATAATCAGTAATTATTTTAATATCAATTTTTTCAAAATACCTAAACAGAAGCTGAATATTTGCAAAACTCATATCGTCGCGATTTCCTACTGCACCTAGCACTGTTACTTCCTTTACGGAATTTAACATAATGAATTCTATCGCTTTTTCAAGATCAGTATTGCTTTGACTGGAATCATCTACAATAAACCCTTGATATGAATCCCTATCAGCTATAGAGTCAAGATCTCCAATTATTATATGAGGTACTAAGTTTAAGGATTTAAGAAGATTGGCAGATCCATCTGCGCAAATTACTGTACCTGCTAATGATAAAAGGCCTAAAGGTGTTTTATGGCTAGGAAATTCACCATTTGCTAAAATTACTACGGGCTGTTTGAATAGATTTTTCATTTATTTTTGACTATTAAAGTTATTGAAATCTTACCTTAATATCATAAAAATCCTTTGGGTAGGGATTATCTATTACTTTAAATTTTTACTCTAAATAAATCTTTTTTTGAACCGAAACAAAATTCTTTATAAAAAACTTTTCAAAATGACCAACGACACAATAAAACAAAAGTATTCATCGCATCCAGTAAGATCATGGTTTATTAGGCAAAGCCTAGATAATCCCCTTAGGTCAATATTGTGCTCTTTGCTTGCTACTATTATAATGGGAATGGGTGGATTATTTTTTATGATTGATGATGACATGATGAAGCTTTTACCATCTGATTTAGATTCAAAAATTTCATGGGATGATATTCAAGATGAATTTGGTAGTACGGAGCTAATTTATATTGCATTTGGGACAAAAGGTAAATCTGTTTTTACGGCTAGTAGTTTTGCTGCTTTATGGGATTTAACTAAATCGCTTGAAGAGGAAAATCAAATTGAAGAAGTTTCTTCCCTGTCTAACATTAGCCGGATTGATAATGTAGATGATTTTATGGAGGTTGGTAATCTTCAATCAGATCGCAATTTAACCAGTATTCAGCTTGATGAAATTCAAAAATACCTCAAAAAAAACCCTTCTATTAAAAAAAGGTTTATTAGTGGAGATGAAGAGTATTTTGCTATTTATGCTCAACCATATGGCAATAAGACCTTTGACCTTTTTTCAAAAGTTGTTGTCGATAAAACAAATGATATATTAAAGGGTTATGAGATCCATTATGGTGGAAATGCATACATATCTGGAATAATGCCAGGACTTATACGAAATGATGCATTCAGCTTAATGCGTTATGGATTATTAATAATGGTGTTTACTCTACTTTTAAACTTAAGAAGCTTTGCTGGTGTGGCGCTGGTTCTTATGGTGATTGTTCTTTCCTTATTTTCTATGGTTGGGGGAATGGGCTGGATTTACTATTTCACTGGTTCAAATAAATTCTTGTTTACTCTTGCCAATACTTCAATGCCAATTATTCTATTAACCATTGCAAATTCAGATGGTGTGCATATAGTTTCAAAATTTTTTAGAGAAATGCGCGTCAAGAAAAATACTAGAAGAGCAGTAGCATCAACCATGGACTCATTGTTAGTGCCAATTTTTATAACAACCGTAACAACTGTTTCAGCGTTTCTAATTATGACTACATCTCCGATCCAACCCTTGATAGGCTATGGAATATCTATATCAATTGGAATAATATGGGCATGGTTTTTAAGCTCGCTGCTATTGCCTGCTGTTATTAGTTTAAAAAAATGGAATCCGGAGCTTTCAGCATTCACCAAGCCTAGTTTTTTTGAAAAATTAGTTGATAAGCTTGGAAGCGCTGTTATAAATCACCCCAAGCGTGTCCTTGGAACAGGTCTGGCAATCGTTTCAGTTGGGCTTGTTGGTGTAACAAAAGTAACGGTAGATGTAAATATGCGTAATTTTTTCAAACCCGGTACAGAAATTCGCGATAGTATGGATTTTATGGATAATGAAATGAATGGTACTGTTGATATACGGGTACGAGTAGAAGGGGATATTAAAGACCCTACTATGCTAAGAGATATATCAACCTTACAATCATTTATGGTTGAAGATGAGCAAGTATCTACAAGCTTTTCTATTGCAGATGTGGTCAAGCAAATGCATCGAACAGTTATGGATGATGATCCCTTTTATGAAACCATTCCAGAAAGTCGTGGAAAAATTAATAACCTTTTTACTATGTATTCCATGTCTGGAGACCCTGAAGATTTTGAAGAGCTGGTAGATTACGATTATAATGTGGGATTAATTACGGCCTTTGCGGATGTAATGTCCACTGAACAAATTTTTAGCTACACTAATCAACTTAATGATCATATAGAAAATAATTTTAATGATGAAGCAAGTATTGATGTTACAGGAATGATTGTAGTATTTAGAGATTTAGTTATCTTAATAGTGCGATCATCCTTTATTAGCATATTTGCATCCCTTCTTGTAATAGGCGTTCTTGCATCTTTATTTTTTAAAAGAGCGCTTTGGGGTATTTTAGCAATTGTCCCCTTAACCTCAGCTGTTATAATAAATTTTGGATTTATGGGTTTTTTTGGAATTGAGCTCAGCCATGTTACCGCAATTCTTTCTTCAATTATCATTGGCGTAGGTGTTGATTTTGCAATACACTATATCTCTCAATTCAGAAGACTTTCTCGATCAATGAGCAGTGAAAAGGTAAGCAAAGAGGTTGTTGAGGATGTAGGATATCCCATAGTTCTTGATGCAGCATCTAATATGGGTTTTGGCGCATTGGTATTTTCTGCATTTGTCCCCATTCAATATATTGGAGGGTTAATGGTGTTTGCAATGCTCTCTACCTCGCTTGGAACTCTTACTATATTATCTGCCATAACCGAATTATTTAAGAAAAAATTAATAGTAAAAGGATAATCGTAATGGATGAAAAGTTATCTATTCATGTTAAAATAAATGCACTAGCGATAGTTTTTTTCGTTAGCTTAGCTTTTGGGCAAACAGGTCGCGAGATAGCAATAATGGTCGATGAATTACCATCACCAGTTGATCTTAGTAACGAATCAACTATGGTTTTAACTAATTCTAAAGGAAAAAGCCGTACCAATAAGATGATATCAAAAAGCGTTGATGGCAATAAAAAACAAATAACCTGGTTTATCGAACCAAGAGATGATCGTGGAGTTGCTTTTTTAAAAATTGAACATGATAATCAAGATGACGAGATGCGTATGTGGCTTCCTGATTTTAAAAAGATTAGAAGAATTTCGTCTAAAAGAAGAGGAGATTCTTTTATGGCATCGGATCTTAGCTACGAAGATCTAGCTAGTCGAGAAATCGAAAAATATCTTTATGTAAGAAAAGAAGATGAGACAATAGATGGTGTTGAATGTTTTGTCGTTGAGGTAAGACCATCTGGCAAGGTTGAGTCATCTTATCAGAAACATCTTTCATGGATAAATAAGTCAACTCTAAGCGTAGTCAAAGAAGAGTCATACGACAAAAGAGGTAAGCTATTAAAAGTTAAAAAATTTATCCATAAAAAAATAAAAGATTACTACATAATGAGCGAAATTTATGTTGAGAACGTTCAAAAAAATCATTCAACCAAACTTGTAATTGATAAGATGGAAGTTGATCTCGGCGTAAAAGCTTCTTTGTTTCAAGAAAAAAATTTGAAAAGATTGCCAAGATAAAACATAAGTCTTGAAAAGAATAAAAATTACAGTCATACCTTTTCTAGCTGCAGGATTGCTGCAGGCGCAGGTATCAGTATCGGGAGAAATAAATCCCTATGTAATGACACGTACGAAAAACTCTTCTCAGATAAATTTACCTTTTCGTCTTCTTTCGTTAGACATTGGGTATTCATTCGAAAAGTTTGATATAAAAACCAATTCCGCAATTGAGCACAGAATCAAAACAAATAAGAGCCAGTATGATTTGAGAGAATTATATTTTGCCTTTTATCCTGAATGGGGTGAGGTAAAGCTTGGAAAGCAAATTCATTCATGGGGTGCTGCAGATGCAATTAACCCAACCAACAACTTAAATCCCTATGATTATTATTATATGTTCAAAGTTGGAGCAGGTACTAAAGTAGGAGTTTTTTCGCTCTCTTCAACTTATTATTCAGATAGTTTTCAAATTGAAATTATTGTAAACCCTTATTTTAATAAAAATAGAATTCCGTACGCTGAAAAGGACTTTCCTTTAGCTCCTGATACTAAACCTGAGGTTAGATATTCCCCTAAGGAAGAGATTGAGTTGGGCCTAAGATTGCAGACTACACTAAATAGCAGCGATATTAGTTTTTCTTTCTTTTCAGGAAACGACAGAGCTCCAAGTATATATAGTGGAATTTTTCCAAATGAGCCTAGCGCTGATATTTCGATGGATCTAGGTTATAGAAAAACAACAATGATAGGATCTGACCTTGTAACATTTATTGGAGATTTTACTGTTAGAGTTGAGGGCGCTCTTTATAACACCAAAACAGACTCCAAAAATAATGTTGAATTACGAAACAATATTTTTGTATTCACTGAAGAAGTTCTTTATTCACAATACGTTCTCCAGTTTGAGTATACCACGGCAAGCGATTTAATGCTGTCAGGGCAATTTATTGGAAGCAGTGTCATGTCTGATGATAGAAAATGGCTTAAGGACGGAAACGAATTTTCA
>Ga0209425_10005393_pt1 | contig 12560 bp, 13 predicted proteins | sample COG_05_FD_184749 | JGI IMG/M metagenome (GOLD analysis project Ga0209425, IMG submission 184749) | Pelagic Microbial community sample from North Sea - COGITO 998_met_05 (SPAdes) (version 2) | ecosystem: Environmental > Aquatic > Marine > Neritic zone/Coastal water | place: Helgoland, sampling... | reverse complement strand
GGTATCAAGCGTGTCAGTTTCTCTAATTGCCTTTTTACCCGTAGCTTTATGAGTTGTGTGTTTCCAATCTGGATGGGTTTCTAGTGGATTACCCTGAGAATTTAGATCTATATTGTCTGGAAGTTCTATTGGTAATTCACTTTTTTCAACTGGTACAACGCTTCCATCTTCGAGATAAATCATTGGTATGGGACATCCCCAATACCTTTGTCTTGAAACTCCCCAGTCTTTTAAACGATATAAAGTTTTTCTTACACCAATTTTTTTTTTTTCTATTTCGTTAATTATTTTTTTCTTAGCTGTAGATACATCTAAATTGTTTAAAAAATTCGAATTAATCAATTTTCCATTACCTGTATATGCTTCTTCAAGCATTTCTAATTTATTGTCATCTACAACTTTTAATATTTCTAGATTATATTTTTTGGCAAAATCAAAATCACGTTGATCGTGAGCAGGGCATCCAAATATGGCTCCGGTTCCGTAATCCATTAGCACAAAGTTAGCAAAATAAATTGGAATTTTCTTATCAATAAAGGGATGCTTAACAAAAAGACCAGTATTGAAACCTATTTTTTCAGCATGCGCCAGAGCCTCTTCGGTCGTTCCAGTTTTATTACATTCGTTTTTGAAATTCTTAAAATTTTTATCATTTTGAAAATTTTTATTTAATGCATGATCGACTGATAAAGCTATAAAACTAGCACCAAAAATTGTGTCTGGCCTAGTTGTAAAAACTTTAACCAATTCTTCTTTATTATCAATCTTAAAATTAATCTCACATCCGTAAGATTTTCCTATCCAATTTTTTTGCATAAGCTTAACTTTTTCTGGCCATCCCTCTAAAGTTTCTAAATCTTGTAAAAGTTCATCTGAAAATTTTGTAATATTTAGGAACCATTGTGATAATTTTTTTCTTTCGACCACGGCATTAGACCGCCAACCTTTTCCATCAATTACTTGTTCATTGGCTAGAACCGTCTTTTCAATAGGATCCCAATTCACATAAGTTTCTTTTCTAGAAACTAAACCTTGATTAAAAAAATCTATAAATATTTCTTGTTGGTGTTTGTAATAATCTTTATCGCAGGTAGAAAATTCAAGATCCCAATCGATTGATAAACCAAGCATTTTTAACTGTGATTTCATAGTTTTTATATTTTGCTTCGTCCAATCTTTTGGATGCAAGTTATTTTGTTTTGAAGCATTCTCTGCAGGCAGACCAAAAGCGTCCCAACCCATAGGGTGTAGAACATTGAAGCCATTTAAATACTTATATCTAGCTATCACATCTCCGATCGTGTAATTTCTTACATGCCCCATGTGAATCTTTCCAGAAGGATAGGGGAACATTTCTAAGCAATAAAATTTATTACCTTTCTCTCTATATAATTTATTTTTAGAAAATTCTTTTTGCCACTTTTTTTCAATTACTTGAAAATTATATCTCTCCATTACTGTTATTTTTTCTTTTTATCTTCTTTTCCAAACAATGCTGCTTTTTTCAAAATAACAGATAACAATTCACTTTTAATTTTATTGTTAGATGATAAAGATGTTGTACATTCAGTGTTTGTTGCGCAACTTTTTTTGTGTACAATTATTTTTAATGAGTCACTTCTTATCTCATTTGACAAAAACCTAACGGTTATTTTAATTGACTCATTACCACCTTGTTCTGAATACCAATCTGTAATCACTACTCCACCAGAATAATCTACAGTGCTCAAAGGTAAAAAATCTAAGGTCTCAAGTGTAGCCCTCCATAAAGGGTTAGAAGTGCTGAACTCATAATTGGTTCCACCTCTTGAACCTAAAATAGATCCAATAGAGGCACCTTTGCCTTGCTCTATATTTTTACGTCTTTTATCTTCAGCGCTTATAGGCCTGTTTGGATCCATATCTTTATTATTACAGCTCGCGAGTAAAACTAATGACGTGAATAATAATACGATCAAAATTTTGAATTTTTTCATAAAAAAGGTATAATTTAAGTAATATATTAGTTTTGACGAAAATCATTAAAATCATTGAAATAATCCATTATTTAATGAAAAAATAGTGACATTTATGCAACAAAATGAAAAATAAAAGGCTAAAATCCCCTTAAACAGTGAAAAAAAGCATCAATGTAGTAATTTCTCGTCAAATTGTAATTACAATTTAATAAAACAAACAAAGGAAACACAATGAAAAAAATATCTAAATTATTAGTAGGTATCCTATTTTCAGCATTAGTTATCGCTCCATCTTACGCAGGTGAAATGAGTGTAACTGGTGGTGCTACTGCTACATACTCTATCGGAGGTGATAGTTCTGGCTCTGGAAAAACACTAGGTATCTCTAACGAACTAGATTTCACTGCAAGCGGTGAGCTAGACAATGGTTACACTTGGAAATACCAAGTACAACTAGATAACGCATCAACTGCAAACGATGACACTAGATTAGAAATTGGAACAGACATGGGTAATATTGGTTTGTACATTTCAGAAGGTGGAATGTCTAAAGAATTGCACGGTGTAGGTGCTATGGGACCTGGTTTTGATTACCACTCTCCAGCAACTTTCCAAACTGGTTATGACGTAGATGGATATGGAAATATCCAATACCATTCACCAGCTGGTGTACTTCCATTCGGAGCACAAATCAAACTTGGTTATGTGCCTGATATGAATGATACAGCGATGATGTCAGCAAAAGATGCTAACAGCAATCCTGCATCACACGCAACTGGAAGAAACTTAACGCAAGTAAACGTTACAGCTTCACCACTTGATGGTTTATCACTACAAGCAGATGCTGCACAAACTTCTAACGAAACTGGCGTAGCCATTTCTACAGAAGAAGGTGTATCTGCAAACGTAGGTGCTAAATACACAATGGGTCCAGTAACAATTGGTTATGTAGAAGGTGGATACCAGCCGGCAGTAGCTTCTGGTGAGATCACTTACTATGAAAACAATATGATGGGAATCCAATTTGATGTAAATGACTCTTTATCTGTGTCTTATAACGTAGATGAATCTAACAAAAACGCAAGAGCAACAGTTGCTGCAGGTGCAACAGCTGGAACTAAAACTGAAGTAGAAATGGAACAAAAAACTATTCAGTTAGCATACACAACAGGTGGTGCTACAATTGGTTTAGCTCAAGCTGAAGTTAGCAATTCTGACTACACAGAAGGTAAAGACGAAAACCAAACTATCGTTTCTTTAGCGATTGCTTTCTAATTTAAGCAATAGTTAAAATTTAAAAAAGCCGGTTAATTATATTAGCCGGCTTTTTTTTTATCTCTGATAAAAGTGCAAATCCTTCGCAAAAAGCATTCTTTAAATTATTAAGATTTTCTTGCTTTATTCCTCCTAACGGAATTAATTTTTTCGAATATCTTGAGTAGTTATTAAATTTTATGATACCTAAATGTGGAGCGCTCTTATTATAATCTACAATAAAAAGCTTGGATAATAAAATAAAAGAACACCCTTGCTTTTTTTTTAATGTGATTTCTTTAAAATTATGTGCTGAGCCTATTATTTCAAATTTCTTTTTTTTATAATTTAAAATTCGAAGACCTTTATTAAAAGATGATAAATAAATACCATCAGAGTTTAAATCAACTGCAAGTGAAATATTATTAGCAACATAAAATTTTACACCTTTTAATTTGCATTTCCGCCTAAATATAAAAAGATCATCCAAATTATCAATATTTTTATTATTTCTGTAAATAATTAAAAATTTATTTCTAATTTTAATGTTTTTTAAATCTATATCTTTGATACTTTCAATCAATAAAAAATATTTATTTTTTTTAGTAAACATATGAACACAATAATTGATAGATTTGAAAAAATAAAATCTAAAATAACTTCTTTAGGGTTAAATAAACCAATTAACATAATAGCAGTTAGTAAAACTTTTTCTATGGATCACATAAAACCATTAATAGATCATGGTCATTTACATTTTGGTGAAAATAAAGTTCAAGAAGCCCAAGTAAAATGGTTAGAAAAAAAAAAGGAAAATAATAATTTAAAACTCCATATGATTGGTAAACTACAAAGCAATAAAGCTAAAGATGCTGTAAAACTCTTCGATTATATTCATTCAGTAGATAGCCCTAAACTTGCTGAAGCTCTTTCTAAACATCAAAAAAATTTGAATAGAAATCTTAATTATTTCATACAAGTAAATATTGGTAATGAGATTCAAAAATCAGGCATTCCAGTTGGGGAGCTAGATGCATTTTACAGTTATTGTACAAACGAAATAAATCTTAAAATTTTAGGCTTAATGGTAATTCCTCCTATTAATCAGGACGTTGATAGATTTTTTAAATCGACAAGTATTTTAAATAAATCTTTAGCACTGGAAAATTTAAGTATGGGTATGTCTTCTGATTATATTGACGCTATAAAATGTGGATCAAATTTTGTGAGAATAGGTAGCTCTATTTTTGGCTCTCGATCATAACTTTAGTATTTTTTTTTAATTCTTTTATAATTTTTAAAAGATGAATTTTTTTTAGTCCTATACAACCTTTAGTCTTTTTATAGTTTTTTTTTGAAACATGAATAAAAATTGCACTTCCTTTATTTTTCACTATAGGACTCATATTATAATTTAATACTAAAATTATATCGTAGATATTGTCCTTCCTATAAAGTTTTTCATGACTAAACCTAGAGGGTAATTTTACAATTTTATTGTATGATTTAGAAAATGGATCGTCACACCATCCCATATTTTTTTTAATAATAATTTTTTTGATTTTAGACTCAAATTTTTTTATTCTATCTTTTCTGTATAAGATGTGTTTTATCTTATAAAGGCCTTTTGGCGTAATTAGATCGCCTTCTTTTTTTTTATTGCCAATTCCCCTTTTACCTACAGAGCATTTTGCTTTATAGTTCCTAATAGTTAAGTAATTTTGCTTTATTATTATATGCATAGATTAAATGTTTTAATTCTAGGTCCTGCCTCCTTCATATCCACATTAAATGAATTAAGGCCTTTTTTAAAGTTTAATGCTTTATTTGAAAATATAAATGCAAATTATAATATTATTTTATTCCATGTTGATGCCTTAAAGGACAAAAAGCAAAAAGAGCTTATCGAGAGTAATGATAATATTAAAATATGTGCTAGAGAAAAAAATAACATAATAGAAAATTGTGATGAATATCTTAATTTGCCAGTGACTTTAAAAGAAATTAATTTTATAGTAGAAAATTCAGCCGCAAAAAAAAAATTTAACAAAAATTCCTTTATAGAAATAAAAAGTTATTTATTGAACAAAAATGAAAAAAAATTTTCCAAATCAGAAAATTTTATTATTCTTACTGAAAAAGAAATTCAACTTCTTGAATTATTTTTAAATAACAATAAGCCGATTTCTAAAGATAAGATTTTATCTTCTGTTTGGAACTATTCGACTGATGCAGACACACATACAGTTGAGACCCACATTTATAGATTAAGAAAAAAAATAGCTGATAAGTTTATGGATAATAATTTTATCAACAATAATAAAGATGGTTATTATCTATGAAGAAAAGAAATAAGATAGCAAAAGACCTTCTTACAATTAAGTATAGAAAGAGAGTGGTTAAACCTAAAAAGGGTAAGGGCAGTTTCAAAAGAAAAAAATAACTTAACTACTTAATCTGGCACCGATAATCTGGATTACTTTTGAAGACATATCCGTTCCAGTTTCTAAACTTTCTTTTATAGACCTATTATTAATATAACCGTGTAAAAAACCACCAGCAAATAAATCTCCCGCACCTGTTAAGTCTTTTATATCAAGATTTTTATTAGCAGGACATTCTATAATTTCATTTTTATTTATCGCCACAGCTCCTTTGTCACCACGTGTGATAATAATTAACTTATTAATTTCTTTGGCAAAGTTGATTACTTCATCAAATTTTTTTACACCAATTAGTGTCATGATTTCTTGTTCGTTAGCAAACGTGATATCTAATTTATTTTTAACTAACTCTAAAAAGTGAGGTTTATGCCTCTCAACACAAAATAAGTCTGACAATGACATTGCAACTTTATTTGAATTATTTATAGCTTTTTCAAATGCCTTCTTTGGCTCGCCCTCATCCCAAAGGTATCCCTCAAGAAATAAGATTTCACTATTCTTAACAGCACTTGAATCAACATCATTTTCATTAATTTTTCCTGCTGTTCCAAGAAAAGTTACCATGGTCCTCTCAGAGTCAGGAGTAATTAATATCAAACAAGTTCCAGTAGAAATTGATTCTTTTTTTTTCGAGTAGAAGAACTGTACTTTTTCTTTTTTTAAACCTTCTTCGTATTTGATACCTAAATCATCATCACTAATTTTTCCAATAAAGCCCACTTCATCCCCTAGTTGTGAAAGACCTACAATTGAGTTTGCTACTGATCCACCAGAAACAGTTTCCTCTATCTTGAGAGTAGATAAAAGTTTTTTAAATTCCGCTTCGTCAACAAGCTTCATTGTACTTTTAGTTAAATTATTTTGAGTAATAAATTTATCTTCAACTTTGCAAATTACATCAACGATAGCGTTGCCTATTCCTAAGATTTTCATTTAAGCTTTTTTTGTTATAATAGGTTTTTTTCTATTTGGATAACAGCTTTTACAAATTTTACAAGCTATTCCATAACAATCTCGGGCTTTACAATATTCTCTTCCATACCAAATTATTTGTAAATGAAGTTTATTCCAGCACTTTTTAGGAAAAACTTTTTTTAAATCCTCCTCTGTTTGAACAACATTCTTTCCACTAGTTAAACCCCACCTTTGAGCAAGTCTATGAATGTGTGTGTCTACCGGAAAAGCAGGAAAACCAAAACCTTGAGACATAACAACACTTGCAGTTTTGTGACCTACACCGGGCAACTGTTCTAATTCCTCATAAGTTTTTGGCACTTTGCCTTTATATTTATCAACTAGTGTTTTTGATAAGTAAAAGATGCTTTTAGCCTTAATTCTAAATATTCCAATTCTTTTTATTAATCTCTCAATTTTTTTTCTACCAAGTTTTACAAAATGTTGAGGTTTATTATATTTTGGGTAAATATTTTTTGTTACATTGTTAACATTTACGTCTGTACATTGTGCTGAAAGAAGAACTGAAACTAAAAGAGTAAAAGTGTTTTTATAATTTAAAGGTATGGGAACTTTAGGATAAGTCTTGTTTAATATCCTTAAAATAGTTTGAGCTTTTTTTTTATTTTTCACTTAAAGTCAAGAAGGTCTCTCATAGAATAAAGACCTGCTTTTTTTGACATAAGCCAAGTGGCAGCAGTTAAAGCGCCTTCCGAATATAAAGCTCTATCAAAAGACTCGTGATTAAGTTTAATAATTTCTTTTCCACTTGAGAATCTCACTTCATGCTCTCCAATCACACCACCTTTACGAATAGAATTAAAATTAATTTTTTTTGCATAGGGGAAAGTTTTTTTATTTAAATATTTTTTTCCAACTAAATTGTAGAAATTCTTATTTTTTCCATCTGCTATACCTTTACCCAACATTAGAGCTGTGCCTGATGGATAGTCTATTTTATTTTTGTGGTGAACTTCATATATTTTGCTAAAAAAGTTATTTCCAAGGGATCTTGAAGCGATTTCAGTTAAATACATCAATAAATTTACCCCTAAACTCATGTTACCTGCTTTAAGTATAGGAATTTTTTTTGAAAACTTTTTTATTAAATTTTCTTCTTTTTTGGAAAAACCTGTTGTGCCAATAACTACTCTTTTCTTTAATTTAGATGCAATTTTAAGAATTTCTAGGGTACATTTAGGTACAGTAAAATCTATAATTACGTTGGATTTATTAAATGCATCAATGCTATTTCTGGATGGTTTTAACCCAGAAATTTTTTTATTAATTAATCTGTTTTCTGTTAGAGAAATTAATTTAAAATTTCTATTTTTTTTAGAGGACTTGATGAGCTGTTGACCCATTCTTCCCATGCATCCTGAAATAGATAAATTTATTTTTTTCATAAGCTAATAAAATAAATTATTACTATAATAAATAACGTAATTATAGCCCAAATAGATAAATTTCTTAAAAATTCTTTTAATTTATAATTTGTGGAAAGAAAGCTGGGCAAAATTAAAATTAATACTGCAATAAGAAAAATTGCAGACATTACTTGATCAGTGTTCATCTAGTACTAGGAATTGCTCCAAAACTTTTTGGCTTTTTCAAAAAAACTTTTGATAACTGGATCAGGTTTATTACTTTCTATTTCATTAAATTCTTCAAGGATCTCTTTTTGTTTTTTTGTCAACGAAGTTGGAACTTGAGTATTTATTCTTATATATAAATCTCCAAAAGCACCTCCTCTTAAAACCGGCATCCCTTTACCTCTAAGCCTGAATTGTTTACCATGTTGTGTGCCAGCAGGAATTTTGATTTTCGATTTACCCCCGTCAATTGATGGAACCTCAACTGAAGTTCCAAGTGCAGCACTTGTAAATGAAATTGGAAGTTCATAGTATAAATTCTCGTCTGCTCTTTTAAAGATATCATGATTATCTATAGATATGAATAAATAAAGATCTCCACTTGAACCACCTTTTGATCCAGCTTCACCTTTACCAGACACTCTTATTCTTGTGCCATCATCTACACCTTTAGGAATTTTTACAGTTACATTTTCATTTGATTGTACTTTTCCGTTACCACTGCATTTCTGGCAAGGATCATTAATCATTTCTCCGTATCCGCTACATTGAGGGCAAGTTTGTTGAACGGTAAAAAAACCTTGATTGGTTCTTACTTTTCCTCTTCCAGAGCAATAGTCACATCTAACAGGTTTTGAACCTTTTGCTGCACCACTTCCAGAGCAAGAAGAGCAAGCTTTGTAAGTTGTGTACTTAACGTTTTTTTGAATACCTTTATAAGCTTCTTCTAAATCGATACTAACATCATATCTTAAATCATTTCCTCTGTTGCTTGACCTTCTAGTTGAGCCACCTCCACCAAAATCACTGAAAAAGTCCTCAAAAATATCTGAAAAGGATGAAGTATCGAAACCTCCAAAACCCTGACCTCCACCACCTCCTCCCTCAAAAGCAGCATGACCGAACTGATCGTAATTAGCTTTCCTCTTTTCGTCTGATAGAATGTGATAAGCTTCGCTTGCTTCTTTAAATTTTTCTTCGGAAGATTTGTCGCCTTTAGTTTTATCTGGATGATATTTGAGAGCTAGCTTTCTATAAGCTTTTTTAATATCGTCTTTTGATGCAGATATTGGTACACCTAAGACATCATAACAATCTCTTTTGGTCACAGGACGTCTCCTTTATTTTCTTAGGCGCTTTTTTCTTTATCTTCTTCTTTTTCTTTTACGTCTTCAAAATCAGCATCAACTACGTTATCTTTGTCATTAGGTTTGGCATCTTTTGGACCTTCAGGTTTACCTGCTTCAGGTTTTTGTTGGCTCTTATAAACCGCTTCACCTAATTTCATAGAAACTTGAATTAAACTTTGTGTTTTTTTCTTAATGTCTTCTAAGTCCGTACCCTCTAAAGATTTCTTAAGATCAACAATGCCATTTTCGATAGCTTTCTTTTCCTCTGCTGAAATTTTATCTCCATGTTCTTTTAAACTTTTTTCCGTTGAAAAAATAAGACTATCTGCTTGATTTCTAGCATCTACACTCTCTCTTTTCTTTTTATCTGCTTCTTTATTTGCCTCAGCATCTTTAACCATTTTATTAATCTCTTCATCAGATAATCCACCGGAAGCTTGAATTTGTATTTTCTGCTCTTTTCCCGTCCCTTTATCTTTAGCTGAGACGTTCACTATGCCGTTAGCGTCGATGTCAAAAGTGACTTCGATTTGAGGTGTTCCTCTTGGTGCTGGAGGTATACCTACTAATTCAAAATTTCCTAAAATTTTATTATCTGCTGCCATTTCCCTCTCACCTTGTAAAACTCTAATTGAAACTGCAGGCTGATTATCCTCTGCAGTTGAAAAAACCTGACTTTTTTTAGTTGGTATTGTTGTATTTTTTTCAATTAATTTAGTAGACACTCCACCCAAAGTTTCAATTCCCAAAGAAAGAGGCGTTACATCTAAAAGCAATACATCTTTAACATCGCCTTGGAGCACTCCTCCTTGAATAGCTGCACCCATTGCAACAACTTCGTCAGGATTTACACTTTTGTTTGGTTCTTTTCCAAAAAAGTTTTTAACAGTTTCGATAATTTTAGGCATTCTTGTCATACCACCAACAAGAACAACTTCATTAATTTCTGCTGCTGAAAAACCTGAGTCTTTTAAAGCAATTTTACTAGGCTCCAATGTTCTTTCAACTAATCCTTGAACTAAAGCCTCTAATTTTGCTCTAGTAAATTTTAAATTTAGATGTTTAGGTCCAGTTTTGTCAGCTGTTATAAATGGTAAATTTATTTCAGTTTGCGCTGCTGACGAAAGTTCAATCTTTGCTTTCTCCGCTGCTTCTTTTAATCTTTGAAGTGCTAGTTTATCATTTTTTAAATCTATGCCATTGTCTTTTTTAAACTCTCCTGCTAGGTATTCAACGATTGCATCATCAAAATCTTCACCACCTAAGAAGGTGTCACCATTTGTAGACTTTACCTCAAAAACTCCATCTCCAATTTCTAAAATTGAAATGTCAAAAGTCCCTCCACCTAAATCATATACGGCTATTTTTTTTCCACCTTTTTTATCTAAACCATAAGCTAGTGATGCTGCAGTTGGCTCATTAATTATTCTTAAAACTTCAAGACCAGCTATTTTTCCAGCATCTTTTGTTGCTTGCCTTTGTGAGTCATTAAAATAAGCCGGGACAGTTATAACTGCTTTAGTTACAGCTTGACCTAAATATTTTTCAGCAGTCTCTTTCATTTTTTGTAATACAAAAGCAGAGATTTGAGCTGGTGAGTATTTTTTACCTTTGCCCTCTACCCATGCATCGCCATTTTCTGATTTCACAATATTGTATGGAACCTTTGAAATATCTTTTTGAACTGAAGGGCCATCAAATTTTCTTCCGATAAGTCTTTTTGCGGCAAATATAGTGTCACCTGCATTGGTTACAGCTTGTCTCTTCGCAGGCTGGCCGACTAATTTTTCTTCATTCTCTAAAAAAGCTACTACAGAGGGTGTAGTTCTAGCTCCTTCAGTATTTTCTAATACTTTAGCTTGGGAACCATCCATGATGGCTACGCATGAATTTGTTGTTCCTAAGTCTATTCCTATTACTTTGCTCATTGTTTAATTCCTATTCGTTATTAGATATGGGTGCTATTTTTCTATCTACAAGGCTATTTTTCCTCATTTTTATCTTTATTTTCCTGATCTTTGGAGTTTTTTTTCTTTGAAACACTTACCATGGCTGGTCTTAATAGTCTCTCTCCAAGTAAGTACCCAGCCTGAATTTCGAGGAGGATAGTGCCTGGATCTACTTTATCATTTTCTACTTCTGACATTGCTTGATGAAAATTAGGATCAAATTTTTTATTTTGAGACTCTATTTTTTTAATGTTGTTTTTTTCAAATATAGAAATTAAATCTTTTTCAATAATATTAATATTATCTAAAAATTTATCTAAATCTTCATTACTTTTTAGTTTTTCATCATTTTTAATAGCTTCTTTAGCTCTTTGAAGGTTGTCTAAAATAGCTAAACTTTCTTTTGCAAAATTATATGAACCAAATTCAAAAGCATCTTTAATTTCTTTTTCAAATCTTCTTCTTTGATTTTCAATCTCGGCTAAAGAACGTAATAGTTTATCTTCAGCATCTTTAAGTTTTTCCTCAGTAGTTTTTTCCTTAACTTCTTCATTCTGATTTTTATCCGATGAATTAGCTTCGGTTAGACCATTTTCTTCATCTGAATTATGATTTTTTTTAATATTTTCTTCTTTATTATTTGCGCTCATTTAACTTGCTATATAGTAAGTACTTATTAAATTACTAGGCTATTTATGAAAAAAATTTTAATAGGGACCCATAATAGAGGGAAATTTAAAGAAATTGCCCATTTAATCTCAAAAAAATATAAAAAAATATCTCCCGTTTCTCTAAAAATTAAAAGTCCAAAGGAAACAGGCAAAACATTCGTTTCTAATTCAAAACTTAAAGCAAACTTCTTCTCCAAGTATGTGAATTATCCAGTCATATCAGATGACTCCGGACTATGCATTCAAGCATTGAAGGGCAAACCAGGAATTCACTCCGCACGATTGGCCAAAAAACATGGTAGTTTTTTTCAAGCTATGAAATTTATTTTGAAAAAATTAAAAAAAAAAAAAATTAGAAAAGCAACTTTCGTATGTAGTCTTTCATATAAGGATAAAGATAAGATAATTAACGTTGAAGGGAGGCTGAAGGGTAAAATATCAACTAAAATTATAGGTAAAAATGGATTTGGATATGATCCAATCTTTATTCCTTTTAATGAAAAAATAACATTTGGACAAATGTCAAAAAAAAAGAAGATTAGAATGGATCATAGATTTATCGCATTCAAGAAACTTAAAAAAAAAATTAGAATTTTATAAATCTTTTA
>Ga0209425_10005389_pt1 | contig 12566 bp, 10 predicted proteins | sample COG_05_FD_184749 | JGI IMG/M metagenome (GOLD analysis project Ga0209425, IMG submission 184749) | Pelagic Microbial community sample from North Sea - COGITO 998_met_05 (SPAdes) (version 2) | ecosystem: Environmental > Aquatic > Marine > Neritic zone/Coastal water | place: Helgoland, sampling... | reverse complement strand
TAATACTGATTAGCTGAATTATGGCAAAAATACAATTAAATGGAAAAAAAATATCAATTAAATCAAACTTTTCTATACTAGATTTATTAATAAAATATAAATTAACTAATAAAAAAGTTGCTATAGAATATAATGGAAGAATTATTTCAAAAATAAATTATAAAAAAAAATATTTAAAAAATGACGATAAAGTTGAAATTGTTCATTTTATTGGAGGAGGATAATTTGAAAAAAGATATTTTAAAAGTTGCAGGTAAATCATTAAAATCAAGACTAATTGTTGGAACTGGAAAATATAAAAATTTTTCTGAAACTGCTAAAGCTATAAAAGCATCAGGTGCTGACATGATTACTGTAGCAGTAAGAAGGATTAATATTTTAGATAAAAAAAAACCAATACTAACAGATTATTTAAGTCCGAAAAAAATAACTTTTTTACCTAATACAGCTGGATGTTTTAATTCTAAGGAAGCTCTTCGAACTTTAAGATTAGCTCGTGAAATGGGAGGTTGGAAATTAATTAAGTTAGAAGTTCTAGGTGATAAAAAAACTCTATACCCAAACATGATTGAAACTCTTAAATCCACAAAGATACTAGTTAAAGAAGGTTTTAAAGTAATGGTTTATTGTACCGATGATCCATTATTTGCAAAAAAATTAGAGGACAGTGGGGCTTCAGCAATCATGCCTTTAGCTTCTCCTATTGGCTCAGGTTTAGGACTACAAAATAAAATCAATATTTCTCTAATTATCAAACAGTCTAAAGTTCCAGTAATTGTAGATGCTGGAATTGGAACTGCTTCTGACGCGACAATTGCAATGGAATTAGGTTGTGATGGGGTTTTAATTAATAGTGCGATTGCCAATGCTAAAAAACCAATTTTAATGGCTAAAGCATTTAAAGATGCAGTCACTTCTGGAAGAAATTCTTACTTAGCCGGTAGAATGCAAAAAAATTATTTTGCCTTACCAAGTTCACCAACTAAAGGGTTGATTTAGTTTTTTTTCTTCTCACCCAAAGAGTTCTTAAATTCTTTTTTATTTTCTTTTTTTTTACTTCTTTTTTATCTTTCTTTAATTCTTTTTTTGTTTCTTTTTTAATTTTTACTATTTTTTTATTAGTTTTCTTTATCTCTGAAATATCATTTATATTTTCAATTTTATTTATAAGTTTCTTTGATTTACTTAATAGATCGATTCTATATTCAGGGATTATGAGTTTTTCGTTAGATAAAATTTCTATTTTATATAAATACTTTTTTTGAAAATAAGAAATTTCTTCCGATAAGTTTTTTTCAATAAAAATCCTTACTTTTTCTGGGACATAAGACTTAATAATTTTAACTTTACTGGTAAAAGCCAAATATTGAATTTTTTTTAAAATTTTCTGTGAAAATGACCCAAGTGATAATTGCGTTTCCCATTTAATAGAGCCTTCACGTAATCTTTGTCTTGTCATCTCAAGAAGGCCAAAATTACTAATCCTTCCAATTTGAATTCTAGCTCTATCTTTTCTAATACTCTCTCTCATTTTTTTTTCAACGGTTCGTCTATTATAAAAATTCATCATATCAATGAAATCAATTACAATTAGACCAGATAAATCTCTTAATTTAATTTGATGTGCTATCTCCTCTGCAGCTTCCAAGTTAGTATTTAAAGCAGTTTTTTCTATGTTGATTTGTTTTGTAGATTGTCCTGAGTTTATATCGATGGAAACCAAAGCTTCAGTTGGATTTATAACCAAGTATCCTCCTGATTTTAGTTTTACTGTTGGTTCATAGATATTATTTAATTCTTTTTCGATATTTGCATCATGAAAAAGAGGAATTTTACCTCTATATTTTTTTATATTTTTAACGTTTTTAGGCATTAGTTCTTTCATAAACTTTTTCGCTTTTTGATACGCGTCATTACCATCTACATAAACATTAGTTGTGTCATTATCGTAAGTATCTCTTAAAGTTCTTTTAATAATGTCACCTTCTTCATAAACTAAAGATGGTGCATTTGAGTCTAGGGCATTGTCTTTAATTTCTTCCCAGCTTTTAAGTGTATTTTGGAAATCTTTTTCTATTTCATTCTTTGTTTTATTGGCGCCTGCTGTTCTTACGATTACGCCCATGCTTTTAGGGATATCTATTTCATTAAGAATAGCTCTAATTTTTTGCCTATCAGATGAATTAAAAATTTTTCTGGATATACCGCCACCTTTTGCAGTGTTTGGCATTAAAACCATATATTTACCAGCTAAAGAAATAAAAGTTGTGAGTGCAGCTCCTTTTTGTCCTCTTTCCTCTTTTATAACTTGAATCAAAATTACTTGACCAGGTTTTATTACTTCTTGGATTTTATATCTTTTGATACCAAAAGATGATTTTACTTCATCTCGATAAATTTTTTTTTTGTTTTCTCCATTTTCTTCTAAATTATTTTCTTTAATTTTGCCTTCTATTTCTTCATTATTCTTTTCTATCAGTGAATTTTCTTGAGTAGGCTCAACTGTATCTTTTTTAAGATCTTCCCTTATTTTTTCTTCAGCATTTTTTAATTTTTCTTTATCTTCAGAAGGAATTTGATAATAATCTGATTGAATATCATTAAAGGCTAAAAATCCGTGTCTATCTCTTCCAAAATTTACAAATGCGGCCTGCAAAGAAGGTTCAACTCTACTAACTGTTGCAAGGTAGATGTTATTTTTAAAATTTAAATTATTTTTATCTTCAAATTCGTATTCTTCGATTGCATTATTTGATTTAAGAACAATACGTGTCTCATTAGGATGCGAAGCATCAATGTATAAATTTTTTTCCATTTTGATTGAATTCCTTTTAATTTGTTGAAATCTGTAAATTTTAAGCTTGTCATAGTTATGTTTTATATGAATTTAACGATAAATGCACATATTTAAACTATTAATGCCTAAAGAAAGTCAAATTTTTTATTAATAAAATGATTAAATGCTAAATTTTCTTAATTTTACACTTAAATTCCTGATCATATTTTCTATAGCTCTTTTGCTATTTCTATTTTCAACTCTATGGTATTTTTCCATAGGATTACCTGACTATAAAAAACTCTCAAATTATCAACCACCAATTTCAAGTAGAGTTTATTCAGAAGATGGAAAACTTATAGCTGAATATGCCATAGAAAAAAGACTTTTCGTCCCCTTTGAGTCTGTGCCTGATAAAGTAATTTACTCCTTTTTATCTGCCGAAGATAAAAATTTTTTTAATCATCCAGGTATTGATCCTAAAGGCATTTTAAGAGCAATGTTCAAAAATATAAAAAATATATCTCAAAATAAAAGACTTGAAGGAGCCTCTACTATTACTCAGCAAGTTGCTAAAAATTTTCTTTTAACCAATGAAGTTTCAATGAAAAGAAAAGTTAAGGAAGCAATCCTGGCTTTTAGAATAGAAAGAGCTTACACAAAAGAAAGAATTTTAGAACTATATCTTAACCAAATATATTTAGGGCAAGGAACTTATGGTATAGCAGCAGCTAGCCTGGAATATTTTGATAAATCTATAAAAGAATTAACTTATTCTGATGCAGCTTTATTAGCAGCCTTACCAAAAGCACCGAGTAAATATAATCCTTACAAATATCCTAAAGTTGCAGAATTTCGAAGAAATTTAGTTCTTAAAAATTTGGAAGAAAATAATTTTATTTCAAATCAAGAACTAAGCATATTTGAAAATTCAAAACTAAATTTGAAAAAAAGAAAAATTGAAATTGTTAATGAGGCAAATTCCTATACAGAGGAAGTGAGAAGGTCAGTTAATGAAAATTATGGTTTTAAAAAATTATATTCTCAAGGTTTAAGTATTAGAACTCCTTTAAATATAAATTATCAAATTCAATCAATCAAATCTTTAAGAAAAGGTATAGAAAATTATGACAAAAGGCATGGTTGGAGAGGTCCCATAACAAATAACAATTTAGATAAAAATTGGAAAAAAAAATTGGATAAATTTAAACTGGACCCAACGTTAAATTGGTATTTCGCAGAAATAACAGAACTAAATAATTTTGAAATCAAATTTAAAATTATAAATGAAAAAAAAAATATTACAGGAATCTTGTTAGTAAAAAATATAAAGTGGACAATTCCTAAGAATAAATTTATTCCAGATAGATATAAAATTGGTGACATTATCTTTGTAAAGAAAGAACGTAACTATTGGTCGCTTAAACAATATCCAAAAGTAAATGGAGGTATTGTTGTATTGGATCCATATACAGGTGATGTAAAGGCATTAGCAGGAGGGTTTAATTTTAAATCAAGCGAATTTAATAGAGTTACGCAAGCCAAAAGACAACCTGGCTCTGCTTTTAAACCAATTGTATATGCCGCGGCTTTAGAAAATGGATTTTCACCAAATTCAATAATACTTGACGCCCCATTTGTTGAAAGTCAGGGAGCTGGTCTTAAAAATTGGAAACCCGAAAACTATGGAAAGAAATTTTATGGACCGTCAACTTTTAGAAAAGGAATTGAGTACTCGAGAAATTTGATGACAGTAAGAATAGCTAAAATTTTAGGTTTAAATAAAATTTTAGATTTATCAAAAAAACTAAATATTTATAAAGAAATTCCAGAATTACTTTCAGTCTCATTGGGCGCTGCAGAAACTACTTTAATGAACTTAACTTCTGCGTACGCACCTTTTGTTAATGGTGGAAAAAAAATTGAACCAAATTTAATTTCAAGAATTCAAGACAGAAGAGGTAAAACTATTTTTAAAGCACAGAATAGAAAATGCTTAGGCTGCGAAAACTTTATTGACAAACCAATAAAATATCCAAAAATTGAACACACTAATGAAAGAGTATTTAGTGAAGAGACAGCTTATCAAATGACAAGTATACTAAGTGGAGCCATAAAAAGAGGGACAGCAAAAAAATTAAAATCTCTTCAAGTTCCTTTAGCTGGAAAAACAGGAACAACTAATGACAATTATGATGCTTGGTTTATAGGTTTTTCCTCAAATCTAATAATTGGTGTTTATATAGGTTTTGATAATCCAAAAACTTTAGGAAAATATGAGACAGGTTCTAAAGCTGCTCTACCAATTTTTAAAGATTTTGTTGAAAATGCACTTTATAAAGAAGACTTTAAAGACTTTAAAATACCCGAAGGTATTTACTTAACATCATTAAATTATGACACAGGCAAGAAGCCTCTTTCTGGTGACAAAAATACAATTATAGAAGCACTAAAAATTAGAGATATTAACAACATTAATAATAATAATTTAATTTCAATTAATGGACGTGATAGATTAATCAAATTTAGACAATTTTATTAATGCAAAATTTTGAAACTAAACTATTGGTTATCGAAAAAACCCTTAAAAATATTAGGGGGTATCTTTGATAATCAAGATGTTGAGAATAAACTTATTAAAATAGAAAAAACTCTGCTTCAAAAAAACTTTTGGCAAGATAAAGATTTAGTAAAAAAAACAGTAAAACAAAAAAAAATTTTTGAAGGTATATTAAATTCATATAAGCAATCATTAACTGAAATCAATAATCTTAAAGATTTATTTCTTCTAGCTACTGAGGAGAAAGAAGAAGAAACGATTCAAGACTGTAATTTAAAAATAGATCAAATATTAAAAAATTCAAAAAAAAATGAAATCGACTGTTTTCTTTCAGGCGAAAACGATGATTATAATATTTATATCGAAATTCATGCTGGAGCAGGTGGCACAGAAAGTCAAGATTGGGCAGACATGCTCAGAAGAATGTATATGAAATGGTTTGATAAAAAAAAATATAAATACGAAATAATTAGCGAACATAAAGGTGAAGAAGCTGGTATAAAATCCTCTATAATAAAAGTAGATGGTGACTATTTGTACGGATTAATGAGATCAGAGTCAGGAGTCCATAGGTTGGTAAGAATATCGCCATTTGATAGTGGAGCCAGAAGACATACAAGTTTCGCAAGTGTATGGGTCTACCCAGCTGTAGAGGATGATATTAATATTAAAATAGACGAAAAAGATTTAAGAATAGACACTTACAGGTCAAGTGGTGCAGGCGGTCAACATGTGAATACCACCGATAGTGCAGTAAGAATAACACATTTGCCGACTAAAATTGTTGTTCAATGTCAAAATCAGAGATCACAACATAAAAACAAAGAGACTTGTTATAAAATGTTAAAAGCAAGAATGTATGAGTATGAGATGCAAAAGAGAGATAATGAAAATAAAAAAGAATTAAATTCTAAAACTGATATAGGTTGGGGGCATCAAATTAGATCTTATGTTTTGCAACCCTATCAATTAGTAAAAGATTTAAGAAATAAAATAGAAAGCACCAATCCTACAAGTGTTTTAGACGGTAATATCGATCAATTCATAGAGGAAGGAATTAAAAATAGATAATGAATAAAATTGTTTCAATTTTATTTTTAGCTATATTTATAATTTTAACTTCATTAACAATAGTTTTATCTGTTTTTGGAATTGAAACTAATAGATTCAATAAGATTATTTCAAAAAAAATTAATCAAACTAATAGCAAAATTAATTTAGAATTAACATCAATAAAGTTTAAGCTTGATATTAAAGAAATAAGTCTATTTTTGGAAACAAATAATTCAAAAATAAATTATCGGGATACCAGGATACCTGCAAAAAATATTAAAGTTTATATAAATTTTATTTCTTTGATAAAATCAGAACCTGAAATTAATAAAATTAACTTGACATTAAATCAAATTGATATTGAACAGTTAAAAACACTATCATTTACTTTTAAACCTTCTAATTTCACAAGTTTTTTAAATAATAAAATTTCACAAGGGAAATTGAGTACTGAATTAGAAGTGTATCTAGATAATAACAATATAATAGAAAATTTTATAGCTCGTGGCTCAGTTTCAAATCTAAAAACTGAAATTATAAATGATATTAATCTTGAAAAAACTAGCTTTAATTTTTTTGCAGACAATTCAGATGTTTTGCTTACAAATATTCTATCAGAAACAGGTCCTTTAAAAATATCAAACGGTGATTTAAAGTTTACCATAAACCCAGAAATTTCTATAGAGACTAACTTTAGGACAAGTATAAAATATAAAAATAATTTATTAAATTATAAAAATTTAATTAAAAATTATGAATATGCTAAAGATCTAGTTTATTTAGAGGCAGATTTAAATAATAGATTTTTAATTCATTTTGATAAAACTTATAAAGTAAAAAAATTTAATTTTAATAACAAAGGTAAGATAACTAAAGCCACTCTCAATTTTAAAAAGTCTTTAGAAAATTATTTTTTCGAGGAAAAAATTAATCAATTATCTCTAATTAATTCAGAGATTGATACAAATTTTAATTCCAAGAAAAATACTACAAATATCTCAGGAAAATATGCGATAAATAATGAAAATCCATTGACCTTCAGCTTAGAAAATATTGCACACAAAAACTTGTTAGATTTTAAACTTAAAGCAGATTATAAAAAACCAATTGAACTAGAACTTATAAATTACAATAAACCAAAAGAAATAATTTCTAATATTTTTATAAATTTAGAGAAAAAAAAAGATAGTTTAAAAATAAAAGAAATAAGTTTAACGGAAAAAAACAATTCTATAGTCGCAGAGAATATTACTTTTAGCAATAATAAACTTTTATCTTTTGATAAAATAAAAGTAAAAACTAATAAAAATGGTAGAAAAAATAATGATTTTTCCATTATATATAAAAATAAAATTGAAGTTAAAGGTTTGCAGTTTGACGCCAGCAACTTACCTAAAATTTTAAATCGCAAAAATTCTAAGAATAGTTTTTCTCATATAAGTAAAGATATTGATATTAGTTTCGCAAATATCAAAGCACCATTATCAGAAAATCTTAGTAACTTTAAATTAATTGGAAGAATTGAAAAAGGTAAATTTATAAAGATTTCCTCGAAAGGCGATTTTGGAGAAAATAATTTTTTAGACATATCAATGAAAAAAGATAAAAAAAATTTAAAATATCTCGAAATATACTCAGATTTAACAGGCCCCCTTTTAACTGAGTATAGTTTCTTTAAAGGGCTTACAGGAGGTAAACTTTTATATTCCTCTGTAATTGATGGAGATAATGCTAGCTCAAAATTAAAAATTGAAAATTTTAAAATAATCAATGCCCCTGGTGTTATTAAATTATTATCTTTAGCAGATTTAGGTGGTTTAGCAGACCTAGCAGAAGGTGAAGGGTTATCTTTTGATTTTTTGGAAATTAATATGGAAAAAAATAAGGACCTTTTAAAATTAAAGGAGATAGTTGCAATTGGGCCTAGTATCTCGGTTTTGATGGATGGATATCAAAATTCTACAGTTACTAGTTTACGAGGCACTTTAGTTCCGGCAAAAACTTTTAATAAAATGATCTCAAAAATCCCTGTTTTAGGAGATATAATCATACCTAAAGAAATTGGAGAAGGGTTATTTGGTGTAAGTTTTAAGTTAAAAGGTCCTCCAGGAAATATAAAATCTACTATTAATCCAATAAGAACTTTGACTCCTAGATTCATTCAAAAAATTATAGACAAAAGTGAAAGTTCTAAATAATTTTAATTAAATAATGTTTCTTTTTACCATAAGAAATTTTGAAAGTTTTTTCTTTAAAATCTTTATACTTTAGTATTTTATTTTCATCATCAATCAAAACATTATTAATTTTTATGCCTTTGTTTGCAATAGCTCTCCTGGCTTCGCTTTTAGAAGGCATAATTTTATTTTTAGACAAAAAATCCAAAAGATTAATACCTTTATTAATTTCATTAGATTTTATTTTAATTTCAGGAAGACCTGAACTTAATCCACCAGATTCAAATGTTTCTCTGGCAGTTTGTTCAGCTTTTTTAGAAGCTGTTTCTCCATGTAAAATCTTAGTGGCCTCATTAGCCAAGATCACTTTTAGGTTATTAACATTTTTTTCTTTATTGCAAATATTATTTATTTCGTCCGGTTCTATTTCAGTAAAAAAATTTAAAAATCTTTTTACATCACGGTCATCTGTATTTCTCCAAAATTGCCAGTATTCATATGGAGAATATAAATCTGCATTTAACCAAATAGCTCCTTTTTCAGTCTTGCCCATTTTTGTTCCAGAGGCTAAAGTTATTAAAGGAGATGTTAAGCCAAATGAATTTTTTTGGAGTATTCTTCTAATCAAATCTATACCACTAACTATGTTACCCCATTGATCAGAGCCACCAATTTGTAAAATACAATTTTTCGTTTTAAATAACTGAAAAAAATCATATGCTTGTAAAATCATATAATTAAATTCCATATAACTAAGTGATTGTTCCCTCTCAAGTCTCAATTTAACACTATCGAATGTAAGCATTTTATTAATTGTAAAATGACTTCCAATATCTCTTAGAAATTGAATATAGTTTAATTTTGTAAGCCATTCAGCATTGTCTACGAATGTAGGTTTTGTGTTTTTATTAGATGAAGTTAATATTTTATTAAAAACTTTTTTTATACTTTGAATATTGTTTTTTATTTCTTTTTTATCTAAAATTTTTCTAGTAGAGTCTTTACCAGAGGGATCACCAATCAAGGTCGTGCCTCCACCTAAAAGCACTATTGGCCGATGACCGTGTTTTTGCATCAATTTTAAGATCATTATCTGCAAAAGACTCCCGACGTGAAGACTATTTGCTGTACAGTCAAAACCTATATATCCAGAAATTGATTGTTTATTGCAAATTCCATCAAGTGCATCTAAATCAGTGCATTGATTTAGATATCCACGGGTTTGCATCTCTAATAAAAATTTATTTTTCATAGTACAATTTGTATAAAATACTATTATACAAAAATTATTATAAATAAATATAAATATGAGTGAAGAGTACAAATCTTTAGGTTTAATGAGCGGAACATCCGGGGATGGTGTCGATGCTTCAATAATTCATTCTGATGGACGCTCTAAATATGAGGTAATTAAAGACAAATATTACGAATATGATAGTAAAATTTATAAAGATATTCATAATCTTAAAGAAAAAATTCATAACCCTAATGACCTAACAACGTTTACTAAAGAGTTAACTGATCTAGAAAAAAAAATTACTTTATTTCACGCAAAAATAGTAAAAGAAATTGATGGCAATAAAAAAATAAATTTTATTGGATTTCATGGCCAGACTATCTATCATAATTCACAAGAAAAAATTTCAAATCAACTTGGAGACGGCAAGCTTTTAGCTCAACTTACAAAAAAGAATATTATTTATAATTTTAGGCAAAATGATATTGATAATGGTGGAGAAGGAGCTCCTTTAACACCAATATTTCATAAATTGATTGCAACTCAGTTTAAATTAGACTTACCGACATGCATTCTAAATATAGGAGGAATATCAAATATAACTATTATAGGAGAGACAGTTGGAACATACGGTTTTACTAGCAGAGATATTGGCCCAGGTAATTGTTTGATAGATACGTGGGTTAGAAAAAATTCTAAATATAAATTTGATAAAGATGGACTTTTGGCAACCACAGGAAATAGAAATGATATTATTTTTGAGCAGGCTCAAGATTTGTTTTCTAATAGACTAAATAAAAAAAAATTATCATTTGACGTTAATGATTTTGACGTTTCTTTTGCTAGAGGTCTTTCACTTGAAGATGGAGCTACAACATTGACAGATTTTACTGCAAGAATTATTGGAACAGCTTTATTTTCACTTTTGTCCAACGTAAGTAATAAAATTTGGAAAGTAATAGTTTGCGGAGGAGGAAGAAAAAATAAAGTGCTTATTAAAAAAATAAAAGATAACACTTTAAAAAATATTATTGTTCAACCTATTGATGATTATGGAATTGATGGAGATTTTGTGGAGTCTCAAGCTTTTGCATTTTTAGCTATAAGATCAATATTAAAACTTCCGATATCTTTTCCAGACACTACAGGATGTGTAAAACCTTGTTCTGGAGGAGAACTAATAAAAAATTAAATTAAAGCAGTTTTCTCTTTTAAATATTTTGTTATTTCTTCAGTTAATTCTTTTTCTTTTTCTTTAAAAAAATGATTTGAATTTTTAATCTTTGAAAAGAGAACCTCAACACCTTTTTGGTTTTTAATCCTATTATCTAATTCATCTATACTTTCTTTGGTAACTAACTCATCATTCTCACTGTAAATAACCTGTCCAGATGTAGGGCAAGGAGCTAAAAAAGAAAAATCATAAACATTAGGTTGTGGTGACACAGCTATAAAATTATTTACTTCAGGTCTTCTCATAATTAATTGCATACAAATTAGTGAACCAAAAGAAAAACCTGAAACCCAACATTGACTATAATCTAAATTTTGTCTTTCAATCCAATCTAGAGTTGCTGCGGCATCAGATAGTTCACCTTGACCATTGTCAAAAACTCCATCACTTTTACCTACTCCTCTAAAATTTACTTTAATAACTGAAAAACCATTTTCTAAAAAAATATTATACATAAGCTGAACTATTCTGTTGTTCATTGTTCCTCCATATTGAGGATGAGGATGAAGAACTATAGCAACTGGTGAACCAAATTTAGGATTTTTATAATACTTAGCTTCAAGTCTTCCTGCTGGGCCTGGTATAAAAATTTCTAAGCTTTTAGGTTTCATAATTGATAATGATTATTATTTTTAAAAAAAAGTAATGTTTTATAACATGTTTTAATGCGACAATGATTTTTTTTTAATCCTGACTATTTTAGTAGGAATTACACAAAAAATATTATATTACAATATTAACTTATGAAACTTACTACTAAAGGCAGATACGCGGTCATGGCTATGGCTGATTTAGCTCTTTATAAAGATAATGGACCAACAAGTTTGTCTGATATTTCTTTGAGACAAAATATTTCATTACCTTATCTGGAGCAAATATTCATAAAATTAAAAGATAAAAATTTAGTAAAAAGCACTAGAGGAGCAAAAGGAGGGTATGTTTTAGAAAAACCAGCACATGATATTAAAATCTCAAATATAATTTCTGCTGTAGATGAAGAAGTAAAAATGTTGAATTGCAAGAAAGAATCTAAAAAAGGTTGTAATAACAAATCTACAAAATGTATTACACATAATTTGTGGGATCAGCTTGATCAACACATAAATAACTTTTTTGAAAAAGTTAAATTGCAAGATTTAGTAAAAAAAAATTCAAATTTATAAAATATGAAAACTGAAGATCTTAAAAACAATCTAGATTATAAATATGGCTTTACTACAGATATTGAGACTATTAGATCTCCAAAAGGCCTTAATGAAGATACTATTAAATTTATTTCAAAAATAAAAAAAGAACCAAAATGGATGTTAGACTGGAGACTTAAAGCTTATAACAGGTTAAAGGTTTTAAAAGAACCAAATTGGCAAAAACCAAAATATCCAAAAATAAACTATCATGATTTATATTATTATTCTGCACCAAAAAGTGCATCGGAAAAACCGAATAGCCTAGATGAGATTGACCCAAAAATATTAGAAACTTATAAAAAACTAGGTATCCCTTTAGTTGATCAAAAAAGATTAAATGGA
>Ga0209425_10005378_pt1 | contig 12579 bp, 17 predicted proteins | sample COG_05_FD_184749 | JGI IMG/M metagenome (GOLD analysis project Ga0209425, IMG submission 184749) | Pelagic Microbial community sample from North Sea - COGITO 998_met_05 (SPAdes) (version 2) | ecosystem: Environmental > Aquatic > Marine > Neritic zone/Coastal water | place: Helgoland, sampling... | reverse complement strand
GACAGTCGTGAGATTCCTTTAGACGAAGTCAACATTGTAACACAAAAGATCAACTGTTACACAGGTGCACCTTACATCCTGTTCGAACACAAAGACTTTCCGCTAGGCGCATTGATGGCAACCTACGATGGTAGCTATTGGCAATGCGATATGGATTAAATTAGGGGTTGACATTCAGAATAAAAGAATGTATACTGTAAGTATAACAATTAGGAGGGCATCTTAAATGAAAAGACAATATATTAAAATAGGAACTAAGGTCGACAGCATATTTGGTACTGCAAAGATTACAAGCATCGAGCTTTGCAAAGACGGTAGCAAATACGGCATCGGCATGGATAAGATCTTTGCAGAAGATAAAGATCGTTGCACATTCGATATGGACAACGGACATTGGGCATACGGATATCAAATTAAGCCTATTTAGGGGTTGACATTCGATAGCTAAGGTGCTATAGTGTATATAATAAGAAATTAAACATAGAGGGCAATATGAGAGACAGTTTACTTTTTAAGAACGATCCTAGAGACTATGCACTAGAGCTAGTAGAGGACGGATACTCTGCAGAGGAGATCCTAACAATGGCGCTGAAGTATATGAGCACAGACGATGTGAAGGATATGCTAGACAGCAACGAGCTTTCTCCTAGATTCGTAGAGTTAGAAGAGGAGTATGCCTAATGAAAAGTATCCTAGGTTCATTCTTAGTCATCGCAGGTATCATAGCTATGGCTGGCAGTGCTAACGACTGTGACGGTGCTTGCATGGAGACAGCAAACACCCTAAGCGAAATGGCGATGGTGATGTTTATAGGCCTTTGCCTATTTGCAACTGGCGCAGGAATTTTATTTAAAGAAAATTCAAATTAGGGGTTGACATCCTAGCACTTCGGTGCTATAGTATAAACATAATTTAACTTGCTGGAGGGCAAACACATGGGAACTAGAAGTTCAATCGCAATCAAAACTGAAGACGGAATCAAAGCAATCTACTGCCATTGGGATGGCTATGTAGATCACAACGGTCGTATCCTACGGGAACACTACAACAACACAGACAAGGTCAAAGCGTTGATCGACCTAGGCGATCTATCTTGCCTACGTCCAGAGCTAGGTATGAAGCACGACTTCGACCAGCGTGATGATAGCCTAGGACTTACAGACAACTGGTGTGTAGCCTACGGACGTGATCGTGGCGAATCAGATGTGTCAGCTAGGACATTCGAAACTATTGCAGAGTGGGTAGAGGCTATGGCAGGTAGCTGGTGCGAATACTTTTATCTGTTTGACGGTCAGGACTGGATCGTATCTAACGGCAAGAAGGATTCATCAGGATGCTTTGAGTTTGATTTTCTTGAAGTAAAAATTCTTCAAGAAATTGTAAATTAGGGGTTGACTTTCGATCTAAATGATCGTATACTGTAAGAACAATAACACAACAGCTGGAGGGCTAAATGACTAACAAAACTTTTTCCGTAGCAGGTACATCAACTAACAACGGTATCACAAAGATACGATTCGCAAATGACTTTGTAGATAGGTTAAAGATCCTCTACAAGAACGGTCACGAGAATGTAGAGTTGATCGAACTTGGTGGAGAGTTCACTAAGGCACAGGTATGTCAGATCCTAATGTCGCATCCTAAGATGCAGGCTGAAGATCAGCAACATGCAATCTACGAATTCGTTGTCCGCAACTGTAGAGAAATCAAAGCGGAGATAGAAACGAAATTGTACGAGGAGGCATAGAACACCTCGGGCGATTGGCCGTGCGTTGCTCCGCACAGAACCAATTAACGATTAGGACAGCGGTGGGGGTCCGATCAATCTTAACAGTTCAGAAGAGGAACTAATCATTATTTAGAAGTAGGGGCTTATAGCTCAATTGGTTAGAGCACCGGTCTCATAAACCGTAGGTTCCGAGTTCGAGTCTCGGTAGGCCCACCAAATGCCCGCGTGATGGAATGGTAGACATAACGGACTTAAAATCCGTGGCCATATGGCGTGGCGGTTCGAGTCCGCCCGCGGGTACCAAGTAACTGTCCTTAGCTCAGCTGGATAGAGCAACAGCCTTCTAAGCTGTGGGTCGCAGGTTCGAATCCTGCAGGACAGGCCAACTTGCAGGACGCCCGGGGGAGCAACAGCCCTCAACAAAGACTTCCCCGGGCAGGAAAAAAGAGGTTGACTTCTGAATACAAAGATCGTATACTGTATAGACAATAAGGGCAAAGAGGGTGACATGCAAATTATTAGATCAAAGAAGACCATTGGTAGACTCAACAACCACAGGTTCTTTAATCCAGTCAAGCTGATTGCTATTGCTGAAAAGCGAGCTCAGGCCAAGCAAACACAACCTAAGAAAGAAATTGGAAAACAATTAGATCTTTTTTTAAATTAGGGGTTGACATTCTACTATAGTGGTGCTATAGTATATACATAATTAGAAAACAACGATGAGGGCAAATACATGTTTATAGTTACTACACAGACTTTAGAAAATTACGGTGCACACAGCGAAAGCGGTAAGTTCGCAGACGGCCAGAACTATTGGAAGTTCAAGGGCGGCGACACTTATCTGGTTGAGGACCTAGACAGAGAGCAGGACGCTGTTGCGTTCGTAGCCGCTCTGACTATGGAGAACAACCTCAGCTTCAAGGAGTATCCAAGTGCTGTGATGACAGTGCAGGAGTGGGCCGCAGACTTGCCGGACGATGCTGGTGAGATGCAGAGCTGTAGGGACTACTACCTATCGCAGGTCAAGCGAGTTTCACCTAACAATCTAAAGGATCGCAAAACTGCGAACGATCACAGTTGGATCAAGCGGGGCATGACAGAGATGGAGGTAATGCTGAGATAGCATTACCAAAAGAGGTTGACTTCCTAGTTAACTGACTGTATACTACAAGAACAATTAACAAACAAATGAGGGCAATATGACAAACATTAAAATTTTAAAAGGCACGTATAAGATCAGAGGCAAAGACGTAGAGCTTGCAGGCATGGTCTTTCCAATGGTAGAAGAGTTCAAGGTAGGAGCCAAAGGCGGCTACGTAACAGTAGATGGCGCGGCTATCGCAGGCTTTCCAGATCGTAACATTAAGATCGCTGTAGACAGTGCGGCAGACTATGAGTCAGCAGGCAACAAGAAAACTACACAGCGTGAAGAAACAGATGAAGAGACCATCGAGCGTATGCGCGAGCGTTTCGAAATGCTAGAGGAGATGACCAAAGCAACTAAGAAGGGCGATGTCAAAGCGATGATCGTAAGTGGCCCTCCTGGTGTTGGTAAGTCACACGGTGTTGAGAAAGTGCTAGGCAAGCATGACTTGATTGCTACACTAGGTGAGAGAGCTCCCAAGTATGAAGTTGTCAAAGGTGCTATGAGTGCTATCGGTCTCTACTGTAAGCTCTACAAGATGGCAGACAAAGACAATGTTATTGTGTTTGATGACTGTGACTCAATCTTCGCAGACGAACTTAGTCTGAACATACTCAAGGCCGCACTAGACTCTAAGAAGACTAGACGTATACATTGGAACACAGATAGCTTCAAACTTAGAAACGAAGGTGTACCGGATTCATTTGAGTTCAAAGGTTCAGCTATCTTTATTACCAACATCAAGTTCGACAACGTTAAGTCAAAGAAGATGAGAGATCATTTGGAAGCACTTGAATCAAGATGTCACTACATTGATCTAACTATCGATACAGATAGAGAGAAGATGTTGCGTATACAACAGATCACCAATGATGGTATGCTGGATGAGTATGCTCTAGGTGATGATGTAGTTGCAGAGATTGTAGACTATATCGATATTAACAAGAAGAAGCTGCGTGAACTATCCCTAAGGACTGTTCTTAAAGTAGCCGACTTGGCCAAAGCATTTCCTACCAAGTGGGAAGCTATGGCAGAGAATACTGTGATGCGTAGAGCATAAGCCCTCACGCTCCGCGCACAGTTAGAAGCAGATTGTTTGTGCCCTCAACGCTCTGCTTCACACTAGCCCGCTAGGTAACGATTGCTCTCGTCCTAGCGGGCATTTTTATTTCCAAAAGAGGTTGACTTCTAGAACATTTGACTGTATTATCTATATATAAACTAAACAAGCGAGAGGGCTTACATATGTTAAACATCAACACTTCAACTACAGACATCAACTCATACACAGTGCAAGACATTGTTATGATCAAAGAAGCAGCACTACAACATGCACGTGACGCAGGTGAAGCACACCTAAGAGAGCATGGTGAGTATGCCTACTGTGGCTTTGCTTGGATCAACATATATGATATCAAAGGCAACACCAAGCTGGGCAAGCGTATGAAAGCTGCAGGCATAGACAAAGACTACTCAGGTGCATACAAGATATGGAACCCAAGTGGCTTAGGAACACAGTGCATGAGCACCAAGGAAGCAGGTGCAGAAGCAGCCGCTAGAGTGTTCCAAGCTGCAGGCTTCAAGTGCTACGCAGGTAGCAGAGCAGATTAGGCACTAGGGCCTAGCTGGGATACGTAAGGTATCAGGCGCTCCTAGATTACAACTAGACGGGAAGGGGAGTAGTAGAAATACTACTCCTTTTTCTATTTCGATTAATAAAAAAAATAAAAAAAATATTTCTCGAGGGGTGGGGGTGTCGGGGCTATATACACAATGATTGCAAACACTTAGCAAGCTGTTAAGCCATGGTTGTAGAATCACCACCTCGAAACGATAAGTACTTCACCATAATTTTTTGCGCGACCAATTTTTTTTCACTGTAGACCCATTTCGGGCAGAACTAAATATCTGTGCAGGTGCAGCTTACTCACAGTTTGAACACAGTGTCACCAGTGTAGTACGCTACATATTTTAAAGCAGACTTGTCGACACTGCACTTGCTCCTCTACAAGCATATCTAGTGAATGTCTTTACAGTCTCGAAGTGTACACTTATGGTTTGAAACAGTTCTGTGTTTATACTATTGTAAGCAGTCACACCAATGTCTGTATAGTAGCGTTCATTAACACCATATTCAGGAAACACACTAGTAACAAACAAACAAGTGTCTCCAAGTTCTTTAGCATCTCTACTACGTTGTATGTTCAACAAGCTGTGTGCAAACGTGTGTTTAGGTAAGAAATGTGTGCTATCTACGTGTACTGCCAATAGACAAACTACATAGTGCTCTATGTGTGCGGGTAACTCAATACCTGTTTCTTCTCTAGCACTTGTGGCCAGTCGAACAAACGCTTGTACATATGCGTCTTGCATACTGTTATTTAGTGCCTCTCGAGTGTAGAGCAGTGACGTAGTCTTTGCTCAAAAGACATCTGTATTAACAAAACAGTGCATACGGTGTATTGCACAGCTGCGGACGACTATTTAAACAGTGATTGTACACAAACACACAGTAAGACTCACAGTAGTAACACAGTGCGTGTCAGTAGAAACTCGCTAAAAATTTTGCTTAAAACTGCTTCGCAGCTTGTGGTGCTTTACCGCTTTGCGGCTCGTCTGGCGCAGGCGCTTCGCGCTGTCTAGGCGTAGCGGTCCTGTATCTCACCTGAGTCAATATTGTCATCACCATACAGCTCTTGTATGGGCATACGGAAGTTTGGATCAAAGTTTTTGTCTTTCCAACTTATGGCCACAACAGTCACATCTCGTTCCCATGTGTCTATGTGAGTGTCACGGCGCATTTCAGTTTGCCTATGTAGTACAGTGGGATCAAGTTCTACAAGTTCGGCCATGTTGTTTTGTGCTAGCCATAGGTGACTCACACGATAGTTGTTGGCTGTTGCCAGTGCTGTGAATAGATTTGGATTGTAGTTGTAGAAGCCGTGATCAATCCAACGATAGCAGGGCAAGCAGTGTATCATGCAACCACCTCTGCGTGTGAGGTTGTGTGTGTTCTCAAACAGTGTCATTTGATTAAACACATGTTCACCTGTGCCGTTGTTGGTCACCAAGTCAAACTGATCAGTGTAGTCATATTCTGTGTAGAGATTTAGATTGAGGTCCATTGCCACAGCATCACGTTGTTCATTTACATCTATTGCTGTGTAGTTGCTGAATCCCATTGAAAGATACCATTCTCTCACACTAGTGGGTTCAACACCTTTGAGACCCAGTCGTTTGTATATGCTTCTACGCTGTTTGGCATTTTTGAGAGTTTGATTGCCTAGTTCGCACACTGTGGGAGTTAGGCCTAGATCATTGCGTACAGTGTCCACAGCGTGTGTTATTAAATTATGAAATCCCATGTGTTGCTCCTTGCGTGACCATGTAGTCTAACATGTCACTGTAGTTGTAGGAGGGCGTAAATCCCTGATGTGTGCTGTGCGAGCTGTCCAACAGTCGTGTGTGCGCTCCTGTAGTTCCACCTGTGTAGACTATGCGGCCTGTGTAGCCAATCCTCTTCACAAGTCCATCTACACACTCGCCAATTGATATGTCTGCTGCTGAGCCAACATTAACTACTTCTAGTTGAGAAGCTGCTGCTAGATGAGCTGCAGTTACTACATCATCTGAACGCAGGAACTCTCTGCGTGTGTCACTGCTACCGTATATCTCAACAGTGTCGTGTCCCTCTCGATGTGCAGTGTATATCTTCTGTGTTATAGCAGGTAGCACATGACAGGTTTGAATATCCCAGTTGTCTCCATCACCCCATAGGTTGGGTGGTATCACTGCTGTGAACTGTTTGAATCCGCGCTTGTGGTTGAGATACTCGCACATCTTAATGCCCACAAGTTTACTGAATGCGTATCCTTGTTTTGTGCTGTCCAGTTTACCTGACATAAGATCTGTTTCTGTTAGACTGTCTAGACCTGACGGATACACACAACTACTGCTGTAATAAATTGTATGTCCGGTTGCTTGAAACTCGTCTATACATTCAAGTAGGTTCAAAGTCATTTTAGTGTTGTGCAAAAACATTGAATAGTCTTGTTGTTCAATACCTCCTACAACACCACAAGCAACGTGTATAGTTGAGTTTTCTATATCTTCAGCTATACCCCTAAAGTAATTTTTTGTGTCTATGTAACTGGTAGCATCAAAGTCTTTAGAACTTAATTGTATGCAGTTGGGATTTGCTCTTGAGATAGCACTACCTAATAGGCCAGTTGATCCTATTACTATTACCGAGTGTGGTTCACTGTCGTGTCTAGGTTTTGGTGGTATCATCTGTTTCTCCTTCGCCGCGCATTCCGTTGAACACTGTGGTTTTAAATTTGTTGTTGTCGTTGTCTATGGTTTTAAAGAAATCTAAGTCTAGCTCAAGTTTATCTAATAGATTGATTATAGCTCTAGTATCTTTAGGCAAACACATACCACCGTATCCTCTAAGGTCTTTGCTTACGTCAAGATACATATCACCGGCTCTACCTGTTAGTATATAAGCATCCTTTACTCGTTTGTAGTCGCTGTCTAATTTTTCGCACAACTCGTAGAATACATTTGCAAACGTAACCCTAGTTGCTGCATAGAGATTCAAATAGTATTTGAGTATCTCTGCTTCACTTGGACTCAGTTGTACTGTATGTTTAGGATAATGTCCGTGTGCTTTTACTATAGTGTCGTATACATAGTTGTCTTTGGTGCCCACAGCCAACATCTCGTGTTCATTAATAAAGTCATGTTCAGCACATCGTTCTCTAACAAACTCCGGCACAAAACATATCTGTCTGTTGTTGTATTTGTCCAGCATACTCTGCGTAAAGCCAGGTACAGTGCTGCTTCGTATTGCAATAATGCCTTTGTAGTTTATGTTGTCAAGTTGTTTTATTACGCTCTCAACTATATCTGTATTGCAGTCTCCATTAGGTTTGCTTGGAGTAGGCACACATACAAACACACATTCTGTATTTTGCACAGCGTCTATTGTTGTGTTTAATTTTGTATCATGAACAACTACTGTATGTCCTAGCTTATCAAAACCTGCTTTGTTTGCTGAACCAACTACACCTAATCCAATTATGCCTATATTCATTTTAGGTTTGCCTCAACTGTGTGTTTTAATCCTGTCCATAAATCAGTACTTGGTGCCCAGCCTGTGAGCTTTTTAATTTTACTAATGTCTGGCATACGTCTAGCAACACTACCTTCGGGTGCATCATGCTTTTCTATTTCTTGTGCTATACCCATGTGTTCAAGTATAATTTCTGCAAGGTGTAGAACTGTTTGTTCGTCGTTACTACCTATGTTTACAATTTCGCTTTTGGCAGTTTCTGTATGCATAAGTTTTACAAATGCTTCTGCAAAATCCTTTACATAACACCAGCTTCTAGTATTGGTATATCCATACAATGACACATCACCTGTGCTTGCTCTTGACATAAACTCATCTACAAAATGGTTGCGTTGTCTAGGCCCGTATATATTATTTGGGCGTACTATTATGTAATCTAATCCGCTTGCTATGACTGCTTGCTCTCCTAGCACCTTACTTGTAGCGTAGCTCCATCGTATGTTTTTTACATCAGGGATAACTATTGGACATGCTTCGTCTGTAGGAATTTTCCAATTGAATAGGTCAGTTGCTCCTGCTACACCCTCAGGTGTACCAGTGTACATCATTAACGGCTTCTTGCCCTGCTTGTTAGTATAAAAGTTAACAAGATTTAATGTAGGAACAATGTTGTCATTTATAACTTGTAGACCTTGTTTGTAAAAGTCTTTAGTGCTATTAAATGCTGCCAAGTGTATTACTACATCTACTTCTGGAAATTCTGTAGTAGTTTTTAAATCACCTTGTGCTAAGTCCCAAGGAATAATTTGGTATGTAGGATATTGATCTGTAAGTGTATCTATAATGTGGCTACCTAAAAAGCCGCTTGCCCCTGTTATTAGTACTTTCATATTTTTATCCATTTAAAACATTATCAAATGCTGTACGCATTGCCGCAATGCCTTCCCTACAATCAACTGCATGGTTACCAACCCAGAAACCATTCATATGAATATTTTCTGCTGCATCGTAGTTGCCATGAGCAATATGAGGTAACATCTCTAGTACAGGCTGTGCTAAGAAGTTGCCACTTGCTAACGGTCTAGCTTCTACACCTAAAAGGTTAAACTGTTTTACTAGTTCATCACGTTTACCGTCAAGAGGTCCTTTTAGTACACATCCAAAACTAAACCAACTGCTGTTGCCTACTTCTTGTTGTAGTGTAAGATAATCTGTGTTAGCAAACAAACTAAAGAAGTGTTCTTTGTTTGCTATTCTTTTTTCTAATATATCTTCCCATTTGTTAATTTGTATGCTTCCTATTGCGCCGCTCATCTCTAGTGGACGTACACTATAACCAGGAGTAATAAATGTAAAACTATCCTTAAAGAAGTCACCTGTCTTTTTAAATATACTACTGTTGTCAGGTAACTCTCTACACCAACCGTGCGCTCTCAAACTTCTAAGATAATCTGCATCTTCTTGATTTTGTACACATATCATTCCGCCTTCCATTGTTTGCAAATGATGTGAAAAGAAAAAACTATGACTGCCCATCGTGCCATGTGTACCGCAATACTTGTCGTTATATGTTGCTCCCATGCTTTCACAATTATCTTCAATCAATAACAAATTATGCTTTGTACAAATGGCTTTGAGTGCATCGTAATCACAGGAGTTGCCACAAAGGTTAACCGGCATAATTGCAACAGTGCCTCCGTCTATTGCTTGTTCAATTTTAGTTACATCAATGTTAAATGTGTTAGGATCAACATCAACAAAGTTTAATAAAAAGTCGTTTTGTGTGACGGGGAAATATGTTGTACTCCAACCAACTGTTGGAACAATAACGTTTGCATTTGGTTTCTTATGTAGATTATATTTCCATTTTAGTAATGACAGCATTAGCAAATTTGCTGTAGAACCACTGTTTACCATTACTGCATCTGTTGCTCCAAACTTCTTTGCAAATTCTTTTTCAAATGCAAAAACTTTAGGACCCATAGTAAATCTACCTGTGTCCATTACTTCTTTAATTGCTTGTAGTTCTTCATCGCCCCAAGTTGATGTAGCTAGTGGATATGTTGTCTGCATATTAAACTCCTATATTATGTGATATTTATTTACATCCAGGATGCATTTGTATAATAGTGATTGAACATTGCATCAACACATTTGTAGGCAGGATCATGTATAACCACAGTTCCATTACTATTTTGTTTAGATAACATTTTTATTTTTTTGTTTTTGTCGAATAGCATTGCACTTAGGGTAAAGTTTGTAAAAGCACAGTATATTTCTTTTGCTCCTATACATAAGTGCCAATCTTCTAGTACGCCTTTACTAACATTCTCGCCCATATTTGAGTTGTGTATAATTTTATCTATGAGAACATTATCGTCGCCAATTAATTTTACGTCAGGACCTATGGCACAAACTATTTTTATATAATCGTCTATACTTGCTATTGTACGATCTAATCCGCGCACATGTAATAATTTAAAGCCATTTTCTATTACAGGGGATTTTAATTTTATGTTTTCTAATACATTGCTAGATGCTAGGTTTTTAAATACGTTTGGCTTTTTCCAAACATCTTGTTTTGCTGTACTAGGTAACACTTCTACAGGATAAGGTATATCAATAATTTGACTAAGCCAATCTATTTTTACAGGTGCTACAACTTTTCCGCCTGTACCTATAACAACTTTGTTAATAGTCTGGCCTGTTGATTGTGCAGTGTACAGTCCGCATAGGTATTCAAATAATTGTGTGCCTAATGCACCTCTAATGTTTACATCCATGATAATATTTATGTGTGTAGTTAATGAGATAAATATTTTTATGTTAATAAGCGACTACCTAAACGATAAAAAATTAAAAACAATTGAAATGAATGCTATTGAAGATAGTATAAATTTTGACCAGCATGTAAAAGATGCAGCTAAACATATCTTGGGAGAAGATGTACCTGAGGTAGTTTACACAAATGTCAAAAAATTTAAAAAGAATCCGTTGTTCAGTAATGTTGAATATACCAAACGTGGCCTACATCTATTTAGATATGCGTTTAGTACATATGCTGCTGATCATAGAACAAAACGCAGAGAATTCATACAGCAAGGACATATAAAAGTTAATGACTTTTTACCTGAGCAGTTTCATAAACTTGTACAACAAGAATGTAAAAAATATCCTATATCAGTTAACAAGCAGATATTTAATAATTGTCAACGTGAAAGTGAAACTAATCCTGGAATAAATTTCCTAGTTAACGATAGCGAAATGAAAAAGATTGTAACTGAATGTATCGGATTTGATAATCCTGAAACTACAGCATTATACAATCAAAATACTTTTGTTCAACGTGTTGAAAATAAACCTAGTGACAACGATGAACAAAAAGATATACACAGTGATATATTTTTTCCTGCTGTCAAGTGGTGGTACTTTCCTGATGAAGTAAAAATTGGTGACGGTCCGTTTCGACTACAAACAAGTGCACCTATGTATGATCAATTATTTTGGGATTGGTATTATAATCAAACTATTCAACTTTGCACCGGACAATGGGACAAGTCTAAACTTAGAGGACATATAGAAGGTAGTCTTCGTGCTAGAGATGAAGAACTTTCTTCTATGGGGATAACAGTTAGTCCTATGACTGTAAAAGCTAATACACTTATTGTGGCAAACGTACAACTATTCCACGGCAGGGGTGAAACACATTATCCACATACCCGTAATGCAATACATGGATCTATAAGAGTTAAATGGCCTTTCAAGCTCACATAAAAAATGAAAATCCAAAAGATTTTATAGCTGGATGGTACATAAATCCTAAGACATGTGATCAGCTTATAGATTTTTTTGAATGTAACCAACAGCACCAAGTTCCAGGGGTAGTCGGCGATCATTGTACTATTGATCCTACTATTAAGCAGTCTACTGATCTAACTATCAATAAATTTAAAGATGCTTGTGTTGATGATTATTTTGAACAGTTGTCTCATGTTACAGAAGAGTATAAACATCTATATCCGCACTGTGCAGACGCAACAGGTACGTGGGGGATAAATTTGGGAGTGCAAATACAACGATATTTGCCCGGCGAAGGCTTTCATAAACTACATTGTGAAATAAGTGAGAAGCCTCAGTCTAGTAGACATCTAGTCTTTATGACATATCTTAATGATGTTACTGACAAAGGTGAAACATCATGGCCTCATTGGGAAGTAAAATTACAACCTGAAAAAGGACTTACAGTAATATGGCCGCCTGCATTTACACACATGCACCAAGGCATTGCTAGTCCGTCACAAACCAAATATATTGTTACTGGATGGTATAGTCATTTCTAAACAGCTATTGCTTCTTGGAACTTTAAAGCAAACAGCGTACCTTGTTTAGAATTTTCTACATCTACGTATATGTCGCATCTACAATACATATCGCTAGGTAATGTCTGACTGTTGCTGTGCAACATTACTAAATTAAATCCATCTTGATTACACTGCTTGAAAAGCTCGTCGCCTAGTTCTCTTCGCACCCAAATGTTTTCCATTCGTGTCCCTGCATGGCTCCATTTGAATTCACAATTTGCTAGATAATATCTAGTCACGATACAAACGCTTTTTCTTGTACAAACGT
>Ga0209425_10005377_pt1 | contig 12579 bp, 5 predicted proteins | sample COG_05_FD_184749 | JGI IMG/M metagenome (GOLD analysis project Ga0209425, IMG submission 184749) | Pelagic Microbial community sample from North Sea - COGITO 998_met_05 (SPAdes) (version 2) | ecosystem: Environmental > Aquatic > Marine > Neritic zone/Coastal water | place: Helgoland, sampling... | reverse complement strand
GGATATCTTTACAATCGAGACGTAAATATTGATTCTCCGGGTGAGAATGAAAAGGCTTCGTTCAGCGCAGCACCCAACTCATCGAGATCTTTCATCGTATGCATTGCGTTTATTGCCAAACGAATAACGCACTCATTATCAGGAACAGTGGGCGGACGAATCGCGGGCGCGTGAAAGCCGCGAAGCAAGAGATGCTTCGCCACGCGCAAAGCCGTCTGTTCATCACCGCAGAATATAGGCACGATGTGTGAGTCTCGGATATCAAACGCGCTTTGCACGCATCCAGATACAATTTTATTCTTTTTAACCGTCACTGCGTTATTGCTGTTATGCTTCGATCGCAAGACATCGTTGTGAAAATAATGCACATTTCTCCATAACTTATTCGCAAGATCTGGTCTTTCGAGTGCGATATCCAGAGCTTCGATTGCTGCGACAACGATTGGCGCAGGTAGCGATGTCGAGTAAATTTGTCCGCGACCTCTGGAAAGGAGAATCGATTTCATTTCTTCCGAGCAGCAAGCGAATCCACCGTGTGCACCAATCGCTTTGGACAGCGTTCCAATTGCAATATCAACATCATTTTGCGCGTCCTGCGCTTCCGCGAGCCCACCTCCAAATTCGCCGTAGACGAGTGTCGAATGCGCCTCGTCCACAATTAACAAGAACGGATAATTCTTCTTCAAAGAACCTAAACGTTTTATATTGGCAACATCTCCGTCTATGGAGAAAATTGCATCTGTGACGACAATCTTACGTTTCGCTGAGGACTTTTTCAGCCTCGCTTCCAAATCGTCGTAGTCTAGGTGTTTGAAGATTGAAACGCGCGCCTTGGCGAGTCGACATCCGTCTACGATGGACGCGTGGTTGAGCGCGTCGCTAAATATCTCAACCTCTAACGTAGAGGAGTCTACATTTGCTACTCTATCATTTAAGCTACTGTCATCATGTCTCTTTATAAATACACTTTCTGCTAACGTTTGTAGAACTGAAATGTTCGCGGCGAAACCCGTGGGAAACAACACGCAACTGCTCTTCCGTTCTAAATTTGCCAACTTCTCTTCGAGCGCTCGATGATAATTCGTGTATCCAGCTATGAGCTGGGACGCGCGATATCCCGCACCAAATTCTAAAGCGGCGCGTGCAAACGCCCGACGAACGCGAGCGTTCGCGCTCAATCCAAGATAATCGTTCGACGAAAAAAGAGTAACGACTTTGAAGGAGTCGCTTTTCGTTGAAGAATCGGTTGTTGTTGTTGTTGTTGTTGTCGATGATGTTGTTGTTATTCCTGAGCTGCTTCCATTATTAAGCCATCTCTCGTACGTTTCCTTATCTACTCGAGCGCGCACGGAATCAACCGAAACTGTTGGTACATCGCTTATGTTACTCTTGCTCGCATCTCTTCCTGTATCGTAAAACTCTTCAACACCTAATTTGGTTTTTAACGAAAGTGGTTTCAAGTCTCGTAACAACCCTCGAGATTTAAGATGAGACAGAGTCTCTTTCATCCATATCGTCCAAGGTTCTGATACAAACGCCACATATGGAGAGGAGGAGGAGGAGGAGGAAGTATTAGACCGAAAAGGAGGAAGAGGAGGAGGAGGAGGAGGAGAAGTCATAATTTATTGTGGCGTGCTAGTGACTGCGAGTGGATTTTTTCCTCTCTTAACTCTTTTTGTCTTTTTGCTCCTGCTTCAAATTTTGCACACACACGTCAAAACATCAAAACGTGAACAAAAACGGGTTGGAAAGAAGAAGAAGAAGAAGAAGAAGAAGAAGAATGGTGATGGCCGATGACACTGTAAACACAGACTTTGTTGCTCCATCGACATCAGCGAAGCGCCCCGCGTCCCCTACTACGGATAATCTTCAACAACAACAAACCGGTGACGCGAGTAGAAATAAAAAACAACACACCAAAAACGAAGAAGAAGAAGAAGATTTCAAAAATCAGACGATAATCCGCCGGCTCGTTGAGAACTCAATCGGTAACATTCTCGTACAAAATGGAGAGGGAAAAGAACAAAAAACGAATATTATCGCGCCGCACGTGAAGGAAGGCTCCAGAATTGAAATTCGTTGGGTGATTCAGAATACGCTTTCAGACGAGGAAAATGTAGTAAAAACGAACAGCGAGACGAAAAGAATAAAAGAAGAGATTGTCTGGTGGGGCGCCACGGTCACAAAGCGAAGAGAAGAAGACAATACCGCCACCAACAGTAAGAAAGACGTGTGTGATATCCTTTACGACGCTCGAACGGAAGAATTTCCAGCGGAAGCGGGTAAAATTGTGTTAATGTCCGAACACGAGTGCTCGGACGGCGACGACCCGAGTATGAAATTTTATTGGAGAAAGGAAGGCGATTTCGCTTTTTACGTAGAGGATGAAGGAGAGGATGATGTGGATGAAGAAATGACGATGCAAGACGTGCTCGAGTATCAGACGAAAATTGACGGAGATACCGGAGATGGAGATACATTAGCGAACGCGAGCGAAAAGGCGTTTGGGACGTTGCCGATGGACCAACAACTCAGATTAGCTACTGGGTTCGCGCAGATGAAAGGGAAGTTAATGGAGAAATTACGCGAGATTTCGGAAAGGAACGGTGCTGGATACACGGTGACAAAGGATGACATGGAGCGCATAATGTTGGAGTTGAGAAACGAATCGTAATTTGAGACGTTGCACGACGTGGGGTAAAAATATTAGGTACATCATACTCTTTGTCTTGCGCTTTAAAATCTACGTCTGTTCCCATTCTTTGAAGCGCCGCCTTGGGCTCTTCGTTTGTTTTTAACAATAAGACCACCTTGGCCGCCGGATTTGAAGTCACTTTCTTGCTTTTCGAGGAATGATAACACTTCTTTGTGTTTTGCGTCTCTTTCCTCGGCTTCTGCAGCTTTTTCTTGCTCGCGCGCGTGATGCATAAACTGGTTATCTTTGCGAAGCTCACGCACGGTTCCTCTCGCTTCTTTTCGCAACTCTTTCTTGAGCTTTCTGTTTTCCGCACGTTCTCTATTCGGATCGTAATCGCGTCCTTTCTGAAAGCCATCTTCTTCGTACATTGGATTGAACTGTTTAATAGCTTCAACCGACTTCGTGTGCCAAGCGAGCGAGAGGCGAACGCTACTTTTCTTCGTCTCGCAAATTTCGTTATGCATCGTTTCGCACATTTTCAAAATGCCGTCGTACACCGCACCGTCTTTTTTCCCGAACGTTTTTAACGAACGCATTAATCTGTTCAGCGCGACTTGCACTTTCTGCAACATTTCAGGCGCGCATGCTACTTTTTGGACGGGTTTGATGAGATTTCCGAGCGTCGAAATCGCATATCGAAGCATTGCCACGCGTTCCTGGGCAGCTGATTCTGCCGCTGCTTTTGTTTTCTTTCGATGTCGTGACGACAACAACTTCGCCAGAGACAGCACTTCAATCGTCTCTGAGGATGACTTTTTCCCGTTCCCTGTGTGTGCAAAGGGCCGCAACCATGATCCACCACACTGCTCTTGAAGATGCATAGGTAATCCTTCGTTCCATGTTTGTTTGCACTTCTCATTCTCAGCTGAGGCGTGGACCATAGCAGTGAGTAAATTGAGAGCCTCTGGAAAAATGCGCATGGCAGGAACGACGTACGCGCTCGCGAGAGCACATAAAACCACCGCACAATTTGCGTCGTTGGTTGATCGAACGGCGCAATGTGAGAGCACGTTTCCTATGTACAACGACGCCGGCGTAGTGACGGCGTGCTGCTTATCCGTAGAACTGAAGATATCCGCAAATAATCCAAGAAGTAATATTGTCCTCGCCGGCGGTAAACCAGTTTCGCCCAATCGCAAAGCTTTTTGCAACCTCTTGCCCATCTTTTCAATGCGCGCTTTCGCTGCAGTGGCGGCATAAAACGGAACTTGCGTTGCGATTTCAGAAATGTGCTTTGTGATAACATTCAAATCTGCGACTGGCAAATTATCTTTGCCGCATAACGTTTCAAAACGTTGAAGTAAAAGTCCGAGAAGCATTTGAATTTTTCGTCTATTTTCAGTCGCTAAAGTTGGTGCGTTGCACACGCGCATGCGAGTAAGCACAATCGAAACTTCATCAGAAGTGTACTTAGTTAAGAGAGTTTCGAATGCTTCAAACGTTTCGGGAACATCAAACGTATACGGGATTTCTGACGAGCCTGCTTCCATTGCTTCTTCAGCGCGAAGAAGATCATCTCGAGCTTTGGCATCCTTCTTCTTTTTTATTTCTTTGGATTTTTTCAGGGCATTGTCGTCGTCATCGTCATCATCGCTGACTTCTTTTGAATCATCATCGAAAAGAATTTCTCTATTCATGATATCATCATCATCGTCATCGTCATCGTCATCGTCGTCGTCTCCGTCGTCGCTTCCTGTGCCCTCATGAATCTTTGCACTCTTCTCTACTTTCTTCTTGACTTCTACTCCATCGTTGAGAATCCCGAGTTCCCTTAACCGATTTTTACCTTTTTCTAGTTTCTCATCCATCTTGTTCGCTTCTTTGCGGAACTTTCCAGTCTCATCTAAATCATCGACGTCGTCGTCGTCACTTTCGTCTGAATCTTCCTCGTCGTCTTCATCTTCGTCTTCTTCTTCCTCAAAAATTTCATCGTCGTCTTCGCCGAGCTCAAAATCGTCATCGAGATCTTCACCGCCTACTCTCGCTGTCGAAAGTTGACCACAACTTTCTCCATTCTCTTTTTCTAATTTGCGCGCTTTGTGTCTTCTCAAGGCGTACCCTCCTAAGGGTGCATCCTCGTCCTCGCCGTTCCTTCTCTCGTCGTCCTCGTCGTCCTCCGAGAGATCTCCTCGCATACGCTTCAATCTTGCGCGTTCAGCTTCCTCGAGCTGTCGCTTTTGTCTCGCTTCGATTTGCTCTGATGTCTTTTCCCTTTCCGCGGCATGAGCTCTCGCATCTAAAGCTAATGATTTCGCAATCTTATCGTAATCACTTTTCGTATCGTCTTCTTTCGGTAATCCCGATTGCAAAATGTTCAAGGAAGTATTTTTGTTTGTTGGTTTCAAATGACCGACTGCTTTTCGCAGCGCGCCTTGTAACAAACCGCCTTGACTGATGACTCTAAAATCCGCGTCGAGTTTATCCAAAAGTTCTTCATCGTCGTCGCGTTGTTTTGCTTTCTCGGCTTTATACATTTTACTCTTCGCGATGAGTTCGTCCATGACTTCCTTTTTCGTTTTTCTTCTCTCCATACCTGTATCTTCGTCGCCGTTTTTATCGCCGTCGTCGTCATCGTCATCGCCATCCTCGGCTGTGCTCTTTCTTTCTTTCCGTCGAAATCCACCGGTATTATCATCATCATCACGTCCATTTTTGTTGTCATCAAAATCGCCTCCACCAAAATGCATTCTTCGCGTCATTTCTTCGTTCATCAATCGTCTCGTGCCGTCCTCGTCGTCAGAATCCGAATCGAACTTTGCGTTTGCTATTCTCCTTTCATTCAGAGGTTTACCGAGATGCGTCAACGACATCAAATTTCCCTTATTGATACTGTCGCCATTGTCCTCGTCTTCATCGTCGTCGTTCTCGTTTCCTTCGAGCGAATACGTATTCTTTCGCTTCTTTCTCAGTTGTCCCAATCGCGCTCGCGCCAAGCGTCCGATTGACTTTTCCTCCTGCGTCAAGTTGTTGTCCAACTCTCCGAACCGTAAATCTACGAAAGCATTCGCTTTTCCGCTCAATTTGTGTTCCACTAACAAAGTTCTCTCCCGTCGTTCGAATCCTTCCCTTCTCGCTTTCAAAACGTTCCCGCTTTTTCCTTTGATTTTCCGTCCTAAAATCTCGAATTTTTGCTTTGAACTTTTTCTATCGAAAACGGAAGCGTTGTCTTCGGCTTTTTTGTTGTTTTCCCAATCGCTCGCTCCTGCTCCTCCTCCGCCGGTTTCGAAATGCTTGTACTTCTTCACGCGAGGGTTGGACGGTTTCGACGGTTTCTTCTTCTTTTTCGCCATGGTATTTATTCCGACGAATCAAGCGTCGAAGTAGAAGAAAAGGGTTGTCGTGTGTTTCTCGAGTCTGCCGAATGGAAGGAGTTTCCGAATACACAACCAGGTCGTCCAAATGTGGAAGCGCCGCTCGCTCTTTTGTTGTTGTTGTTGTTGTTTGTGGTAGTACTTCTTACGACGGTGCGGTTTTCTTCTATAATATACACCACGAGGTGGAGGAGGAGGAGGAGAAGAAATAGAAGTAGAAGAAGAAGGAGGAAGTTAAGTGCGCGTGATATTGGCAGAAAGAGAAGCAGCTCTCGCTTTTTTTATGGCGGCTGTATGACTTCACTGCTCCATTTTTTTCCTCGCTCTCCAGAAGAAGAAGAAGAAGAAGAACCAAGCATACAATCACTCGACATTGAGAAACATCGCACGCATTCGTTAACGCAAGCAATGAAGAAGCGCGGAAGAAGTGCAGACGGGCGCGAGAAGAACAAAAACGACGAAGATGAAGAGGCGTTTCCTCGCGGGAATTTCGTCGACGATGAAAGAGACGAAGAACACGAAGAAGAAAACGAGCGATCTCGTCGCGCTTCACGAACGAAGACAACCACCACTGCGACGGAGCGATTCGCGGCTATATCCAAAGATTCGTCTTTGAGTTTGAAAGGTAGAAAAGCTGGAGGTAAAGGAAGTAGCGGTAAATACATCGAAGCTTTGAAGTGGAAGACGTTACGCAGAGGCGTCAAGTTGCTCGGAATTGTTTCTCACGTATCGAATAAAGGATTAATCGTCTCATTACAGAACGGATTGAAAGGAACGGTGTCGAAATCAGAAGCCTCGGATGCTTTTTATATTACTAACAAGGATAGAGTCAAGAGAAAAAGTAAGAAGAAGCCGTCTTCGTATTCCTCGTCTGAAGAGGAATTCAGTAGTAGCAGCAGCAGCAGCAGCGAGGAAAGTAGCGGAGAGGAAGAGGAAGAGGAAGATGGAGGCAAAAAAGCAAAGATTGGTTTGGAGTCTCTATTTCACGTCGGGCAAATCGTGCGATGCGCGGTTGTAAACCTCGACGAGGGGAAAACCGGTGGGAAACGGATTGAGTTGACTCTGCGTCTCTCGCAAGTGTGCGCGGGATTGGATAAAGAGTGCTTAACTGAAGGCGCGGCGATACCAGCAGTAGTCACTTCCGTGGAAGATCACGGATACATCGTCGAATTCGGTATTGATGGTTCTACCGGTTTTTTGTCGCGCGATAGCGCAGGGGATGAGCACGATTCGCTTCTCACCGGTCAGCTCATAGAAGTTGTCATCGCGTTGACGCCAAAAGCGAAAAAGGATATCAATAACAACAAGAAGAAGAACGGAAGAGGGAGTAAACTTGGCGAGAGTAACGTGTATAAAGTCAGCGCAGACACGAAACGGTGCTCAAGCGCAATTGCGCTCGAAAATAAATCGACGTTGATATCTACAATTCTTCCCGGGATGTTGGTAAAAGCGCGCGTGAAGTCTGTTCTCGAAGATGGCATTTCTGTCTCGTTTATGACGTATTTTTCGGGAACAATTGACTGCTTTCACATCGCAGCCGAAGATACGACATCGTTTAAAGAAGGACAGAAGTTACGTTCGCGCGTGATTTTTGTAGATGCTCAAAATAAACGCGTCGGTTTATCTCTTCAACCGCACTTGCTTGAGGCACGCTCGCCGGCAAGCATTCTTCCATCGACCGGGTCAATCTTCGAAAACGCCATGATAAACCGAGTAGATCCAAATGTCGGAGTATCGCTTCAAATCAGCCAAGGTGGAAAGACTAGAAGCGTCGCTGGATACGCGCACGTTTCGCATCTTTCCGACGATCACGTAGAAAAAATAGAAAAGAAGTACAAAGTAGGAAAACAAGTCAAAGTTCGAGTGATTGGACATCGATTGTTAGACGCCGTCGCCAACGTTAGTTTAAAGAGATCTGTTTTGGAGCAACCCTTCTTCAGTCTGGAAGAGCTAGTTCCTGGGATGATTGTCAAGGGTGAAGTTTTAGCGACGGAACATTTTGGAGCCATCGTAAAACTTGCCGAAGGTGTCAAAGCTCTTTGTCCACCGATTCATGTGTCCGATATCGTCGGACGAACGACGTCATCTAAAGTTAGTCCTGGCGCAATCTTGAAGTTTCGAGTCATCAGCGTGGACCGATCCAGACACAGAGCTATCGTTACTCATAAGCGTGCGTTGATAAAGTCGGAATTACCGGTGTTGAAAACGATCGAGGATGCGATTCCTGGACGAACGACGCACGGCATAATTTCAGGCGTTGTCGATTACGGCGTTTTCGTCACACTATATGGAAACTTGAAGGGATTAGCAGGATCGCAAGATCTCGGGTTGGCTGAAGGTCAGAGTATTGCAGACGCCTATGCGGTTGGTCAAGTTATTCGAACGACAATCGTTTCTGCGGATCGAGGAGAAAACAAACTGAGACTTTCGCTAGGCGGCGGCGGCGGCAACGAAGACGACAATGCTGCCGAAGGAGCGGAAGCAACGGTTGGTGCTGCTGCTGCTGCTGCTGCTGCTATCTCTTTGTCGACGGACGCAGTACCAATCGGTAAAGTTTTTGCATCTGCGACTATCACTAAAATAGTCCAAGGCTCGAGCATTATTGAGGTGACTTCGAGTACAGAAGAGGGATCGTTTCAAGGACTCGTCGCGTTTCAGCACCTATCCGATAACCCCGTCACGGCTCTGAGCATGGCATCAACTTTAAAAGTCGGGGAAGTTTTACCTGGAGCTTTCGTGGTTATCGAAAGAAAGCCAAAAAGAGTTGTCATGAGTCGGAAACTTTCGATTATAGAGGCGGTAACAAGTTCAAGTCTACCCGATAGAGCAGATAAGGTAAAGGCTGGAAAGATATATCCAGGGTACGTCGCCTCAACATCATCGACGGGCGTATTCGTGCGATTTTTAGGTTCTCTCACCGGGTTAGCGCCTCCCTCGCAAATACCTGACGGATGTAACGCCACAGATTCGTTCTTTGTCGGTCAAACTGTACAAGCTATGGTCCTTTCGGTGGATGTTGAATGCGTTCCGCCGCGGCTTTCGCTTTCACTTCGGTTGCAAACAACCGCGCAACCTTTATCAGATGCGCCTTTGATTCGCTCATTCTTTGCGGACCTCGAGTTCTTAGATTTCAAAGTTGCTCAAGATCCCAAGGAGGCAGAGACTTTGTTATCTGAAAAAACAGTACGCATGTTTGAACCTGGATGTGATATCGAAGGCTCGATCAACGAAACGAAGGATTACGGCGTTTTGATCGATATCGATGAAGATGAGAATGCAGTTGGGTTGGTTTCTCCGCATCAAGTGCCGGAAAGCGTAGAAATAGAAGAATTTACCCCCGAGACTCGTTTATCTGGAAGAGTGTTAGACGTTTCTAGACGCGAAGGTGTTATTGATATCGGTAAAGTGAGCGTGGTGACCGAGAAGAATTTATCGAAGAAAAAGAAGAAGAAAGTAAAATCCGCCTCCGCAGCGCTGAAGAAATTGAAAGTAGGTGAGGCAACAGAAGCTATCGTAGAGCTTATTAAAGCTCAGTATGTCATTTTATCTCTTCCAAAGTATTCTGACGCTATTGGATATGCTCCCGTTCACTACTGTAACGTGCGTTTAAACGACGCTTCAGAACGGTTTGAGGTCAATCAGAGAGTGAATGTGGTAATTGCGCAGGTTCCTTCCGCATCTTCTCCTGACGATGTTAAAGGTGACGAGTTCTACAGCAACCGACTTTTACTCACCGTCCCGTACGTGGACACTAATAAATCGAATAGCGGTCCAAAGGTTGGGACTAAATTCCAAGGTGTCGTTTCGGAACTTCAGCCACTCCAAGCGCTTGTTTCGCTTCCAAACAGTAAAAAAGGACGCATTCACATCACCGAGACTGGCGCTTTCGCGAAATCGAAGTTTCCGCTGGAAGAATTATCGCTCGGTTTGACTGTGAACGTTGCTGTTCTTGGCATGGCAGGTGATCGAGGTGGGCTACTAGATCTCACTCTCAGGAGCAGCGCAGACGAAGACAAAGACGACGAAAATGTGAACAAGAATGCAAAGAATGGTAATGACGACTTTGATGCAACAGCATCATTGAAAAGACCAACTCTACAAACGCTCGAAGTGGGTCAATCAATCCATGCGTACGTCATTTCGGTATTGCCAGACGGTGTTAAAGTGTGCATTCGACCGGAAATAACGGCTTTTGTTCCTCTGATTGAGACTGCGAGCTCGATCAAAGAGCTTAAAAAACCACTCGAGAAGAGATTTTCAAAGGGAGAAAAGATTAAAGCAACAATCGTCAACGTCAACGTTTCTAAGAAGCACGTCGACGTTTCTTTCCGGGATCAAAACTCTGTCAGCGTCGGCGCAAAAGTCTTTGGTATCATTTCGCGATTTAATAAAGGTACTTCTATGATGGTGAGGCTTGGCGCACACGTCACGGGACGGGTTTTCTTAACCGACGTATCCGACGAGTTTCAAGAAAAGCCATTTTCCGAAATGAAGGTTGGCAATGTCGTAGAAGTTCGCGTGGTTTCGATGAAATCGAGCGGAGAAGTCGATCTTTCAATGCGACCGTCTTTGTTGAGTAAATCTGGAGAAAAGAAAAAGAAGGTGGCGAATCCCGAGATTAACGACGCCAAGAACCTTGAAGTAGGGAAGGAAGTTTCTGGATACGTCAAATCTGTCGGCAAATCTGGATGCTTCGTTGCGCTTTCGCGTAATGTGGACGCGCTGATAAAGCTCACCAACCTCGCGGATGGCTTCGTCGTAAAACCATCGGTTGAATTCCCAACTGGACGATTGATTCGCGGACGCATCTTGTCCGCCGATGCGAAAACAAATCGAGTCGAGATGTCGCTGCGCGCTTCACAATCCGATTCTAAAACGCCAAACAAAGAAGCAGTCGCATCGTTGAAAGTTGGTGATGTGGTCATGGGAACTGTACGTAGCGTGCAATCTTACGGCGTATTTGTCACTTTAGACGAGTCTGGTATCTCTGGTTTATGTCACATTTCAATGTTTGCGGATATGCATGTGAAGGATGATTTGGCCAACCATGTCCGAGCCGGAGAAAGAGTTCGCGCCAAAATTATGAAAGTAGATTACGAGACGAGTAAAGTTTCTCTTGGCATCAAAGCTTCTGTTTTTGGAGACGACGATGACGACATTGATAACGGTGCACAACGCGAGGGTGATTCAGAAGACGAAGATGAAATGCACGATGATCTTTTACTTTCTGACGACGATGACGAAGACACTACTAATAATAAAGCTGCTAAAATGGACTTGGACGAGCCAGAAGAGGAGGTTGAGAATTTATCCGAGAAAGAGGAAGGCAGGGCAGAAGAATCTGAAAGCGACGAGGAGAACAATGAGGATGATGACGACGACGAAGACGAAGACGATGACGATGACGATGATGGCGAAGACAACGAAGACGAAAATGACGACAACAACACCGCGACTGAGAAGGAAGAAGATGTTGATTTCGCCTGGGACGAGGAGGAGAAGGAACAAAAACAAAAACTCAACGCGATGAAACGAAGTCGAGAGGAATCCACTCATCTCGAGGAGGGAGAAAATGCCAATAAACTTTCGAAACGCGCGAAGCGTCGCAAAGCTCGTGAGGTTGAGATGGAAATCTTGAGACAAGAGCAACAGTTGCGCGACGAAGGTCGTCTTCCCGAAAGTGCGTCCGAGTACGAAAAGTTGATCTTAGCGTCACCGCTTTCCTCCTTTCTTTGGATTCAATACGTCGCGTTCCAAGTGAGCGTCGGTGCGTACGAGGACGCGCGAGCAGTCGCTGAACGCGCATTAGAGGCAATTCCGGCGCAAGAAGAAGACGAGCGAATGAACATTTGGATCGCTTATTTGAATTTAGAGAACTCGCACGGGTTGCCGAATCCAAAAGAGGCTGTCTCGAGACTATTCAAGCGCGCCGTGAATTTAGCCGATCCAAAGAAACTGTACCTCGTCTTGGTAGACATGTACACGCGCGCGGAACAAATAGAAATTCTTGAAGAAACGCTTAAATTGATCGTGAAGAAGTTTCGCTCGAGTTGTAAAGTATGGCTGACGTACATTCGTCACGTTACGCTCAAAGGCGATGCGGAAGGTTCTAGAAAACTGCTCGACCGCGCGACGACTTCTTTACCAAAACGCAAACACATCAAACTTTTAGTCAAAGTTGCTTTGTTGGAGATGAAAGAAGGAGACCCCGAGCGCGGACGCACAATGTTCGAAGGTATTCTGCGCAATTATCCGAAGAGAACGGACATTTGGTCCGTATATATCGATCAAGAGATTAAGCAAAACATCCCGGAAAGGATTCGAGCTTTGTTTGAACGCGCCACGCACTTGGAGCTGAACGCGCGAAGCATGAAATTTTTGTTCAAGAGGTACTTAGAGTACGAGAGGTCTCATGGGAACACGGAACGAATGACGTACGTGAAGGCGAGAGCGATGGAGTACGTCGAGAGGACGCTGAATAATAATAACGATGAATAAGAAGAAAAGAATGCTCTCACTACCTCCATACCACGGTACCAGCAAACCTTACGCTCGTTTTTTTGTGCTTGG
>Ga0209425_10005376_pt1 | contig 12581 bp, 10 predicted proteins | sample COG_05_FD_184749 | JGI IMG/M metagenome (GOLD analysis project Ga0209425, IMG submission 184749) | Pelagic Microbial community sample from North Sea - COGITO 998_met_05 (SPAdes) (version 2) | ecosystem: Environmental > Aquatic > Marine > Neritic zone/Coastal water | place: Helgoland, sampling... | reverse complement strand
TACGCATCACCGGCTCGAGTTCAGGCCACAACGCGAGGACTACCTCCCACGCAGTCTTGAGCCTTTCGGTCTCGACCGGGGCGGCGCCAGAGGAGCCATCGGGTCGAACGCTCGCGCCGGAGGCATCAGCACCGATCACCTTCGCCCGTCCGCGCGCGTTGACGAGCCCGAGGCGAGCAGAACTGCGAGGGAGAACAAGTCAGCTTCACGAGTCAGATCAGTCTCGGCTTCTAAACCATATAAAACCCGAGGAGTAAACCGGAGTTGTCCGTTGTAGGGCGCTTACCTCGTCTCGGGGGCGCGGACCGTGTCGTCTCGCACAGCGCGCACCACGCTCTCGACGGCGGAGGTGCTCAGGGGGCACGCGCGGTGAACGATGACGTGCTCGCCGTCCACCTCGCGCACTGTGTGCCCGTGCGCGCGAGCGCGCTCGAGGACCGTCTCCCGGACTTTTGCCGTACTCGGGTAGACGGCTTCCAGGTCAAACACGACGGGGTTGTTCTTCTTGCGTCTCTTCGACGCGCCCGGCTTCGACGCGCCCGGCTTCGACTTGCCCCGCTTCTTCGCCGGCGGAGGAGTAGCGCCGTAGTCCGCGTCGGAGTCTGAGTCGGAGTCCGAGGCGACGAAGTCCGCGTCAGAGTCCAAGCCGACGCTCTTGGGTTTTAACCGACCGAGTTTGAAAGCCTCGGCCCCTAACTCAGCTTCGAAGGTGCCTTCGCGCGCGCTGGTACGCGCGGTCATCGGTCGCGCCCTGACGCTGGTGTCGAAAGGTGTTCGCGCGTGAGCCGTTTCGCGAGCGCGGGGCGCGCGTCGACGGGTAGGGCGCGCGCAAACACTCTGCACCATAGCTCTTGTAGTACGTGAGTTTAAACGACTATTTCAAACGACGACGCGACGACGACCTTCGCGCGAAAAAGCTGCGAGAACTTCGAGCGAGGCGCGCAGCCTGACTCGCCACCGCTTTTCTTCTCGCTCGGCGCTGCCGCACCGTTCGGCTGCGTATTTCGAAGTGAACCGCTTGAGAGTCTACCTTTTTATATCTGATTGGGCCGATGACGTCAAAACTTTTCTCATGCTATGACTAAGTACACGGTTAGACGTTCAAGGTAATTGAGGTTTGAACCCGGGGCGCCATGATTTGTGTCTCTCGGGAAACGCGTGAAGTTCACTCTTCTAAAAGTACACTACAGCTCCGAGCCCGGCGGCGTGGGCTCGTCCGCCACGACCGCTTCGTTCACCTTCAGCTTCTCCATGTCCAGCACCACCCGCTCACCCCCCGCCTTCAGATCCTTGCGCATCCGTTCGAGCGCATCCGCGCGTCGCTTCTCATCCTCCGCCTTGAGCGCCTCCTTCCGCTTCCGCAACTCTGGCCAGTACTCGTTTACTGCCTCATTTCAATCACACCCGCGCGGTGATATCACACGTCGCGCTGGACGATAAGGCGACATCGCCGCAGCAATCGAAAGGTACCACGGGTTCAGGGGACGATGCCGATTCGGGGGGAAATGCATCACAGCTGTCGACCAAGCGGCGAAATCGGTGGGGCAGTAGACTACCTTAAGGGTTACCTTCGAAGGTAGCTCGTAGCATAGACTAGACTAAATTATCACCGCCTAGCTAGCACTACATCTCGGCGCTCTGCAGATCTTCGATTGACTTCTTCTGTGGCCGGTTGAACCTCGCGGGCCTCTCCCCTTGCTGCCGCTTGGGCAGCGCCGACTCGAGCGCGTCGACCCATTCCTTGCCCGAATACTTCTCGCACAGCACCTTCATCGCGGTGTCGATGTTGAGAATCTGGTTCGTCACGTTCGGCAGGTGTTCGCGGATGGGTAGGCGCCGCGCGGTGGCGCCGACCGCGTTCGCGCGCGGGAGGCTCCACGCGATCCCGCGCGCGGCGAGGTCGACGATGCCGCCGATGACGTACACGGTATCCGACTCGACGTCCGTAAGCGCCTCCTCTGCATCCGGCGACAGGTACACAACCTTGGACGGCGGAACCGCGTCTGTATCAGCGTCGGAAGATGAACCGTCGCATTTGCCGTTCATGAATATGTCCTGGACGTCGCGCGGGTCTTTGCTCACCTCGGACCACCGCTCGGCGTTGAAGTGGTCGAGAGCGTGCGCGGCGACGGTGCCTTTCCAGCTGGCGAACGTGAGGTCCACGTCCACCGGGGAAATCTCCATCTCGCCGCTTTCCCCGGGGTTCGAACCGGTGACCTTCATCGCGCGGCGTTTGACGCCTATGCACTCCGCCAGCTGCTTCGCCACGCTTCGAATGGCGCGCTGGCTGTCCTGGTCGTAGCTGGTGTCGATGGCGACCCTCAGCGGCGGCTTTGTCGATTTACGCAAATTTTCCGCCGCCGCGTTCATCGCAGACTGACCGCCCATAGCCTCGACCCAGTCCGGTTCCGGCGCGCGCACGTACCCTTTGCCAGACTTGGCACCCGTCGCCTGTTCCAAGGTGAAGTTCACGGCGGGTTCCAACGCCCCGCGTCGCCACTGAGGTTCAGATCCCATCGCGACTGTTAGAAATATTCGCCCGAATCGGCACACGGGAACCTGCGTGACGTTCTCGTACCCGCACTCGCGCATAGCCTCCGCGATCGGTGTACCGGAGACGAACGCGTGCCTTGGCGCGATGGGCAGTAGGGCGGTGAGGAGCGGGAGGTATTCATCCGCGTCAGCCGTGCACCCCGCGCCGCCGCCAGCCTTACCGCCGACGGCAACGTTGCGGCCGAACGGGAGGTTGCTGACCACGGCGGCTACGTTGACGTCCATTTCGTCGCATTTGAGCCAATCCGCGGCGTTTGTGACCCAGTTCGTGGATGGGGACGTGGCGTCCGCCTCGTGGATCCGCGGCGGCGGCGCGAGAAGCCCGGAGGTTTCGCCCGGCCTCGAGCGATCCGAGCTAGAGCGCGGGGGCCGATTCGCGTCTTTTCCAGAGTCGGTTGAAATGTAGGCCTCGTCGATGCCTCGTAGGGTGGCGTGCGCGGCCGGCATGGCGGGCACGAAGCTCGCGATGTTCCCCTGCGCGTTACGCACGATCTGCGCGTTGACGTCGCCGCCGATGGAGTGGTACCCGCGGCTCCAAGCCGCGTGTAAGATTGTCCCGCCGCCGCAACACGGATCCACGATGACATTCGTTCGCGACATCCTATCCGTATCATCGTTCCCTTCTTCATCTCCACCCATCGTTCGCGAGAAGCCGCCGCCCGCGAGGACCGCGTTGAGCGCCGCGGCCGCGATCTCCGGCCGCGTCCCCGCGCTGTAGTTGTTCGGTTTCCTGTTCCAATCGCACCTCGGATGCATCGGCGGCGGCGCGAACGTCGTGAGCCCAAACACGTATCCGGCACTCGTCTCCACCACCACGAATCGAAGCGTATCTCTCAGCCCACTGGCGCTGGATGACTCGTTCGGGTTCTTGAACCGCGCGTACATCCCGTGCTTGAACCCACACGGCGTCCATGTCTTCACCACGTCACCTATTCGCTCGTACACATCCGGGCTCGGGGTTCGATCGCGAGTCGATCGGAGCCGGGATACGCAGTCGTGGTACAGCGCCACCGGCGTGGGTTCGCCTCCACACGCGCCGTCCGGTAGGTTCGGTACTTGAACGGGCAGCGCGTTGACGGCGTGAAGGAGTTCATCGATGGACGCGCCGGTCGCGAGTGGATCTACGACGGCGCGGAGTCCCGCCATCCGGACGAGGGATGAGGCGGTGGGTTGGGATGGGACGGCGAAGAGTCCGACGGCGAGTCCGACGCTGTTCGGGGCGCACGCCGCCGTCTCCACGGCGAATGCGTTGTAGAGGTTCTCGTTCTTGTTGGTGAGGAGGAGGCGCCAGGTGTCGGAGGAGGCGTCGGGGTCGACGCGGGTGACGGAGTGGGCGGGGGGAGTGGTGTCGGCGGAGGATGCGTCGGCGGCGGCATTTCGGAGCATGGCTTCGACCTCGAGCATGACGGTCGCGCCGGGCTTGCCGGCGCGCTCGCGCCACGAAGCGCACAGCGCCGCGACGTCCGAGAGCGGATGCGCGTCCGTCGACGGCACCTGGGGGTAGCGACCCATCTTCGCGGACTTGCTGGAGCGTAGCACTACCGTAGTCGACGAGATGTGCCGGCTGTGGTCGACGCCGCGCGAGGGCGATACGTGCGACGGCGGCGCGGGCGAGGGTGGGGTCTGCCATCGCACAGCGCGCGCGTACGTGTGACCGTACGTTCGCCACCTGCGCATGCCGCAGTTCCCACTCGGGGCGGTCACCGCGCCCGTCATAGTGCTCTCTCAGCTCGTCCGCGCTATCTATCGACCCGATTTATTTCTTCCACTGGAGCCACTTTCGTGCGCGCACAGCTGTGTCTGAAGATGTCGACCACGCCTTGGTGGGAGCGGAAGGAGGCCGAGATCCAGGCCGAACGAGGCGCGGACGCCGCGTGCAGCGTGTCCAGCTCGACCACGGTGCGCGTCATCCCCTCGGCAACCCCCCCGCTTCCCCGTTTTTCCACTCCCGAGGATCTGGGACACGACCCTGACCACCCTCCCGACCCACCTCCTCGTTCCATTCGAATGCAGTACTCGTGCCGCACCGCGCCCGATGAGAACGGCGTGATGCGCCGCAAGTGCGAGCGCATCGTCAAGAAGTTCCGCCAGTGCCCGGGCGCACCCCGCGAGTGCCTCGAGGAGACCCGCGAGGAGACGGACGAGACGAACGCGACGAGCGGAGGGATGATGCCCGGCGGGTCGTCTTCGTCGTCGTCGTCAAACGGAGGGGGGTTCGAGTCGCACCAGGAGTTCTTCAAGACGTGGGAGGGAACGCTGGGCGGCGGCGGGTCCATGTTCCCGTTCGGCGGCATGCTCGGCGCGCTCTTCGGAGACGAGCCACCGGGCGGGCCGCTCAACAAAGATGGGAGCGAAGATGCCGGGAGAATGAATGATAGGCGCCCAGGGTTTGTGGAGCGGGCGATGGAGGACGCGGTGAGCGGAATGTTCCGTGGTTTGTTTCGCGAGATGGAGCGCGAGATGGAGCGGACGATGGAGCGGCGGCCGGACGACGGCGGCGCGGGAGGACCGCCGCCGGCCACTCGAGACGATGATTGGTCCAGAGGTTCCAGACGCGCGTGATGATTAGAGCAAACAGAACGGTTTCATCGTTCAGCGTTTAAGTGTTAGCTCACTACTCGAAGGTACTACTCTCTACTTGTGTCTACTCAGGTCTATCCGCTCGTCCAGTAAAACTACCCCTTCCTCCCCGAGCACGTCCTGCATGTCGCTCAGGAGGTCCAAATCGTTCGTCGCGGCATCGACGTCTCGACTCCACGTCAACGTGTCAACGATTGAGTTGCCAAACGCTCCGAGCGAAGACGCCGTGGCCGCCACCCCCGTGTGTATACCCTCCCCCATCGTCTTCACCCCTGTCGCCACCCCGGTGACCGCGGTGTTACCCAGCGCGTGCGCCCCGGTGCCGATGGCGACCACCTGCCCTCCCAACGCGTTCACCCCAGCCGCGGTAGTGGACCCCAACGCGCCCACACCCGTCACCGCGGCGGTCCCGAGCGTGGTCACCCCGCCGGTCACCGCGCCCCACGTCTTGTTCAGCAGCGCCCCGGCGGCGCCCGGGGCCCTTTCGCCCGAGAGGTCAGGATTCGCTCCGTCGGCCGGGATGGCGAAGAGCGCATCGAGGGTCTCTGCATCCGTCGGTAGGTCGAACTTCACGGCGGCGAGACCGACGCACGCGCCGATCAATCGGGCAGCGCACTCTTCGTCGGCGACGAGGGCGCCGGGGTCGTAGCATCGTATATTCCTGTGGCCCGCGCGGGTGATGTCGTGCCTTTGTACCAGCGCGCTGAGCTTGTCCGCGAGTGTGCCGGAGTTCAGAGCCCTGTGGATCCATCCACGGACCCTCGCCTCGGAGGATGAGGAAGAGGAGGACTCTGGATCGGAGGTTGAAGCCGAGGCGGAGGGTCGGAAGACGTTGAACCTGCTACCGGAGGTCTGTTCGGGCTCGAGTTCCCGCTCGAGGACCTCCAGCGCCGCCGCCGCGGTCCGCACCGTCGCCTTCGGTCCCTCCCCCGCGGACGGACCCCCTATCTTCAGCCTGTCCAGTCGCAGGACTTCTCCGAAATTCCACCCGGTGGTGACGCAGGCTCTGTGGTCGAGCGCCGCCTGCACCGCGGCGCAGAGCCGCTCCACGTGCCCGTTTTCCTCCGCGATCGGCGTCGTGGGCTCCTCGCCGCATTCCTCGGCTCGTTGCGCGCGAACCGCCGCGGCCATCACCTCGCGAGCACCGGACTCGACCGCGGCCAGGATCTCGCGTGTCTCCTCGCGTCGGAGCGCGTCGTCGTCGGCGACGGACTTGGCGACCTCCGTGGCCGCCGCCGCGCCCTTACGGCGCTCGCGTAACGGGATGCGGAGCTGGTTCGCGGCGCGAGCCAGCGGGGACTCGTCGATGACGTCGTCCTCGCCCATCGCGTGTGCCACAGCCCCCCGCGCCCTTCAGAAATGTCGTCTGGTTGTACGACTCGCGCGCTTTATCATCACTGATGGGGACGTTGACGCTGGTGCGCGCGGAGGATGCGCCGAAGCGATGCAGGGTGGACGCCGCCACGTTCAACCAGGACGAGTGGCCGGAGCGCAACGAGGGGCCGGGGTTCCTCGGCATCGGCGCGGGTGCCGAGCGAAGGGCCGCCGAGACCTCCGGGCGATCGCGCGCGGAGAGACTCATCCTCATCGACGACTCCGAAGACGTCGCCGTGGGATCGGTGATCGTCGCCGAATCCGCGGTCCTGCCCCGCGGCGCCGCCCCGGGGACCATCAACTGTACCCTCAACTCGTTGGTCATCGCGCCCAAGATGAGGGGCGGCGGACACGGACGGACGCTCACCACGAAAGCCGCCCGATGGGCGATGGAACACATGAACGCGGGGGTGGTCACGGTGTGGTGCGTCAAGCCTCTGCTCGCGCTGTACGTGGACCGGTGCGGGTTCGAGTACGAGCCCCCCGCGAAGGCTAGCTTCGACGACGACGACGGCGGGGACGTTTGCTGCCGAGCGTGGGCCCATCGATGGCGAGGCGAAGGGGCATCGCCATCTTAAGTCTATAGCCTATAGAGTCTTCAATCGAACACTTAGCGACTAGCCTAAACCCACCTCGCTCAACTCGCCCACCGCGAATCGTTTCGAATCCAGCGCCGAGGAAGCCGCCGAGGAAGCCGCCGCGGGGCGCGGGTTGTACTGGGCGCATCCGTAGGTTCCGGACACCATCCAGTCATCCGGGGCCTCCGCCGCGGCGCGCTGGCTCACCTCCCGTGGGATCCCGCAACCGAGCTCGGCCTTCAGGGTCCGCAACGCGAGCAACGGCGCCGGGAAGCGGCGCGTGACGTCCTCGAACGGGGTGTCCAGTTCCCACTTCGCGTCGTTCAGCAGCCTCCTGTAGTTGGCGTCGCCCTTGACGATGACCAGGTCGGAGCGACTCAGCTCGGCGCACGTCGCGTCGGGGAGCGCCCAGAAGGGTCCGGATGGATCTGGAAGTGACCAGAAAGGCGTGGGCTGGCACCACGCGAAGTCCGGCACGATCCGCCACGCCCCACTCGACAGGTACACACCCCACCTTCGCCCCATCGCCTTCAACGCCGGGTCCCCGCTCACAGTCATCGCGTGAACAGTCTCTCGAACGTCCGCGTCCATTGCGTCTGATACGAAAACCGGGTGAGCTTTTACCCTCAGGTATACCACCGCCGCGCATGAGCCGGTGATGAGCGCGTCCGCTAACGCCAGGTCGCACGTCAGCTCGAACCCCGCGTTATCCACCACGATGCTCACCTCGCGAAGGTGCCCGCCGGGCTGCGCTAGGAACGCGGATACGGCGTTTGTGTCGTCGGCGAGGAGATACGCTTCCCCCGACGAGAGCGCCTCCGATAACGCGTTCGCGGCGCGATCCCCTTCCGATGCGGATCCTCCTTCGTTCCCCCCGTCCTCGGGCCAGATGCTGAGGTCCATGCGGTTACCCCACAGCGACACCATCAGGAACAGTCGCAGTGTCTCCGCGATGGAGCCGTTGTCGTTGTTTGAAGCGGATGCCATCCTTGCGGCGAACGCGTTTGCTTTTTTGGCCAGCGACGCCGCCGCTCCCATGCCGGCTTCCAGGCCGGCTCGTTTGTCCGTCGCGAACGGGTCGTGGCCGTGGAGTGGCGACGCCGGGTCGAAGTATCCGATCGCCGCGAGGATCCTCCGGTAGAAGTAGAACTCCGCGAAGAGCCACGGCACCTCCAGCCATGTCTTTCCGAGATGTGTGCCGCAGAGCGTGGACCACGTTGCGAGATCGGGCCCGCCGTCCGGCGGGATGTGGGTGATGACGCTGGTGGACGTGGTGGACAGCTCCGCGTCGAGCGCGCGCAGGTTCACCTCGGCGTCGGTCCCGGCCGCGAGGACATCCGCGTTGTCGCGAAACACGCGCGCGAGGATGTCCTCGCGGAGCCTGCGAGATACGGTATCGTGCGCCCAGGTTCCCGGCGTCTCGCTCGTGATGACGGGCGGGATGGTGGAGCCGTCCCACATGGACGGACCCGCGGATGTTTTTGGAGGCATGTGCCGTCGGGACCTCGAGACACGTCGGGTGGGACGAGCGCGGCGCGGGGAGGACGACGACACGGGCGCGGTCGTCCTCGGAGCGGCCAGCCCGGAGCTCATCGTTGTGGATAGCTGAGCTGGAAAGTTTTGGCCGAAGACATCCGCTGGAAAGTTTGAACGCCCGCAAGGCCCGCCACAACGTGTCGCACGGCTGGGAGTGACCCGAGCCGAGGACGGAAGCCATGGCCGAAGCGGAAGGTACGCACGATCGCCGGCCGGTTCGTCGTGACCCGATCGCCCCCCGACCTCACCGTGACCCGAGCACACGTTCCCTCGCCCGCGGGTGCCCGTTTGGGAGCCATTTCCGTCCCCCATCCCTGACCCCGCCCCCGTCCCTTCTTCCCATTCACGACGCAGTTCCGATAAAGACCGAAGAGGATAAGCCCCTCCCCGCCGCCGAGGATGCCGGCCACGACGACCCGGAGGCTGCGAAGGCTGCCGAGGCCGCCGCCGTGTCCACCGCGACCAAGATCGACGTGCACGCGATGCCGATCCGCCAGTACCTCGAAACGAGCGTCGTGCCCATCTTGCTGCAGGGGATGCAGACGCTGGTGAAGGAACGGCCGAACAACCCGGTGGAGTTCCTGGCGGCGTATCTGCTGAAGAATAACCCCCAAGGGCCCTCCAACCCGCCCCAGGTTCCCGGAGCATGAGCGGAAAGTCGGGGATGTTATCTATTCACCTGGTCGTTTCACTAGCTCTAGTCTCAAAGAACCAGAGGCGTACCCGTGTACTATACGAGAGAAGAATCACTTCGAATATCGTTTCTACAAACTGATCCGTTATCCTATGGTCATCGGCCCAGCACCCGGCCCAGCCCCACCCTGCGGCGGCGGGGGTCCGATCCGCGGAGGCCCGAAGCCCGCCGCCGCCGCCATCGCGTTTACCGAATTCTGGTCCAAAAGACTCTTCCCCATCTGCCCGACCCTGTCGTACGGCTGAGCCATGTCCCGCATGAACTTCCGCGCGATGGCACACGCCATGTCCGTGGACAAGTTCAGCTGCTGCTCGTGCAGGTGGGACGTGATCCATCGCGGCAGCTTGCCCCGCTTGTCGTGCGAATTGTACCGCTTATCGGCAAAGACCATCAACCCGTAATCCGCTTTACTGCGAATGACCCGCCCGACGCACTGCGCCGCCTGTCGGACCGCGTCGAAGGACAAAAAGTCGCTCTCCTTGATCTGGAAGTTTTCCCGCAAGTACTCCAGCCTGGCGCGTAGAATACGGCTGAGCGTGTACTGATACGGCACACCGTACATGATCACCGCTCGGCCGTAGTGTCGGTCAAAGTCGATCCCTTCGGCAATCTTACCCCGGGCGACGGAGAGAAAGACGGCGCCCCTTCCGCAGTTACACGCGCGCCTGTAGTTGTCCAGCGCCAGCGACGTCTCCACGACGTCCTGGGTCTCGATGAACAGCAGTTTGCGTTTCATCACCTGCTGCAGCACGCCGGTTTCGTGCCACTTGCTCACGATGAGTTCCATGTACGAGTAGGACACGAAAAAGGCGACGATGCCGTCGGGGACGCAAGAGCACAGGTCAATGAGGATCCGGCCGTAGTTCTGAATCACCCCTGGGTCGTCGCGCATGTCGAACTTGGTGCTCACCTGCTGCTGGTCCGCGCCCCGGGTGATCACCATCGGACACAGGCACTCGCGCGTTAAAGTCATGTCCAGCGCGACGGAACACACGGGTTTGAATCCCAGCAGCTGAGGGTAAAGTGTGATCGGGGACAGCGTGCCGGAGGTGATGAACACGCTGTTGAACCTCTCGAACACCGGCGCGATGGCGTAGGACGAGTCCAGGCACGTCAGCTGGAACACCGGGTCGGGTATGCTCGGATACCGCTCGTCGTAAGGCTCCTGTGAACAAAACACGACGTCAATCTAATTGCCCGTATGGAAATAAAAATAGAATCAACTCACCAGTATCAACGAGAATCCCTTCTCGTACGTCCCCACCAACGTGCCAAAGTCGCATATCAAACTCAACGGACCAAACTCCTCGGTGTCCACAATCTCCAGCGTCTTCAACAAGCTCGTGATGCGGTCGTAGAGAAACTTCAAGGTTTTGCCGTCAATCGCCGCCGTCTGCTGCAGATGCGCTAAAAACGCGGTGGGCGTCTCTTGCTCCACCGCCGCGCCTCTCATGCGCTGCTTCAGGTACTCGACGAATCGCCTGAGGAACGCGATGAAGTGCTCCGCGCGCCTGATGTTACCCGGCACCGCCTCGCGAAGTATGTCCTCGGATATCACCGGGTTGGCGATGAGCTCCTCGCCGCGAGCCCTGTCGAACACCCCTTGCTGCGCGAGGCCGTTGACTAAGCGGGTGTACTCATCGCGCAGGCGCTTCTCGTCCGTCGCCTTCGCCTGTTCGATCCGCCTGGTCAGCGCGGTGATGTTTCTGGACGCGCCGTCCAGTGTCGCCTGCCGCAGGTTCACGCTGAGCGCCTCGATGCACACGTTGTCGATGTTGTGAGCTTCGTCGAAGACGATGACGCATTCGCGTTCCAACTCCCTGTAAACAAAACACGTCGTCAGTCTGATTGCCCATACATACCATTGCCAAAAATTGCCAAAAGATTGCCAAAAATAAAAAGAAACTCACCTCGACACCATCCCGGCAACCTTGGGATCCAGCAGGTACTGATAGTTGTACACCACCACGTTGGCGTATGTGATCATGTGCCGCGCGAGGAAGTAAGGGCACCACCCTTTCTTACGCCCGAACGCGCGCAGGTCCGCGAGGGTGTAGACTCCCGGTGGTAGGATGGCGTTGGGTCCCTCCTTTTCGTAATCTTCAAAGAATTCGCAGAGCTCGGGGGCCTCCGTTGGCGCCTCCTCCTCGTTCGCGACCGCCTCCAGGTGCTTGTCGCGGACCCACGTCGCGGTGAGCCGGCGGCATCGCGCGTCCACGTTCTCCCTGCTGCCCTCGTCGGCGACCTTCGGGTGGATGCACATGTTTTTCCGCGAGGACAACCCGAGCGCCATGATCTCCGAAGCCTTGCCGACTTCCTTCTCGCGGTAGGCTTGCAGTGCGCGAAGCTCCGCGAGGACCTTCTCCATCTCCGGCACGGTGCGTGTGCAGTAGATGAGCTTGCCGCACGCTGGGTTCTGGAGCTGGTAGGAGGTGATGAGCGCGAGGCAGGTGATGGTCTTGCCGGTGCCGGTGGGCATCTCCAGGCACCCGTGGCCCTTCGCGTCCAACGCGCGCTTCAGCTCGAGCATGTACCGGTACTGCTCGGGGTAGAGGTACTCATACGGGAAGTAGACCGTCAGGCCCTCGAGGTTGAAGATCATGGTTCAGGGCCGCTCGGAAGTTGCCTTCGTGTGACCCGCCTCAATGGAGCGCGAAACCTAGTGATGATTCCGGTGCCGAAGCTGCGGTGGCGCGCTTCCCCGCGTCTCGTCCTCCTCTCGCGCTGGAGGGCGATGCCGAGCCGAAGAGACCGCGGATGAGTGGACGCTGCCTCGCGCGGGATCCCGTCCAGCCCTGGGAATCCAGCCGAGAATCCAGCCCTGCGCCTCTCCTGATGGCCCCGCCCAGATCCTGCAGATTTTCCTTGGCGATGACGAGGGCGTTTCTCCGAGTCAGTCGGAGGGTAACATCCCTATCGGAAGCCCGAGGGTTGGCAGTCTTGGGAGCGCAACGAACGCACCCGCCCGTCTCGACATGGCATCCACGTTTGCCGTCGGATTCGCCGCGACGGCCCTGAGGCCCCGCGTCGCCCGCACACGCGCGTCCGCATCGGGCGCGGGCGCCAAGCCGGTGACCCGCGGCATCGCAATCGGCAATGCAGTCCTCACCCGGCACCCGCCCACCTCCCGCGTCCTCCCGCCCGCCTCCTCCCGCCGCGACCTCTCGTGCGCCGCGGCACCCGCCGGGTACGGGTACGGATACGGGTACGGATACGGGTACGGGTACGGATACGCGTACGGCGAAGGACCGGATCCATGGCTCGGA
>Ga0209425_10005375_pt1 | contig 12582 bp, 8 predicted proteins | sample COG_05_FD_184749 | JGI IMG/M metagenome (GOLD analysis project Ga0209425, IMG submission 184749) | Pelagic Microbial community sample from North Sea - COGITO 998_met_05 (SPAdes) (version 2) | ecosystem: Environmental > Aquatic > Marine > Neritic zone/Coastal water | place: Helgoland, sampling... | reverse complement strand
ATACCGTATTCTCCACGAGGTGGTGTTCTTCTATCGTTGCGATTGATGTCTCGCGGCAGTTTTAGCTCGACGACGACGAGATGACGACGACGATGCGTTTTGCCCCGATTTATATCGCGATTTTCGAGTTCTTGGTGGAACCGTTGCGTGCGTACCCGTGGGTGATGGGTGCGATTGCGATTGTTTTTTTCCTGCTCGGTGATGCGAACGGGTCTCGACGTCGTCGTCGAATTCATCGGACGACGACGACGACGACGACGAGGACGACGAGGATGGAAGAAGAGAAACAAATATCGGAGCTGGAGAAAAAACAGAAAAAACTCGTCGAGGAAATGGAAACCGCGGTAAAGCGAAGGGTGGAAGAAGCGCTGAGAGAGATTGAAGAAGAGAGCAAAAAGAAGAAGGAAACAAAGGAGGAGAAAGAGGACGTGGAGATGGCGGATTCGTCCCCAACTGCCTCTGCCGCGCGGCCGGCTCGTTCGGCGTCCACGAGGACGTCGCCGGTTGCTCCGGGGACGACGCCGAGCAAAACCACGAAGAGCGCGAACGGGACGGAGGACATGTCCTGGGCGCAGACGAAGAGCGACGAGGGCGAGGAGGAAATCACGTCGCCTTCGAACGAGTACACGCGCGTGGTCTCTAAAACGAAGAAGCAAGAAGAAGCGAGACGACGGAAGATGGAGGAGGAAGAAGCGGAAAAACGACGACGAGAGGAAACGAAACGAGAACGAGAGGAGAAGAAGACGAGAGAAGAGAAGGCGAGGGTGCAAAATAGAATGGAAGAATTGAAGCGAGAGAACGAACGATCAGAAGAGCAAAACCTTCTGCGCGAACGATGGCGAGAAGAGGCTATGAAGCATTTACGCGAGTCTGGAGCGTATGAGCACGCGGAAAAGAATGATTTACACGCCTTTCTGACGCTGACGATGAAAGAGGAGATTGGTATCGATCGCGCATCCATCGAGACGTGGTACAAAAGAGCGCAAAGAAAGTTCCACCCGGATAAGTCGCAAAACATGACGGAAGAGGAGAAAGTTCTCAACGAGGAAATATTTAAAACCTTGGTTCTCTTGCTCAAGAGGTGGACGGAAAATGGTAAACCGCTCGGAAGAAAGCAACCGCCGCGGAGAAGGCCGGAAACACCCCCCGAGGCGAAATTTTCCAAACAAGAACAAGACGACTTTAAAAGCACCGAGAGGACGTGGAATCGAGCTCACGCGAAGAGTGGCACGCGCCGCAGGTCGTCGCCGTCGGAGAAGAAGAACAACGGGGGATCATCCACGAGCAACAACGACTCTTCGCGAAGCAACGGATTTCACTTTTCTTCGAACCCGTTCTCGAACGCTCAGCCGCCGCGGCAGCAAAAACAACATCAGCAACAACAACAACAACAACAACAACAAGCAGGTCTGAAGAAACCGTTTAGCACGGGACCAAAGAAGAGCAAAACCGATAGCCAGCCGTCGTCGCCGTCGACGCGATTGTAGGCGCATTTACGTAGAAGAATAGTTTGAAATAGTTTGGAATAATAAAAAAGGAGAGAAACGCAAAGCTGCTGCAAAAGAAAAACGTCTTCAGTTTTGGGAGAGTACATGTTCCCCGCCGCGCGAACGCACCAAAAAACCTCGTACCCCGTCGTTGTTCAATCGCGAGCGTCGTCGTCGTCAGCGTGTTGTCCTTCTTCAATCTCTGTTTTTGCAGCCGATCGATATCGTCGACGTCTTTCATCATCTTCATCTTCATCGTCATCACGAACAAAAAGCACCGTCGTCGTCGTCAAAATGGTATCCAAGAAGAGCGCGTTGATTTCACCGGAAGAGTTGCGCCAAACGCTCTCCTCGCAAGTTATCCTCGATGCGAGTTGGTACATGCCGTTCGTCCAACGCGTACCGAAATCTGAGTTTCAAACGAAGAGGATAAAACATTCGCAGTTTTTTGACATCGATAAAGTCTCCGATTTGAAGGAGAAAAATTTACCGCACATGTTGCCGAACGCGCGCGCGTTCGCGATGGCGTGCGACGCGTTAGGTATTACGAACGATTCTTCAGTTGTGATTTACGATCGAGCGGAGAGCGGTATTTTTAGCGCGGCGAGATTATGGTGGATGTTTAAAGTGTTTGGCCACGGCGGTTCGGTGCGAGTGTTAAACGGCGGCTTCAAAGCGTACGAGAAACTGTACTCGGAGGACGCGGATGGGATGGATACGAACGAAATCGGGATGGACGAGGTGGAGAAGAGCGAGAGAGCGTGCGTGGAGGCATACGAAAAAGAAGATTCTGTGACGACAAAGTATAAAGCGACATTGGATTTGAACCGATTAGCGACGATAGAGAGCGTGAAGAAAGACGTGTGCGAAACGAACGCGAAGCAGTGCGTAGACGCGAGGCCGAAAGGACGGTTTGACGGAACAACAGCGGAACCGAGAGCCGGTTTGGCGTGTGGGTCTATTCCAAATTCGAATAACGTTCCGTTCCCGGAAGTTTTAGATGCAGGGACAGGGAAGTTTAAAGACGCGGAGCAGTTAAAACGAGTCTTCGAAGCGGCTGGGATGGAGTTGGACAATCAATCCAAGAAAATTGTGGCGACGTGCGGCACCGGGGTGACCGCGTGTATATTAACGTTAGGAATGCACGAAGTTGGCAGAGACGACGTGGAAGTTTACGACGGATCCTGGTGTGAATGGGGAAGTCGGGAAGACGTGCCTGTAAAAACAGCATCGGCGTAAAAATAGATGTATACTATGCGATAAAATGTTTTCCCCGCGTATGTGTGTGTTTCAATACTATTATTTTGTCTCTAACTTTACAACGTCAACAGTAATTTAAAGTCTTCAATCGTCTTCTCCAACGCGGCAATCTCTTGCTTTTGCAACTCAGACTTTTCGCTATTTTGCGCGCGGATGTGTTCAGGCACTCTCTCTTCGTACGAATCTTCGCTCATGGTTTTCTCTAACTTTGCGTTCAATTCCGAGATTAATTTTAATTTTTTCTCGACCGATTTCGTTTCTTTCTCCGCGTCGACGTGGCCTTTCAACTCGAGGTAGACTGTTAACTGATCGTTAATGACGACCGCACCGCACCCGACCGGCGCGTCAACGCTTGCATCGATGCTAATATCGCCAACGGAAGCCAACGCTTGGATACCGCTAAAATTCTCTCGAATGGCATCGACGACGTTTTGATCCGAACATTTCGCGTACGCGTTCGGTTTAGCTTTCGCCGGAACGTTGTAGTTGGCTTTCATGGATCGCAAGGATTTAACAAAATCGATCGCGTCTCGCATAGACTTTTCGACCTTCTCGTTCACCCACTTCTCCTGAGCTTTCGGATACGCAGCAATCATAATCGATTGCGGCGTGTTCGCGTTTTGTTTTCTCGGCAAGCGTTGCCACAACTCTTCCGTGACGAACGGCATAAACGGATGCAACATCTTTAAACCGGCTTCAAGTGTGACCCACAACGCGTCTCTCGTTTTCTTTTTTGCCGCTTCGTCGTTGCCGTCCATCGTCGGCTTGATTATTTCAATAAACACGTCGCACAAATCATTTTTCCAAAACTGGTAAATAGCATCGGTGGCGATGTTAAAGTTGTACGATTCCATCGATTCGTCGACGATAGATAACGTGTTGTTCAAACGCGAGATGATCCATCGTGCCGCAATCGGACTGGAAGAGTCTGAAACGTCCAACTCGGTGTACTCGTTATCGACCGGTTCGTACGCATCGCCCAAATTCGCCATGGCGAATTTGATTGCGTTCCAAAGTTTGTTGCACCAATGCCTGTACGCATGCACACGCAAAACGTCCAAATTGACGTCATTGCCCTGTCCAGTGTAAGACATCAACGCGAATCGAAGCGCGTCGGTTCCACACTCCGGGATACCTTGCGGGTAATCCTGCTTCTGCCCAGCCGTCGCTTTCTTTAACTCTTTCTCTTCTAAGTTGCCATTAGCCAAGGTTTCGTGAAGCGCTTCCAGCGAGATACCTTCGATGACGTTGATTGGATCGATGACGTTCCCTAACGATTTGGACATTTTTCGTCCGTGTGCGTCTCTCACCATGGCGTGTAAGAAAACTTGCTTGAACGGTACTTTACCAGTTAACTTCATGCCCATCATGACCATTCTTGCCACCCAAAAGAACAAAATATCGTGCCCGGTTTCAAGCAACGACGTCGGGTAGAAATCTCTCAAATCTGGCGTCTCGTCTGGCCATCCAAAGACGGAAAACGGGAACAAGCCGGACGAAAACCACGTGTCCAATACGTCCTCGTCTTGCGCCAACGTGAATTTTTTTCCCGGAAACTTCCTCTCGGCTTCCTTTTGCGCCTCGGCTTCGTCTCTCCCGACGACCCATCGGTCGACTTTTTCGCTTGTTCCGCCCGGCAAGCCGTTGTTTTCTTGATCGTCGTCAAAGTTGACGTAAAACGCTGGGATTCTGTGGCCCCACCACAACTGTCTGGAAATGCACCAATCGCGAATGTTTTCCAACCACCGAAACCACGTCGCTTCTTGCTCTTTCGGAATAATCTCCATGCGTCCATCTCTGACCGCGTCGCACGCATCTTTCGCCATATCCGCGCAGTTTACCCACCATTGCGGTTTCAACATCGGTTCGATGACATCTTTCGATCGCGAACAGAGACCGAGTCTCATCGGGTTCGGCGCTTTACCTCTGTACAAACCGAGCTCTTCCAGCTTTTTCTCAATCGCAACTCTGCACTCAAAACGTTTCATGCCTTTGAACAACTCGCCACCGACGTCGTTGATGATCCCATCTTCCGTAAAGCAATTGATGAATTGCAAATCGTGTCTTTTTCCAGTTTGGAAATCGTTCGGGTCGTGCGCCGGGGTAATCTTCACGCAACCGGTACCGAATTCCATATCGACCAAGACTTCGTCGCAAATGATTGGAATTTCTCGCAAACTATCGAACGGATGAACTAACGTTTTGCCGTGGTATTTCTTATACCTCTCGTCATCTGGGTGAACTGCAACGGCCACGTCGCCCAACATGGTTTCAATACGCGTCGTCGCGACGACCAACTCGTCGTCGTTCGGATCGTCTTTAATCTTGTACGCGAACGACGTGATCACCCCAAACTCAACTTTCTTCAAGTGTCCTGGGACTTGCAACATAGTCGGTCCTTCCACGTCGATGTAATCCACCTCGATATCCGAAATCGCCGTCTTCAACTGGCAACTCCAATTTACCAAACGATTATCTCTGTAAATCAACCCGTCTTCGTGCATCTTCACGAACGCCTCTTTTACCGCCTTTGATAACTTCTCGTCCATCGTAAACGCCTCTCTCGTCCAATCTAAACTCGAGCCGAGCCTCCTCAACTGGTTAAAAATCTTCCCGCCGTACTCGCCTTTCCATTCGAACACCTTCTCGAGAAACTTCTCTCTCCCTAAATCGTGTCTCGTGATTCCGTTTTCTCTCATCAACTTCTTCTCGACGACGGTTTGCGTGGCAATCCCCGCGTGATCGGTCCCGGGCACCCACAACGCTTCGTACCCGCTCATTCTCCTCCATCTCACGATCGTATCTTGAATCGAGTTCGTCAACGCGTGCCCGATGTGCAACGCGCCGGTGACGTTCGGCGGTGGAATCACAATCACAAACTTTGGTTTCTCCGACCCGTTCACGGCTTCGAAATACTTCTTCTCCTCCCACCAGTCGTACCACGCAGCTTCCACCGCGACTGGATTATAACTCGTCGCCATCGGAACCGTCGTCGTGTTTTTCTTTTTCCCTCTCTCCGTTTTCAGCGCGTCTTCCAACGCCAGCACATCCTGCGGCGAAGGTCCTTTCGCTTCCGCTTTCTTCTTCTCCTTCTTCACTTTACCACCGCCTTCATCGTTCGCTTTCGCTTTTTGCGCTGCTGCTTGTGCTGCTGCTTTTTCTGCTTTCGCCGCTTGCTTCGCCGCGAATTTCGCATCCTTTTCCGCCTTGGCTGCTTTTTTCTTCGCCTCTCTCTCGAGCTGCTCCGGGGTTTTCTCTTCTTTCGCCGTTTCAGTGGTTGCTTCTTCTTCTTTCGTCATGATGTCGACGATGCTTTTTTCTCTCCGTTGAGATTCGATTCTTGCCCGATGGTGATGATGATGATGATGATGATGATGTTCTCAGATTTGTGAATCGATTCGTGTATGCGTGTGCTCTGTGTAGAGAACTCTGCAATACTCAAGCGCACTACTCACGTACTATTCGTCTCTCGTCCTTTCTCTCTCTCTCTCTCTCTCTCTCTCTCTCTCTCGAAAGCAAAGCGAATACAAAAGTCGTTTCAAAGCTGTCCTGTGAGAGGGTTTTTATGGAGAAAAGGACTGACGGCTTTCCTCAGAGAGAGAGAGAGAGAGAGAGTTTTCGCACACGAACACGTGCGGAAAAGCACGACCACGCGCGACTCTACTGCATGCACGCTTTTGTGTTCGTCGAAAAGAGCGTCTTCTGCGTGAATTGGATTTTTGCTTTCGCTCGCAGAGGAGGTCGTCTGACGTCGTAATCCTCGTCTCGAGAGAGGGAAAAGAGTGCAATCATCCAATCGGAAATGGAACACCACCCGAGCGGTGGTTCTCCATTTCGGAATGGTGTGCCTCGGTACCTCCTCGTCCGCGAGTTCCTCAACGCGCGCGTCTCGGAAACAAAACTCCTGTGCCATTCTTTGAAACGTAAACTCGGCGAAGATCTCTTCGGGAGCTCCGCCGTGAGCGGGAAGAGCAGGAGGAGAGCCACCAGTCCGAGGAGTTGGAAATTTTGGCAACGAGACGAGAGGAAGAGGAAACGAAAAGGAGGAAACGAGGACGAAAACGAGGAGGAGCGTCTTCCTCGCGAGAAGCGAAGGAAAGAGACGAGGAAAGAGTCGTGGAGAAAAGAGCGCGGGAAGTTAGCCACGCACGAGTGGTTGGCGAAGAGGTGCGCTCACTTTTCTCTTCTTCTTTCGATTTTGCGTCTCGATTTTATATTTCGTTCGCTCTCGCTCGCTTTACGCTCGATGCCGATGAAGAATAAACACGCACCCAGCCAATCCGAGATGAACACGATGGCGACACGCGATTTAGTTACCTGACAGTACGCACTGAGGCATGAATAATGAGTTTGATTATTGTGTGCTTTCTCCTCTCTTTCTTTCTTTCTTTCTCTCTCTCTTCTCTCTCGCGCGTTGCGTGCGAGCTGCGCTTTGTACTTACTCGTTTCTTAAAAACGTTTTAATTTGATAAAACAATCAATACGCACAGGTTCGTCATGACTTCTATTTCCTCCGCGAACAAAGAGCAAAGTTTGACGGAAAAGGAGAAGAGAATCGAGGCGGAGAATACATCGAAGCTCGTGAACGCGTTGGGAGTAGACTCGACGTTTATGGAGAACCACGTGGCCATCCGCGCGTTGCCTTTACACCGGTTCGGTAAAAATCGAGGGTCGAGATCGATGACGAAAGCCTGGAAGTCAGCGGCGGTGGTGCACGACGCGACGTATTTATTATATCGTAGGGACGAAAAAAGTGCGTCGGCGGCGTTGCCATCAGTTTTATGTAACGTAAACGCGCTACCGAAACGTGTGCGAGAGATCTTTCCGGACGACGAAATCGCGAATCTCGCGCGATTCGACGTCGCGGGTAAATTGGCGCTGAAACTCATCAACGAAACGCTTCGGACATCAATCAAGTTTAAGAAGATTAAAACCGTAAAGAAACAAATCGAACGGTTCGGTGGAAACGGCGACGGTGTGCAGTACGCTGCACTTGCTGCCGTAGATCCACGAAGAGTCTACGCCGACGATCAAGTCGCGCCTCCGCCAAAAAAAGAAGGAGACGAAAGAAATCTCTCTTCGACACCACCGAGCGAAAAAGATATTTCCGATGCGCGCCGCGATGCGAAGATTGTTCGAGCGAGACATTTAGCCGGCGTTGATATGAGTGATATCGCATCGGCCGCAAATATTGATCTTTCTGTGCTTCAACAAAGGTTTCGAGTGTGCGCGGTGGCGAGACCAAACAACGACGGCGCGTCGTTGTATTTTAACGCCAATTGGGCACCAATTGTGTTAAAATCACTAGTAACGCGTGGTGCGTACGCGGCTGGTGTCTGCGAGTGGTTCGATTTGGGTGTTTGGCGAGGAGCGAACGTCGAAAAGGTGCGCTCTATTTTCATTGGTAATGAAGCGAGCGACGACGATACCGCGACGATATCGACTCGAATCGTTCTGAGGTTCCCGAAGAAAGGCGTCGGCAAGAAAGGCGATGCCGTTTTCGACGAAGGCGGGAAGACCAAACTTGGAACGATTGATCGCGTCACGCCCGTTTCTATAGCTATCGCAGTCGCTTCGGCATCAGTTCTCGCATCCGCTTGGTCTGAAGTTGTAACGAAAACGAAAAAAAAGAAAGGAGGCGTCAAAGTTCTCGTCAAATCGACGACGAAAGGAGACGTGAGCGCTTTTGCATCTTTGGCAAAAGAAACGAACGGAGATTTCAGCTGGTGGTAATAGCATTGTAGCAGATTAGATTTGCATAGTACCTAGGTTAGATACGTTTTTAGCGCACGCGTTGACGTGTATTTCTTGTACCAGTACTTCCAATTCATAAAAATTCTAAATGTTACGTTCGACTGGAATCTTTGAGTTTGGCTTCGCACTGCGCTTTATCCATTCCCGGAAACTCAAACTGCCACTCCACGGTTTTCTCTATCCATTGCTTTAACAACGGTCCAGGTTTCTCCATTCCTACTGCTTTCATCACCTCTTTACCATCTAGAACGGGTTTTAATTCCCACGGATTACCAACGCTATCTTTTCTATCGACAAGTTCAAACTCGTCTCTCACTCTCGAAAACGCCTCTTTGCACTTTTCGGCGACGCTTTCCGCGACGGCACCTTCGTCGATATCACCACTATTTTGTTGTTTTAACGCATCTTCTACAGCCGCGACGATAAAAACTATATCGTAATCTTTCCCGATCGAACGAATTTTCAATCCAGCTTCGGTTCTCGTGAACGTTTTCAAGTTGTCAAAAATAACATCTCTCGTCCCGTCGATATTCGAGTGCGTTCGCACGACGCTCTCCGCGTCCTTGTTTCGTAACTTTAACGATTCCATCACGACCACTTCGCTCAAAGGAACTTCTTTCTTCTTCTTCGTAAACGCTTTACTCTCTCTTAATCCTAGCAGCCACAAGGCTAAATAAAACCGTTCTTTGCGATCGGTCTCCTCGCTACCATCCGCGCCTTCCGTGACCCCTTCAAACATCTTTAACGCCATGGCGACTCGCATCCCGACTGCGACTGCTTTCACGCCAAACTCTTGCATTTCCATCGAGAACGTCTCCTCGCAATCCATCACGATGCCGCCCATTTTCATTTTCGTCACCCACTCCACCGCCAAGTGCGGATTTGGTCCTCGCAACATCCCCGCCACTTCCTTCCCGACTCGTTCTCTGCTCACTTTCGTTCTCAACCCTTCTCTGACTTGTTCGTCCTCCACCGCCACTCCAATATCCTCCGCCAACGTGAAAGCGTACCTGGACGCAAACCTCACCGCTCTCAAAACCCGCAACGGATCGTCCACGAAAGTCCTCTTCGCCTCCAACGGCGTCCGGCACAACCCGATTTTCAAATCCTCGATCCCTTTCCCGGTAAAATCTTCCACTTTCTTCTCGTTCAAGTTATAATACAACGCGTTAATCGTCAAATCCCGTCGCATGGCATCCTCCAAAGGCGTTCCAAAACTCATGGTTGGAATTCTCGACTCGTCCGCGTACGACTCCGAGCGCAAATTCACAAAATCCAACCACACGTCTCGGACTTTCATCGTCGCCGTCTCGAGATGTTTCGACTGTTCCGGGTTCGATTGTATCACGCCGACGCCGCTGATTTCTTCGCCTTTACTCGTTAAATACTCGTTCACTTTCGCCGCGAATTCCGCGCCCAAACACTTATCTAAAGCGACGTCGATATCGTTCGATTCCAACCCGAGCAATTTATCTCTCACCCATCCTCCCGCCACTCGCAACGTCAAACTCGCCATATTCGTCGTCGCTTTCCCACCATCATCAGTTTCTCCTTTCTTCTCGTTATTCACCACATCCAAGAGCAACGAAAACACCTCGTCCTCTTTTCGTGTCAAAACAATCTCCGCGTTTTCCTTCATCGTTTTCGGTGGATCCGTGAAAGGTGATCGACTAAAACCTCCGACAGAAAACAAAGCGTTGGTGTTGTTGTTGTTGTTGTTCGTGGCAGAGGTGGTCGCAAACTTGCGCTTCTTTATCTTCGTCTTTATGATGTCGTTTTGTGCTACGCAATAATTCTGAATTGGTCTCCTCCCGGGAAACGAACCAAAAGCAATCGTCGTCGTCGTCGTATTCCTGTCGTGTGATGATAACACTCGCGCGTGCGCGATGCTTTTTATTATTCTCGCGTTTTGCTTCTTCGCACGACTACTCCTGCAGCACGACGACAAAAACAGCTTCGCGTGCGAGGAATAACAGCACGCTCGCATTAAAAGAATAGAAATGCAAGTGTGTGGGAAAACGCTCCAAATGCATTTATAACAGTCCGCTCGTCAAAGTCACTCCGTCCTCTTCGTGCGCTTCAAACGCTTACGACGACAGAGAGAAAGAAAGCAAAAATTTCAAACGAGGATGACTTTTTCATTCACAAAAGGAGGTTCTTTTTGATTTTGGTCCTTTTGTCCTCTTTTCGACGATGCTGGTCTGTCCTTCTTTTCCACCGCAAGAAGAAGAAAAAGAAAAAATTTTGTCGAGAGAGAGAGACGTGGCAGCAGAAAAAAGAGAGAGATTTTCGTTTCTCGTTGAAACGTCACACCACACAAAAATCACGCATCATCACACATCATCACAACAGGAGTTCTTTCTTCTCTGCGATTCAACGACACTTTTCTGCGACACCACTTTTCGTTTCAGAGATACAGCGACAAAAGAAACAACGTCGTCAGTTTTTGTTCCTTCTTTTCGAGACGCGGTTTACACGTGTTAGTAGTAGCATCGTGAATACCATTTCGATTTTTATCCAAAGGACGACCAGCGGGGAACGTTTTTTTCTCTAATCCAAAAATCAATAACAACAACATCATGGTGCATCCAGTGAACGCAAACACGATCAACCAGAACGTCCTGACCGCGGAATACGCGGTCAGAGGTCCCATCGTGGTGAGAGCCGGCGAACTCGCTTTACAGTTGAAGAAAGACCCGTCTTCGTTGCCGTTTGAAGATATCGTCCTGTGCAACATCGGGAACCCGCAATCGCTCGGGCAAAAACCAATCACGTTTTATCGTCAAATCATGGCCATTTGCGATTACCCAGATTTGTTAGACTCGCCGGAGTGCTCGAAGATTTTTCCGGAAGATGTCATCGCGAGATCGAAGGAGGTTTTAGCGAACACGGCTGGAGGGACGGGGGCGTACACGGAGTCGAAAGGGTTGAAGTACGTGAGAGAGCAAATCGCGACGTTTTTGGAGAAGAGAGACGGACACAAAGCCGATCCGGAGATGATTTATACTTTGGATGGAGCTTCCTCTGGGGTGAATTACATGTTAACGTTACTCATTCGTGGGAAGCAAGACGCGATGTTGGTGCCGATTCCGCAGTATCCTTTGTATTCCGCCGGGTTGGCGTTGTACGGCGGAACCTTGTGCCCGTATTATTTGAAAGAGGAGAATAACTGGGGGTTGGACGTGAACGAAATGCGTAAAGAGGTTCAAAAAGCCAAGAAAGACGGGGTTGAAGTCAGAGCGTTGGTGGTGATCAATCCCGGGAATCCAACTGGGAACAGCTTGTCGTTGGAGAACCAACAAGAAGTTGTGAAATTTTGCGCTGAGGAGAATTTGATTTTGTTGTCCGACGAAGTGTATCAAGATAACATTTACGTGGAGGGTAAATCATTCGTCAGCATGAAGAAAGTCGTGGCGGATATGGGATACGGGGATAAAGTCGCACTCGCATCGTTGCAGTCCACCTCGAAAGGTTTCTACGGCGAGTGCGGGAAGAGAGGCGGATTTATGGAACTCTACGGCGCCTGGGACCAAGGCGTGTTGGATCAGTTGTTAAAGTTGGCGAGTATCAACTTGTGCCCGAACGTGAGTGGACAGATCTTGATTGGCCAAGTGTGCACGCCTCCGGTCGAGGGCGATGCATCGTACGCGTTGTACGAGAAGGAGAAGGCGGACATTTTGGCGAGTTTGAAAAGACGCTCGGGGAAGTTGGTTGACGGTTTGAACAAGTTGACCGGCGTGACGTGTAACAACAGCGACGGGGCGATGTACGCGTTTCCGAATTTAACTTTTCCGGAGAAGTTTCTCAAAGACTGCGAAGGTAAAGGAAAGATGGCAGATGCCGTGTATTGCATGAGTATCTTGGAAGAAACCGGTATTGTCGTCGTTCCTGGGTCTGGATTTGGCCAAGCCGACGGGACGTGGCACTTCCGAACGACGTTTTTGCCCGGGGAGGATAAAATCGATGCCGTCGTCGAAAGATTGAGCGCGTTCCACGAGAATTTCATGAAAAAGTGGATGTAATGAAAGGGAAAGAGGCGCAAGAGTGAAGAAGAAGAAGAAGAAGAAGAAGAAGAAGAAGA
>Ga0209425_10005373_pt1 | contig 12585 bp, 15 predicted proteins | sample COG_05_FD_184749 | JGI IMG/M metagenome (GOLD analysis project Ga0209425, IMG submission 184749) | Pelagic Microbial community sample from North Sea - COGITO 998_met_05 (SPAdes) (version 2) | ecosystem: Environmental > Aquatic > Marine > Neritic zone/Coastal water | place: Helgoland, sampling... | reverse complement strand
ATCGAACCCGGAAGTCAAGCCCTTCTGCGTCATTTCCTGTACTGTGGTGCGAAAGCCCACGGGAACGTTTGTCGTTGTGCCACACTCTCTTTCCTCCCCGCACTAATTATAACGATCATGGGCTTAGCCATAATAAAGTGAGGTAATAGTATGACAATTTCAACTGGCGATATCCTTGGACATTCACAAGTAGGTGTGTACCTCAGTGTCGTAGGAAATAATTTATTTTATCCTACATCTCTAGATAAGCCTGCAATTGAGGAAATTCAGCAAGTTTTTGATATTGAAATGAATCCTCTATTGATTGGTGGTTCCGCATTACTTGGTAGTCTCATCTGCGGTAATAGCAAAGGGATTGCTGTGGCAGACATTGCTACTGAAGAAGATCTTGATATATTATCTAGTTACGGAGATATTGTTATTTTAGAGAGTGGTGTTAATGCAGCAGGTAATCTGCTTGAATGTAATGACTTTGGTGCAGTAGTTAGTAAATCTATACCCAATCCTGGTGTAGAACTGATTGGTGAAATTCTTGGCGTTAATACAGCCAGAGTTAGAGTCGCAGGTCAAGATACTGTTGGTTCTCTACTTGTGGCTAATAATAAGGGAATTTTATCACATCCCGATATTACCTCCTATGAAGTTAAAGAAATCGAGAAAACTATGCAAGTTCCGGTAATGGTAGGAACCGTTTGTTTTGGTTCACCCTATGTCGGAGCTGGTTGTGTTACTTCTGATAGTAATACACTTGTAGGTTCTGGTTCCACAGGGCCCGAATTAAACCGTATCGAAGATGCTCTAGGACTTATTTGATTATATTGCTGTAGGGGCTACATGATCGTCGCCTTTGTCATCTGTTTTTCTCACCCTGTTCCATACATTATTCATCAATAATTCATGGTGTGTCTCACAATAATGGAATCTTTTGTAAGCTTCTCTAAATGAATAAGCTTTATTTCCAGTTGAAACTAGATAACCTTCTGGAGATAAGCGACTAATATTTTCTCCTTTTTGAGAACAATCTTCATAATCGCAACTACTCATACCCTTCCGGATAAGTATGCATTAATTGAACTTCTCTAATTTATGTCTTCATTATCTGGCTGTATTACAACTAATGGCATATTTGCTTCTATACTATCTCCTGATTGACAGTTTATTTCTATTACCTTTCCTGATAATGGGGCTTGAATTTCATTTTGCATTTTCATTGCCTCTAATATCATCACTACTTGTCCCTGTTTGATAAAATCGCCCAATTTGACATTTAATGTCACTATCTTCCCTGGTATTGAAGAAGAAATTTTTCCAGAGAGTTTTCTTTTACTTCCTCCTCTTTTTCTATTTTTCTTTGAATCTTTTGAACCTCCTGTATCTATTTTTATACTGAACTTCATACCTTCAATTTCAACATTCCAAAACTCTCCATTCCTTTCTATATCAACTTCGAATTCTTCTCCATCTACAGTGACTTTTCTTTTATCAGACATATAATCACCTTGATGTACTTCTTTTAGATTTAGATCTAAATAAATTTCTTCTACCTATCAATGTCCTTCTATGGTCTATTGACCATTCTTTTCCTCTCTGTCGATAGTTCGAGGGATAGAGTGATTCACCATCTGATGTATGTAGAATAACCGCTGCTATAGCGACTCTTCTAAGAAAATCTTTTCTATCATTTTTTTTCGTCATTAAAATTCCTCATAGAGGGATATTCCCATGTTTTCTTGCAGGTCTACTTTCTTCTTTATCCAAAAGTGCACCTAATGCCTTCGTCAATACTTTTCTTGTATCTCTTGGTTGTATGACGTCATCTAAATAACCTAATGCTGCAGCTTGATATGGATTCGCAAAAGTCTCATTATAATCGTCAACAAGTCTTTGCCTTTCTTGCTCTGGATTCCCAGCAGTATTAATTCTTCTTTTATGAATAATCTGTACTGCCCCGTCTGCTCCCATTACTGCAAGTTGAGCACTTGGCCACGCTATGTTGTAATCTCCTCTTATGTGCTTTGATGACATTACATCATAAGCGCCACCATATGCCTTCCGTGTAATTACTGTAATTTTTGGTACAGTTGCCTCTGCGTACGCATAGAGTAATTTTGCACCATGACGAATAATGCCCCCCCATTCTTGATTGGCTCCTGGTAAAAATCCAGGTACATCTACTAAAGTTACTATTGGTATGTTAAATGCATCACAGAATCTTACAAACCTTGCAGCCTTTACAGATGCATCAATATCTAAACACCCTGCTAATACTTTTGGTTGATTAGCAACTACTCCTACTGTATGTCCTCCTAATCTTGAATAACCTACTATGATGTTTGGTGCAAAGTCGGCCTGTACCTCTAAAAATGCTCCATCATCAAAAATAGATTCTATTACATTAAGCATGTCATAGGGTTGAGTGGCTTTTACAGGCACTAAACTATCTAATTCTTCACATATTCTAGTAAGTGGATCATTAGTTTCTAAAATAGGTGCCTTCTCCAAATTATTAGATGGTAATAATTGCACCAATTCCCTAACTAATTCTAATGCCTCATCGTCATTATCTGCTGTGAAATGTGTCACTCCAGATTTTGTAGCATGTGTCGATGCTCCACCTAAATCTTCAAACGAAACTTCCTCATTTGTCACAGTTTTAATTACTTCTGGACCAGTAATGAACATATGAGATGTTTTATCTACCATAATTACAAAATCTGTAATGGCTGGTGAGTAAACTGCACCGCCTGCACATGGACCCATAATTACAGAAATTTGCGGTATTACACCACTTGCTCGAACATTTCTGAAAAATATTTCAGCATATGAACCTAAACTTGCAACTCCTTCCTGAATTCTCGCACCACCACTATCATTCAATCCAATTACCGGAGCACCGGTTTTCAATGCCATATCTAATATTTTACATATTTTAAGACCATGCATTTCTCCTAAAGAACCTCCATAAACAGTGAAGTCTTGAGCGAAACAATATACCGTTCTACCATTAATAGTTCCATGTCCACAAACTACTCCATCACCTGGTATAATGTTTTTATCCATTTCAAAATCCCTACACCTATGTTCTACTAGTGAATCTACTTCCATAAATGAGTTTTCATCAAGTAACTGTTCCACTCTTTCTCTAGCAGTTAACTTACCTTTTGAATGCTGAGCAGCAATCCGACTTTGTCCTCCTCCTGCCTCTGATTGGGCTTTTCTTCGACGAAGGTCGTCGATACGTTCCTTCACGCCTGACATATGATAATATACGATTGGTGAGACTCACCCAATTAGCATTGCCCATGAGTAAACTCCCAAAGTACAGTAAATCGGTTGTTTGAAATCGTTTGACCGTTCGGACAAGTTTGTTATGGGTATGCGTATTGTCATTGCGAAGCCGGGTCTTGATGGTCACGATCGTGGTGCTAAGGTGATTGCACGTGCATTACGTGATGCAGGTCATGAAGTAATTTATACTGGCTTAAGAAGAAAACCATCAGAAATAGTACGCGTAGTTATGGATGAAGATGCAGTTGCTGTCGGTCTTTCTACGTTATCAGGAGCCCATAATGTACTCATTCCTAAAGTATGCCAAGAATTAATAGCTAATGATATGAGTGATATTGTTGTATTCGCAGGTGGAATAATTCCAGATTCTGATAGAGAGTATCTACATTCATTGGGAGTAAGGGCTATTTTTGGTCCAGGTACATCTACTAGTTCAATAATCGAATTTTTAGATACGATTTCTGAACGAAAGAATAGTAATCTAGATGTCGGTGTTGGACAAGATTCTGGGTGGAGATGGATTTGATTACTAAACAAAGTATCAGTTTGGCAAAGGATGGTAATAGGAGAGAATTAGCCAGACTTCTATCATCAATAGAATCTGGAGCGAAATTACAAATTGATTCATCGAATCCTTGGGTGTTGGGCGTCACAGGACCACCAGGTGTAGGTAAGTCTACTTTGATAGGCGCAATGATAGAAGAGTGGATAGATAGAGGCGAAAGAGTAGCGGTACTAGCAGTAGACCCATCATCTCCAAGAAGTGGTGGTGCATTACTTGCAGATAGAATGCGAATGTCTTCTGCTGATTCTAGTGGCTCTGTTTTCGTACGTAGTTTAGCAACAAGAAATCACCCTGGTGGATTGGTGCCATTTTTAGATCCTATGATAAATCTACTAGGGTCTTGCGGATGGTCACGAATTATCATAGAAACTGTTGGTGGCGGACAATCTGAAATAAGAATCGTAGCATTTGCTGATAGAGTAATGTTAGTCGACGGTCCTGATCGAGGAGATATTATTCAAGCAGAGAAAGCGGGGATTCTAGAATTAGCTGATTTAGTAGTAATCAATAAATCAGATTTACCTAATGCATTGAATGCGTCTAATTCTATAAAAAATTCTTTTAATTATTCTGATAAGGATGATGAAAAATTAGTTCTAATGACTTCTGCATTGAATAATGATGGGATATCTGAATTAATTAATCATATTGAGGAATTAGAAGTTGACACTAAGAGAAACTCTCTTCGCTTCAAAGAAAGACTACTTTCAGCATGGGACTATCTACTATTATCTAACCCTTCTCTCAGTGAAATATTATTAGACCTAGAGTCAGGAAAAATAAATCTTGATGAAGCATTGGAGAGGCTGTAAATACAAATTTAATGGAGATATATATAATGAATGAAAATGAAATTCCATTAGATATAGATCATGCAAAGCACTCTGTTGGCGGTTTAGGCGGACATTTTTTCCGTCGTTTTACTCATGTAATAATGGCAGTTATTCCTGTAATTTATTTCACTAAAGGCGAGGAGATTTCAGCTTTCTTTTCATTATCTCCGAGTGGATTGGTGACATATGCATGTTTCATTCTCATATTTTTAGAAATGTTGAGATTATATTTTGGGATTATAGTTGTTGGACAGAGAGAGTATGAAGCCAAACAGATTTCAGCTCTCGCATGGGGTGCTTTTGCTGTTTGTTTGGCTCTATTAATTTCTCCGGAATCAAATACTTCTAATGGAATGAAATCCGGTCTTTATGCTGCCCCCTTGATATGGGGTTTAACATTTGTAGACCCAATAATGGGGGAAATAAAACGTTCAAAAAAAGGTCTAAGATATGCAATAATTGGTGGCTTAGTAGTATCTTATATCATATGGTTTAGCAGTTCGTACTTCTTGGGGACACCTATCATTGCCTCAGTGATACTAGCGCCGTTAACAGTTTTAGGTGAATTGCCTAGTGTAAAATGGATTGATGATAATGCAACAATGGTATTACTTCCATTAACAATTATATTACTTCTAGAGCCGTTTCTTTGAATTCTCATAGCGTCATGTTTACATCCTTATTAGTTTTCGAAGGTCTGATTAACATGGATGAAGAAGAGAGAAATGAGATTGTTGAATCGTCACTTTCACAAAATACTTATGTCATGGTTTGGGTCATTGCTTCTCTGGCATCATTAGCAATATATGTGATATATTTTTAGTTCTAATTGTGGGACTGGTTGCCTTAAATAACAGCGTATATAGGATACATTATGTGCGGTATTGCAGGTATACTTGGTAATGCCGACATGTCCGTTTCAGGTAGTATGGCTGCCCGATTGTCTCACAGGGGTCCAGACGGATTCGGCGGATATGAGGATGAACTTCCAAATGGCAGTGTTTCTTTATCACAATCGCGTTTAGCTATTGTAGATGTGAATGGTTCTTGGCAGCCAATCAAATCAGAACACGGCTGTGTGCTAGTTCAAAATGGTGAAATATATAATCATAATAAAATCAAGAGTCAAATTACTAATTATTCTTGGCAGACCTCTGGTGATGCTGAAACAATTTTAGCCCTCCATAGAAAATTCGCATTTAGTAACGTGAAGTCAGCCAATATCCCTTCTGGAAAAAAAGTAGGGGAATTATTCCGTACTGTTGATGCTGATAAAAAAGGAAATAATGCATTTAGGCATAACACCTGGGTTTCTAAATTGGATGGGGTTTGGGGATTTGCAATTTGGGATCCATTATCAAGAGAGTTAATACTTTGCAGAGATCCAATGGGTGTCAAACCTCTATTCAGAACATTACTTCCTGATGGAACGCTTCTTTTTGGTTCAGAGATTAAATCTTTTTATGCCCATCCTGATTTCGTATCTAAGCCCGATATCAATGCTCTTGCAGTTAGATTAGCATACGAATACCCTCTTGATTACACTACTTTATTTTCAGGAGTTACCTCAGTTGCCCAAGGGACAATTGAAACTTGGTCTTTAGATAAGGATGGTAGAGCAGTTTTAACCGGATTATGCAGATATAGTAAAGACAAAGTTTCACCTGATACTTATTGGGACCCTAAAACCGGTGCTAAAATTTTGTTAGATTCACTTCAATCAAGTGTTGATGATAGGATGATGGCTGATGTACCTATAGGTATGGTCCTTTCAGGAGGTTTAGATTCTAGTTTGTTGGCAGTACTCGCTAAGCAATCTGCTGATGAATATGGTGGTGAGGCACCTGAATGTTGGACAGTTGCTGGCCATGAAGACAATCCAGATATGATAGCAGCGGTTAATGTTGCTCAAAGTAATGAATTAAAACATCATAAATTGATAATTGATAAAGATAAATTTTGGAAAACTCTTCCTAATTTTATATGGAGTGGCGAAGATCTTGATGTATCAGTTCTATTCTGGCAACCATTATTTGAAAACATGTCGAAAAAAGTGAAAGTTGGTATTTGCGGTCAAGGAGCTGATGAATTACATGCAGGATACTCTAGATACAAGAATTTAACAAAACATGCTCAACTAATTAACCATCGTTTATGTTTGTTTGGGGATTTTTCTATTGATGAAAATAGTATAGGTGCTGGACAACCTTGGATAAACAGTAAATTGTCTGCAAAAGAAAATTTTTCTAATCTAACCGATTCATTACAATTTGAAATAGATCGAGGTCAACTAACAAATTTTCAACTCAGATTAGGGGATAGGCACAGCATGGCCTTTGGTGTCGAAGCTAGAGTTCCATTTTTGTCTCAAAAACATAGAGATGCATCACATAGGTTACCTATGGATTGGAAGATAAGTGATATTGATGAAAAAATGGCTCTAAGGGCCGCAGCGAATTTAACTAATTTACCTAAAGATATTGTATCTAGGCCAAAAGTTCCTGCGGGAACTGCTACTACTCCAAATATAGTTAATGAATTAATATCTGAATTAACGCCTCATGCTTTGGAATGGGCTGATGACTATGGGAAATTATCTCCTATCTTAAAAAATCAGCCTGATATGGCAATTGGTATCAGAATTTTCCATGCAATGCATTTTACCGATAATATTAATGGTATTAGAAAAGGTTCTCTAATGGATTTAGTTGATGATGTTAGTGACTGGAAAAACCTCTAATTTTCATCTATATTTTCTAACGAGCTTTCGCCTTGCTCTATTTCTATACCACCCATTCCAACAATTTCATAGTTTGATGGGAATAGGGCAATGGCAACACCCGCTACGATACAGAATAATGCCATCCAGAATTGTTGCTGAACCATCATTAGTTCTAGCCCTATTACACAAAGTAAAAGCCCTCCTAAATTAGAAACCCAAACTAGAGTTTTGAATGTAGAAAGGGAAACACCTGTGCTATTTTCTGTTCTTTTCGGTCCAAATTCTGCTCCAAACCTTACTGGATCTTCTTCTTTCATTTCATTCACCTATCTATCATTATTATTGCATCTGTAGGACATGCTAGCACACAAAGCTTGCATCCAGTACACGGGTCTCTTAAGATTCTAGCTTTTTTATTGACCTCGATATTCATTATTGGACTCGATAATGGCTTATTGTAAAGTTCAATGGCATCATCGTCACAAACAATAGTACATTGATCGCAACCTATGCAAAGTTCTTCCTTAACCCATGCTACCGTATCTTCACCGCCTTTAATCGATGCCATTTCACCTGCTTTTACTGTGTTCAGCATAATACGTATCTTTTTCTGCTGTTTTTTGCGACGTTCCGATACCTCTGATACGTCTGTCATATGCTTGCGAGAGAATCATTCTACTCAATACTATGTTTCTAGTAGTCAGATTAATTTCTAATCATCTTCCCCGACAAAATATGAGCGAGGGGGTCGGACATGTCATTTGGTGGAAAGATTCAATGGTGATATTAGGTATTTTTTTACCAGCTAGTCTTTGGTTGTTGATGTTTATTTTTCTTTCTTTAGAAATTGCTTGGATATCTTTACCATGTGGTGTATTAATAGGATTTTTTCTTTGGTTAATAGCATTAGGTTATGAGAATCCTAGAATGGCCAAGGCCACAATAATAGGAGTTGCCATTAATACAATCTTAGCATCATTTTCTGCATATCATGCATTTTTAATGTAATTTATTGATTTTTAGCATTGACTTGTCTAGCTAAGAAAGATACAACATCTAGAATTTCGAAATCATGTTTCGGGTCTCCTTCAAATTTTAAACATTCAAAATGACTCACGCATTTCGGGCATGAGGTAAGCATAATATCTGCACCAGTCGCTTTTACTTCATCGAATCTTTGAATTCTCAAAGATCTGCTGTTCTCATTACATGACATCATACTTGAAACACCGCAACACAAACCGTCTTCTTTTGTATGTTCCATTTCAACTAAATCTACCCCTTCTACTGCTTGAACAAGTTCCCTAGGTTCGTCATAGATATTCATCTGTCTACCCAATCTGCAAGGGTCATGATAAGTTACAGTTAGTTCTTCTTCTGATTGTAAATTCATGTCAAAGCCATTTTCAATAAGATATTCTGTTGTATGCATAACTTTCATATCTTCTAATTCATAATCCATTGCAAATGTTTTGAAACACTCTGCACATGATGTTACCAATGTATCAATACCTGACTCGTCTAATTTCTTTTGGTTGTAAGATTTAAGCTTCTCGAATACTTCATCTAAACCCTGCCATTTCTGGTCATGGCCGCAGCATTTCAGGAAATCTCTACCTAAGTATGTGACTTCTGATCCCATATCTTCGAACAAAGTAAAAGCAGCAGTTGTAGTATCTCCTAGATTCATTGTCCCTTCATTTACATGACTGAAAATCATTTCTTGGTCAATATAATCTACGCAACCTGGATAATAACCCACATTTGAATCGATTGGATAATCTTCTATGTCTATAAAAGCATCATCTGCATCTTCTTCTGCCTCCGCTGCTAGAACTGCTTGAAGTACTGTATGTGGAATCTCTGTTGCAGGGGGTCCACCTACTATTAGGCTGCGCCTAATGTCTACATAAGAATCATAATCTACTAATTGTGGACATGCATTTGTACAAGCAGTGCATGTCAAGCAGGAGTAAAGTGGTACTCCATCATCTTCATTATTCCATGTATTATAAATTATGTTAAGTTTATCTCCAGCATTAAATAATCTTACAGGGCAAGCATCATCACATAAATCACAGCCATAACATTTGTTCATTTCCCATTCGTAACCTCTAGCCATACTTCTCATTAGCATGAAGACCATAGCTCCTACCCCTAGACAAGGTACGAAAAGAGAATATATCAATTTAGCATCAAGACTTTTTGGATTCTTATGATATGTCGGGTTATCAACCATCATTTCTGTCAATTCTGAAGGCTCCAATGAAGATTGAGATCTTATGAGAGCAGTTCCATCATCCGCTAATAGAAGTGGTTGATAAATAACAGCTGAATAATCAGAAATCATTGTTACAGACTCATTAGCACCATTACTAGTGGTAATAAATTGTAGTGTATATGATTTACCTGCATCTAGATACATAGTTGTCGTGGAGCATGTACCTCCTTCAGTAGACCATAATAACTGATTATTCGAATCACTAAGAGATAGAGTTTGAGAATGTGTACCTGCATCTCTGACTGTGGTTCTGAAATTACAACCAATATCTGCTGGAAGTCTATCAATACCGAAATCTTCTACATTGAATACCAATGTTTCTGTAATCATAACTTCTTCTAAATTTTCATTACCTGTGTAAATTATTTCACCAAATGCTCCATTACGTCCTATTTCTGGCACAGAATGTTGATTCGCACCCGCATAATCTAGGATTACACCTTTAGTCGGCTGATATATCCCCCAGTCGACCCAATGAATTGCCGGAAGTATACAATAATCTGCAAAATCTTCACCATGAGTTAGCGTTTCCCATAGTAGTAGATCTGAGGATTCCTCATATGGTAAACATTCGTCAGACCATTCACCCCAAGAATTTCCTTCTTCTGTATGAATCAAAGTATCTGAAGGCTGAGTTCTTAACTTATCTAATTCACTTACTTCATCCATTGCTCCTAATCCTCCATAATCCCAAAAGCCACCCTCATAAATGGGCCATGTGATTGCACAAATAAGGAATGCAGCAACTGCCGAACCGATTGCAATTTGCCTCCCTATAACAGGTGTCATTCTAGCCCCAAGTGCATTTAAACCGAATTTTCTTACCGCGAAATAAATGATTGCAAATATGAATATACCCGTCAAAATCCATGGGATTGCATTGAAAACTTCTGCAGTCCAAGGTTGTTGCCTTCCACACAATAAATATCCATGAGAGTCAGCCCAACAATAATTGGACAAATCTTTAGCATATAATTCTAAGAATATATTAATTGAAAACACCGATATAAACCAAACATGGGCTAGATAAACAGCTCCTGCTGTTGCAAACCAAGGGTCCTCAACTCCTCTTTTCTCTCTTCCAGGTAAGAACGGAGGTAGAGCTAGAAGACCTACTGGAATACCTGTTATTGCTGCACCCCACCATGCAGCATTCCAAAATATATATTCTGCTCCAAAGAATGCTCCTATAGGACCTGCTGGTATAGTAAATGCAGGTAGATATTCTCCCCACCTTAAGTATCCATAAGAAAATAACACATACCAATCAGGGAACACGAATCCTGCTTGAGCGAAAGGATCAGCTGCACTGTGCAATGGAGGTGGAATTAACCAACAGTAAAATGCAAGTGTAGAAATCATAGATGCTAAAATGATGGTATCTCTAAGAACTTCAGATGGCCAGAATGGATGCCCCATATGTGGTCTTCTTCTTTCTTGGTCTCCCTCGATGAGACCATCTCTTTCGCTGACATATACGTCTGCAATCCTACCAAATCTATCTATTAATCCCATATCTCACACATCCTAATGCGGTTCCGCAATACCTTGAACCCAAACTATGAATAAATGTGCGATGATCAATGTCGTTACTATTACTGGAAGGATAAATACGTGTAAAAAGTACATTCTTGTAACCGTTTGTCCAGATAGTGATGTCCCAGCAAACATTGCCTTCGCTACCCATCCTCCTATTAGCGGTGTCGAAGTTGCCATATTTATTCCAATGGTTGCGGCTCCAAATGCTAGGCTATCCCAAGGTAAAAGATACCCCGAATATCCGAAGAATATTGTGAAGAACATTAATGCAACTCCAATAAGCCAATTTAGTTCACGAGGATTTCGATATGCTCCTGTAAAATATACTCTACACATGTGTAAGAATACTGCAGCTACCATGAAATGAGTCGTCCAGTGATGTATTGACCTAATTATATATCCAAATGGTAATTGAGTCATGATAAATTCCATTGATGAATATGCTGGAGTTGGATCCCCTTCACCTCCTGGGACGTAGTAAAGGCCAAGTATAGTTCCAGTGATTACTAGTATTACAAATGCGAGAAATGAAATCCCTCCTAAGCAGTATAGTGGGTACCAGTACCAAATTATTCTTAATTTATATTTTTCAGCATGAGTCAAAGGCATTTGTCTGTGCATGCTATGGTAAGCATTTCTACTCATACCCCAATAATCTTGAATTCTAAATCTGGTGTCTAGCCAAGAGAAAGCCCATAAAAATGATTTTTCTGCTAGACCCATACCAGCTGCACTAGTTTCAACTGCCCTAAGGATATCCTTCCTCGGTAGATCTTCTCTTTCTTTACGAAGCGTGAATGCTACTAAGACAACAACAATTGCTATGAAAAGCCATAAAAACCAAAATTGTATCATATTTTCACCTCACGAACAGTATGCATACCAGTCTACAAAGTCTGGTAAAGCTTCTATCATATCTCCATTTAAGACGAATGGCACCAATGGCATACCATTAGGCGCTGGACCTCCGACTTTTTTGATTCCTATATAATTGAATGGCGTTCCTCTACCCATACTATTTTTTTCTATAGCCGTGGGATCAAATCTACTAGAATGGCAAATGCAAAATAATTTATTACCGCCAGATTCAGTACCTCCTGCTTCCCAACTGTCATTCGTGTAGTCATTAGCTACTAGTTGCCAACCGGGGATGCAACAAAGATGCGGGCATCTTGAAAAAGCAATGATTAAATTATCATGTATTGAAAGAGATGCATACTCTGGTTTTTCATCAACCTCAAATCCAGAGCCTACGTATTTACCTCCTCCGCTATATCCATCCATATATTGGAATCTTGGTTTATCTGAAGCTAGGCTAGATCCTTTGTTTTCATTATCTGGGACATAAATCACATTT
>Ga0209425_10005372_pt1 | contig 12585 bp, 9 predicted proteins | sample COG_05_FD_184749 | JGI IMG/M metagenome (GOLD analysis project Ga0209425, IMG submission 184749) | Pelagic Microbial community sample from North Sea - COGITO 998_met_05 (SPAdes) (version 2) | ecosystem: Environmental > Aquatic > Marine > Neritic zone/Coastal water | place: Helgoland, sampling... | reverse complement strand
AATATCACCCCCATGGTGATACTGCTGTTTACGATACAATCGTTCGTATGGCCCAACCCTTTTCACTTCGTTACATGCTCGTTGACGGGCAAGGTAACTTCGGTTCTGTCGACGGCGACTCAGCGGCGGCAATGCGTTATACCGAAATCCGCATGTCTAAAATTGCGCATGCCTTGCTTGAAGATCTTGATAAAGAAACTGTTGATTTCGCCCCTAACTACGATGAAACTGAATTTGCGCCTACGGTGTTGCCTGCGCGTGTACCGAATCTGTTTGTGAACGGTTCATCTGGAATCGCGGTCGGTATGGCAACGAATATCCCGCCACATAATTTGGGTGAGATCATCGACGCTTGCGTCGCAATGATTGCAAATCCTGATATTACTGTTGAAGAAATCATGCAGTTTGTCCCAGGCCCTGATTTCCCAACAGGCGGCACGATCAATGGTCGTTCTGGCATTATTTCAGCCTATAAAACAGGGCGTGGTAGAATTTACGTGCGTGCTAAAGCGGGTATCGAAACAAGCTCAACAAACAAAGAATCGATCATCGTGACAGAGATACCATATCAGGTGAACAAAGCGCGTTTAATTGAAAAGATCGCAGAGCTTGTGCGTGATAAGAAAATCGAAGGCATCACGGCGCTTCGAGATGAGTCTGATAAAGACGGTATGCGTATTGTGATTGAATTGCGCCGAGGCGAAGTTGCCGAAGTGACCTTAAACAATCTCTACACCCACACACAAATGCAATCAGTGTTCGGCATTAATGTTGTTGCGCTTGATCATGGTCAGCCACGTTTGTTTGGTATCGTTGACGCGTTAACATGCTTCATACGTCACCGCAGAGAAGTCGTTACCCGCAGAACAATCTTTGATTTGCGCAAAGCCCGTGATCGCGCACACGTCTTAGAAGGGTTAAGTGTTGCCTTAGCCAATATCGATCCTGTTATCGCATTAATTAAAGCCGCTAAAACACCTGAAGAAGCGCGCAAAGCTTTGGTAGAGAGTCCGTGGGCGCTAGGCCAGGTTGCAGACATGCTCGCCAAGGCGGGTTGTGATGCTTGCCGTCCTGAAGACTTAGAGGCGTGTTATGGTGTGATTGAAAACGAATATCATTTATCACCGGTTCAAGCACAAGCTATTTTGGATTTAAAACTGCACCGTTTAACCGGGTTAGAGCAAGAAAAGATTATTGCGGAATACCAAAAGTTAATTGATTTAGTTGCAGAGTTAGTTGAGATTTTAGAAAATCGGCTGCGATTGATGGAAGTGATTCGTGAAGAGCTGTTAGAAATCAAAGAGCAGTTTAACGACGAGCGTCGCACAGTGATTATTGAAAATAAGTTAGACCTATCCAATGAAGACTTAATTACGGAAGAAGATGTCGTGGTGACCTTGTCTCATTCTGGTTATGTGAAGTGTCAGTCACTCGACACCTATCGTGCGCAACGACGTGGCGGACGCGGCAAGCAAGCAACGCAAATGAAAGAAGAAGATTTCATTTACCGTCTATTGGTTGCAAGCACTCACGATACAATCTTATGCTTCTCCAACAAAGGTAAGGTCTATTGGTTGAAGGTGTATCAATTCCCAATGGCGAGTCGTAATTCGCGCGGAAAACCCATCATCAACTTGTTGCCATTAGCTGATGGAGAGCGCATCAACGCAATTCTTCCGATTAAAGAATACAAAGAAGATGCGTTTATTGTGATGGCAACTGAAAAGGGGACTGTTAAAAAAGTTTCTCTAGCGAACTTTTCAAGACCACGCGCAAGCGGCATCATCGCTATTGAGCTTGTTGAAGGCGATCGTTTAATCGGTGTTGACTTAACCCACGGTGAAGATGACGTGATGCTCTTTAGTGATGCTGGTAAAGTGATTCGATTTAACGAAAGCCTTGTGAGACAAATGGGTCGAACAGCACGCGGTGTGCGTGGCATTGCCTTGAAAGACGGCCAAAAAGTTATTTCCCTCGTTATTGCAAAAGACGACGGCGCAATTTTGACAGCCACTGAAAACGGTTATGGTAAGCGCACGAAAATGTCAGATTATCGATCCAGCGGTCGCGGTGGTCAAGGCGTGATTTCAATTCAAGTCACTGATCGCAATGGCGCAGTTGTGGGCGCTGAATTAGTATCTGAAGCTGATGAGGTGATGTTGATCAGTGACGGTGGAACATTGGTGCGTACGACAGTTGACGATGTGTCTTTAGTGGGTCGCAACACGCAGGGCGTGCGTCTGATTAATTTGCAGCCCGGCGAAAGTCTGGTCGAAGTAGAAAAAATCGTAGAATTACAACGAGAAAAAGATGAGGAAACAGATGAGCAATAGACCGTTTAATTTCGCAGCAGGCCCTTCAACAATACCTGATGCTATTTTAGAAAAAGCAAAATCAGAATTGTTGAGCTGGAATGGTTCGGGCGTGTCTCCTATGGAAGTAGGGCACCGCACGCCAGAGTTCACAGCGTTGATAAACAACCTTCAAGATAGCATTAAAAAAATGTTGAACGTACCTGATAACTACAAGGTGCTATTTATGCATGGTGGTGCTCAAGGCCAGTTTGCGTTTGCGCCGATGAACCTATTGGGCAGCAAGACGTCGGCTGATTACATTAATACGGGCACTTGGTCCAATAAAGCTGTGAAAGAAGCGGGTCTTTATTGCGACGTGAACGTCGCAGCTACATTGACAGAGGGTGATCTATTGTCTGTGCCAGCGCAAAATGCGTGGAACTTATCAGATGATGCGGCGTTTGTTTATTACTGTTCGAATGAAACAATTAATGGCGTTGAGTTCAACTGGACGCCTCAAACTGGTGATGTTCCGCTAGTGTGTGATATGACTTCTAGTATCGCATCTCGTCCAATCGACGTGGCTTCGCACGGTGTTATTTTTGCGGGCGCACAAAAAAATCTAGGGATTGCAGGTCTTGCGATCGTCATCGTACGTGATGATTTGCTCGATAGTGCAATAACAAACACGCCAAGAATCTTTCGCTATAAAGATCAAGCTGCGCAATCATCTTTACTTAACACACCGCCAACCTATGCTTGTTACATGACAAGTTTGTTTTGTGAGTGGGTTGAAGAGCAGGGGGGTGTTGAGGCTCTAGAGAAGATTAATATTGAAAAAGCGAAATTGCTTTATGATGCAATTGATTCATCAGATTTTTACCGTAACCCTATTGATCCTGCTTATCGTTCTAGGATGAATGTAACGTTCAACCTTCCTAATGAAGATATGGAAAAACATTTCTTCGAAGACGCTAAAAACAGAGGTTTAATTAGCTTGAAAGGTCATCGTTCGGTTGGTGGTGTTCGCGCTAGTATTTACAATGCGATGCCTCTTGAGGGCGTAAAAGCGTTGGCGGACTTCATGCGCGAATTTGAAAAAGAGCGTGGATAATTCATGAAGTCGAAAACACCGGTAATCACAATTGATGGACCAACGGCCTCAGGAAAGGGCACCGTGAGTCAGATGGTGGCCTCGGCACTCGATTGGCATTTGCTCGATAGTGGAGCCCTTTATCGTGTGGTCGCACTAGCGGCGATTCAGCACGATGTTGCTTTGGATAATTCAAAAGGCTTGGAAGTGATTGCTGCCAATCTTGATGTTCAGTTTAAAGCAGCTGGTAGCGGTGTTCCTTCGCGTGTGATTCTTGAAGGTCAAGATGTGAGCGAATTAATTCGCGCTGAAAGCCACGGAAATCTTGCTTCAAAAGTTGCAAAATTACCGGTTGTTCGAGCTGCATTAATGGGGCGTCAGCGTGATTTCCGCGTGGCCCCCGGTTTGGTTGCCGATGGGCGTGATATGGGAACGGTTGTTTTCCCCGATGCGAGCCTAAAGTTTTACTTGATTGCCAGCCCGAAAGTGCGGGCTGAGCGTCGATATCTTCAGTTGAAAGAAAAGGGAGCAGCTGATACACTCGCCGCTCTCGAAGACGAGATACGTGAACGTGATGTTAGAGACGCTGAGCGAGAGGTTTCACCTTTAAAGCCAGCAGATGATGCCATTATGGTTGATACTAGCGAGATGAACGTGGATCAAGTGTTTGATTTTTTGATGAATGAGGTTCGTAAACAGTTTACGGACAGCTAGATTCAACGGTCTTGCCCGCCGTAAAGGGAGCTGTAAGTGGTTGTTTGCTTGAGAGCAAACGTGTTTTAACATTAACCGGGTTATTCTATTTATATAGATGAAGCCCACATTGAGTGGTATTTTTTATGAGCGAAAGCTTTAAGGACTTATTTGAGCAAAGTGCTCAATCAGAGCCAATGACTCCCGGCACCGTAATCAAAGGTGCAGTTGTTGGTATTAAGCGTGACTATGTAGTCGTCAACGTCGGATTAAAATCAGAAGGCGTTATCCCCATTGCCCAGTTTTTTAATGATGAAAGAAAACTTGAAGTTGCCGTTGGTGATGAAGTTGACGTTGTTCTAGACGCTGTCGATGATGGTTTTGGTGAAACCAAACTATCACGTGAAAAAGCTAAGCGTGTTGAGTCTTGGACTGAACTCGAAGGCGCATGTGAAAACAATGAAACTGTTAAAGGTGCTGTGATTGGTAAAGTCAAAGGTGGCTTTACAGTTGAAGTACGAGGCATTCGTGCATTCTTACCAGGTTCATTAGTCGACGTACGTCCAGTACGCGATTCCCTTATTTTAGATAGCGGTTTGATCGACTTTAAAGTCATTAAATTAGATCAAAAACGCAATAACGCCGTTGTTTCTCGTCGTGCGGTAATTGAAGCTGAAGGCAGCGCAGAACGCGATGCAGTATTAGCGAATCTTGCTGAAGGCCAGGAAATCAAAGGTATCGTTAAAAACTTAACAGAATACGGTGCGTTTGTTGATTTGGGCGGCATCGATGGTTTGTTACACATCACAGACATGGCTTGGAAACGCGTTAAGCACCCAAGCGAAGTTGTGAACATGGGTGACGAAATCACAGTTAAAGTTCTTAAGTTCGATAAAGAACGTAGCCGTGTTTCACTTGGTTTGAAACAGTTAGGTGGTGATCCTTGGCAAGATATCGAAAGACGTTATCCTGAGAATTCACGCTTGAGCGGCAAAGTAACCAACATTACAGATTATGGTTTCTTCGTTGAAATTGAAGAAGGTATTGAAGGTTTGGTTCACGTTTCTGAAATCGATTGGACAAACAAAAACATCCACCCAAGCAAAGTCGTTCAAATGGGCGATGAGCTTGAAGTGATGGTTCTTGAAATTGATGAAGAGCGTCGTCGTATTTCTCTCGGCATGAAGCAATGTGTTGCTAATCCTTGGGAAACTTTCGGTACAACACACGATAAAGGCGATAAAGTCAGTGGTGCGATTAAATCTATCACAGACTTTGGTATCTTCATCGGCTTAGATGGTGAGATTGATGGTTTAATCCATTTGTCAGATATCTCTTGGTCAGAAGTGGGCGAAGTTGCTGTACGTAACTTCAAGCGCGGTGAAGAACTAGAAGCCGTTATCTTGTCGATTGATCCAGAGCGCGAAAGAATTTCATTAGGCCTCAAGCAATTAGAAAGCGATCCTGTTGGCGATTTCTTAGAAGCTAATGAAAAAGGCGCGACGATTAAAGGTAAGATCATTGAAGTTGATTCTAAAGGCATAACCTTTGAATTAGCTGAGCATGTTCAAGGTTACATGCGTTCTGCAGATATTTCACGCAAACGTATTGATGATCCTCGCAAGCACTTTAAAGTGGGCGACGTGTTGGATGTGAAAAACTTAGGTATGGACCGCAAGTCTCGTGCTATTAGTTTGTCATTGAAAGCAATTGAGCATGATGAAGAAAGAGCATTGAAAGACTACAGCCGTAAATCGCAAGAAGACGCGAGCAGTAGTGCTACAACGTTCGGTGATTTGTTCAATGATCAATTCGCTGGTAAGAAGGACGAAGACTAAGTCATCTACGTTCTTTTTAACAATGTGATACCGCCTATGCTCTTTAGTGTAGGCGGTATAACTTTATGAGGAAGTATGATGAGAATAATTAGTTATTTGCTATGGATCGTGGTGATAGTGATAGGTGTGAGCTTTGCAGGTTTAAATGCGGACTCCGTTAATTTCAACTATTACATTGGCGGCATTGATATTCCATTATCATTGTTGCTGGCCCTGGCTTTTGCAGTCGGCGGTTTTTTGGGCGTTATTGCGAGCCTCTGCGCGATTATGCGCGCAAAAGGGGAAGAGCGACGCGCTCGTCGCGCACTTAAAAAAAGTGAACGTACTCAGCCAGCTGATTCGGCTTAAATCAACGAGGTTATCCTATGATTAATTCCGGATTATGGTTGTTACTTATTGCGTTAGCCCTGTTGTTAGGGTGGTATCTAGGTTTCCAGGTGCGAATCAAGCACAAAGCCAAACGTTTTCGATTTCACCGTGATTATATCATTGGCCTTAACTACCTGCTTAATGAAGAACCCGATAAAGCGGTTGATGTATTCATTAAAATGTTACAAGTTGACGCGCAAACAGTTGAAACACACTTGGCATTGGGCAGTTTGTTCAGGCGTCGAGGTGAGCTCGATCGCGCTATCCGCATTCATCAAAACTTGGTAACAAAAGAAGAGCTGGATAAGGTTCAGCGTGTTCAAGCCCTAAATGAATTAGGTAAAGACTACCTCAGCGCTGGTGTTTTAGATCGTGCCGAGGATGTATTCAAAGAGGTGGTTAATGTTGATGATCATCCGTTAAAAAGTTTATATGCTTTGCTTGATATCTACGAGCAAGAAAAAGATTGGATGAGTGCAATTGAGGTCGCAAAACAAGTTGAGCTTGTGAGTGGAAAACGCATGCATACCGTCATAGCCCAATATTATTGTGAAATTGCATCGAGTTGTCTCGGTCAAGACCTTTATGATGAAGCCTTATTGGAAGTGAAGAAAGCCCTATCGATCGATTCTACTTGCGTTCGCGCCAGTTTGATAAAAGGTGATATAGAGCATAAAAACAAAAACTTCAAAGCCGCGATCAAAACTTGTAAAAAAATTGAATCACAAGATGCTCAGCTTTTGTTTGAAGGATTGGATGTTATAATTCAATCTCACGTTGCATTAGGTCAAGAAGAAGCCTTGGTTGCTTATCTCAAGCAGTTAGTTGAACGATATCCCAAAGGCCCTATGTTGATTGCGCTTGTCAATTACCTTCGAGAGAGTGAGAGTGATGAGAGCGCACTTTCTTACTTGATTGAATATGTGCATGACCACCCATCGTTTGCAGCTTTATCTTTACTGTTAGAGTTACGGTTAGCGTCAGAAACTGATGAGAAAGGTCGTGATGATCTACAGTTATTGCATAAGTTGATGGGTTCACTGATGTCTCACAAGGCGCCTTACCGTTGTGGGAGTTGTGGATTTTCCTCACGTTCAATGCATTGGCAGTGCCCGAGTTGTAAAACGTGGAAAAGCGTTAGTCGTCATGAGTTGACCGTCGCATGATAGATAGACGATTAAGTGTTGCACCCATGATGGATTGGACGGATAGGCATGACCGATATTTTCTGCGCTTATTGTCTAAAAATGCATTGCTGTATACTGAGATGGTAACTACGGGCGCGTTAATTCATGGCGATAGCAACTCATTTTTACAATACGATCAATCAGAGCATCCCATTGCATGCCAGCTTGGTGGGAGTGATCCGGTTGATTTGGCGTTGTGCTCGCGCATGGTTGAAGATGCAGGGTATGATGAGGTTAATTTGAATGTTGGCTGCCCGAGTGATCGTGTTCAAAACGGTGCGTTTGGCGCATGCTTAATGGCAAAACCCTCCTTGGTCGCAGAATGTGTTAGCGCGATGCGTGCTAAAGTCTCCATACCGGTGACGGTGAAAACGCGCATTGGCATTGATCATCAAGATTCATACGAAGCGCTATACCATTTTATTCAAACCGTTAAAACGGCAGGTTGTGACACCTTCATCATACACGCCCGAAAAGCGTGGCTTAACGGATTGAGTCCTAAACAAAACCGTGAAGTTCCTCCGTTACGCTACGACTTTGTGTATGACTTAAAGTGTGATTTTCCAGAATGCCAGTTCGTCTTAAACGGTGGTATTACAACAGTTGACTCAGCCATCAAAGAGTCACAGCAGCTAGACGGTGTGATGATTGGTCGAGCAGCTTATCAAAATCCTTATTTATTAGCTGAGTTGGATGAGTCGCTTTTTCAAGAGAAAAACATTCCAACGCGTGGCGAGGTCATCGACAAATTTATTCCTTATGTGGAGCAGCAAATGCGTGAAGGTGTCTATATTACAAATATCACTAGACACATTCTAGGTTTATACTCAGGCTTGCCAGGCGCAAGACGGTATCGTCGTTACTTAAGTGAAAATGCTCGGCATGCAACTTGTGCAAACACATTGCTGCGCGCGGCTATTCGCGCTATGGAGATTCATGATGTCGCAGCTTAATCCTGAAACAGTCGAAGATTTTATTGAATACGGCATGAAAGCGTGTGAAGAGGCCGAGGTGTTTCTTGGCCATGGGACTGATTCGATGTGGGATGAAGTGCTCGTGTTGGTTTTGCATGTGTTAAATTTACCGATAACATCAGATCGCAACATTCTTCAAAACACGTTAACACACGAACAAAAAGAGGCTGTGCTTGCATTGATTAAGCGTCGTATCAATGAGCGCATTCCTGCCTGCTATTTAATTAATGAATCATGGTTTTGCGGTTTATCCTTTTATGTTGACGAGCGTGTGATTATTCCCAGATCCCCGATTGCAGAATGCATAGAGCATGGTTTTGCACCCTGGATTGATCCTGCTAAGGTTGCTAATATTTTAGATGTCTGCACAGGTTCCGGGTGCATGGCTATCGCGAGTGCGTATGCTTTTGAAGAAGCGCATGTTGACGCGATCGATATCTCTGAAGAGGCTTTAGCCGTTGCTGAAATTAACGTTGATAAACATTCATTGAATGAGCGTGTGACTTTGATTCAATCTGATTTACTATCAAAGGTTCCAAACAAAAAATATGACGTGATTATGAGTAATCCGCCTTATGTGAGTGATGCTGAGATGTCAGAATTACCCGGTGAGTTTTTGCATGAGCCAGATCTTGCTTTGCGTGCTGAGGACGATGGTTTAGCGTTAGCGTTTTCTCTTATGAAGCAAGCGCAGGCAAGATTGAGTGAGCATGGTATCTTGATCATTGAAGTTGGGAATAGCGCCCAAGCTTTGCATGATCGTCATCCCGATTGGCCATTAACATGGCTTGATTTCGAGCGTGGTGGAGACGGCGTATTTCTTCTAACAAAACCACAGCTTGATGTTGTCTTGGCCAGTATGGGCTAAATACGCATTAAAATTACACTTCACTTAATACTTCCTTAAGCTTCACCCGGTATTCTATATATAGATAACAATACCTCATAAACAATAACAATATTTGTAAGGGTGATAACATGCTACAGGACGTTAGGCCAGATATTTCAGTTAAGCTGTTACTCTCCGATTATCTTCGCCAATTGATGGCGCTGACTAAAAAGATCAAGGCAGTGAATCTACAGGGCTCGGGTGTTAAAATTACACGTGATATGGCAGAAGATTTCTATTCACATCGCATGCTTGTTAGCCCATTACAATCCCTTTTGGCTGGCTTGTATAATGCCGAGAGAGAGAGGCGAGGTGGACCAGCGAAGGAGCCCGCGGCTGATGAGTTGTTTCCTCTGTTGGTTCAGTTGATTTATGACGAATTTTCGAGAGAAGAGATACTAGCCTTTGAAAAACTCTGTTTGCCAAGTGAGGCTTTTGAGAGCGTTTCTGATTTAAGGCTGAACTCCCTTGATTCCAAAATGAGCTGCAATAATGGAACGGGTGAGGCTAAGTATAATCATACTATGATAACGGGAGCCTGCGCTCATTTGTTTTCACAGTACTCTATTCCAGGTAGTTCGCAAGAAGATTATCAAGCAAATATCCTAGGCTCTGACTATAGCGAGCGTATTAAAAAGTTGTCTAAAGGATGTTCCTTATTAGTGAAAGAGCATTCCCCGATCAATAAAGTGCGTGCAATTACGTTCGAACGTGACGTCCTAAATATGACACGGTTCCATGTATTAGAGGGTGAAGAGGGGAGTGCGCAAGCGCGTTCAATTGTATACCCAATATTTAAGCGTCATAAAACGACCACTATCCAATGGTATAAATTAAGTCACGAGTACTGGACACAGGTGATTGAAAATGAAATTCGGCTTAAGCGTTCAATAGAGCATGATGGGCATCGTTTTGCGCGTTCATCAGAGGTGGTCAGGTATGTGGGGATGTTGCTAGAGGGAGAGACGTTTCTGCTCGAGTATCTTGCCCGAGATGAAGAGATTCATATCAATTTTTTAAATGATAGTGCGACTCATATAGTAACAGCATTACGTTATTTTGAGACTATACGTTATGGTTCGAGTCTTGAGCTGATACGAAGTCTGTATCAGAAGCATGCTGAATTACAGACTCGTTATGTTAACTCCATTTTTGAAGATATAACGAAAGAGATGAAGGAAGACATTTCCGTTAAGACTATTATGGATTTAAATGAAAAGGCAGGCGAGCTTATTGCTTTGCTTCGATCTGCTGATACCCTATTAAATGCGTCTGAAAAGCACGGGCAGGTGCGTAATGTGCATTCCTATTTGCTGGATTTGTCCACGCATATGCAAAAGGTTGAGGCAATCTACATTGAGCTTTTAAATAGGAACTTCCCAGAGATTAAGACAGAAGGTGAGAGCGATCAGTTTCGAGCCGAGTATTTTCAAACGCTTTTGCATTTGAGGTGTGTACTAAAGCTTGGTGAAAATCAGTTTATTGCATATGCCTCAAAACATGGTTTGTCCGATAGCGATTATTCCACTTTCCGAGGTCGTCGAAATGAACTGCTAGGGCTGGAGCTTAAACGCATGGATGTCATGCGCCGTGATTCAAAACAAAGTGGGAGTGATGCAGGGATTTTGACAGCGGCGCATATTAAATGGCTGGTTAAGTTAATTAAGTTGACTTCAGAGGATGTCGTGAAAAATCAATTTCTTTTGGATGCCTTTGGGTTGCTGCCATTGGCGTTGGCGATTGAAAATCAATCTTTAGTTTGCACTATATTCTGTGCGTTATTCTGGTTGTCTACGGTTGGTTTTCAATTAATACGTGGAACGATGCTCTGCCTCGCGAAAGGGTTGAATGATGCAGCTAAAGCATTGCAAGGTAGTTGCTTCCAGTTCTTGGGGGGTGCGCTTGAATCTTTATCAGCGCTTATTGGTTATGTTTTTGATCCCATAAGAATGGTACAGCAAAATACTAGGCTCGTACCTGGGATGTCGCGAGTAAAACAGATTTTTATAGCGGTGGCGAGCTTTACATTGTCAGTCACGCTAATTGGGTTATCTGTTTGGCTTCTTTTGCCTTACATTTTGCCAGCCATTGCTGTTCTAGCGCCTGTTTGCCTTCTTATGACTAAGTTTGCTCTTGGGTGTGAAATTTTAGCCTTATTTTCTGCCGCATTACTCTTTGTCGTCGGAGAAAGGTTCGCCACTACGAAGATTATCCCCGGCATGTATAGTCAAAAAAAGAGCACAATTAAAGATGAGCTTAGGGATCAGTACCCGGTGTTTTTTTCTAAGACGGACCCTAAGGCTGTTAGGGCTAAAGCAGGAGGCGAACCTGATCCAATAAAGTCGACGAATATTACTCAGAAGGCTGCTCTATGAATCTGATGATACTTCAGGCACAATAGCTTTTTGATCCATTAGCTGAGGAATGAACATGAAATTGAGGGTGTTAGGTGCTGCTGCTGTTGTGTGTTTAATAAGCACGGTTACTTTTGCTGAAACCGACCTGGTCTCTACAAAGGCTCAAATGAGTTATGCGTTAGGTGTGACCATGGGGAAGCATATTAAAGATCAAGGTGTCCCTTTAGATGATCATATTTATGCCGATGCTTTTGAGATTGGTTATCAAGGTGAAGCCTCAGAGCTAAGTGATGATAAGATTCATAGCGCAATGATGGCATTTCAAAAACAAGTATTACTATTGCAAGAGGAGCAAACTACAGTGGTTTCAGAGCAAAACAAACAAGCGGGTAAAACATTTTTAGCAGAAAACAAAACCAAAGATGGAGTCGTTACAACGGATTCAGGCCTTCAATACAAAATTATTCAAGCAGGCTCAGGTGATTCACCTAAGAGAAGCGATGAGGTTGAGGTGAACTATGAGGGTCGTTTGATTGACGGCACTGTTTTTGACAGTTCATTCCAGCGTGGCCAACCGGCAGTTTTCCCAGTAGGCGCTGTTATCTCGGGTTGGACAGAAGCATTGCAAATGATGAAGCCAGGCTCACAGTGGGAGCTTTTCATTCCTGCTGAGCTCGCTTATGGCGAAAGAGGAATTGGTCAGATTGGGCCTAACTCAACACTTATCTTTACCGTTGATTTGATCGAAGTTAAGTAACGGTCGTGCGTCTTTAATTTATAGTCTTTGATAAGATGGATCCCGGATCAAGTCCGGGATGACGCAGCGTGAATGGATCCCGGATCAAGTCCGGGATGACGCAGCGTGAATGGATCCCGGATCAAGTCCGGGAT
>Ga0209425_10005365_pt1 | contig 12593 bp, 12 predicted proteins | sample COG_05_FD_184749 | JGI IMG/M metagenome (GOLD analysis project Ga0209425, IMG submission 184749) | Pelagic Microbial community sample from North Sea - COGITO 998_met_05 (SPAdes) (version 2) | ecosystem: Environmental > Aquatic > Marine > Neritic zone/Coastal water | place: Helgoland, sampling... | reverse complement strand
TAACACAATATTTATTAACGCACACATGGGATGGATGGCAAATGATTTAGATAAATTAGCCAATCATTTAGATAGTTTGCCAAATGTTTACACTGAAATAGGTGCAGTAATTGGTGAATTAGGGAGACAACCAATTAGAGCAAGAAAATTCTTTATTAATTACCAAGACAGAATCATGTTTGGAAAGGATAATTATAAAAAGTCTGAATTTGATGTTTATTTCAGAGTTTTGGAAACTGAAGATGAGTATTTTGATTATTACAGAAAAAGACATGGTTTGTGGAAAATGTATGGTCTTAATCTTCCCGATGAGGTATTGAAAAAACTTTATTACAAAAACGCATTAAAATTATTTCCATCAATTGACACTAAGTTATTTGAACAATAAATACCCTTTTCTTTTTATTATTGTTGTTTTGTAAATTGGTATTTTGTGATTAACTATGCAATATTATAAATTACTGATATGATAATTGGTGTTCCAAAAGAAATTAAAAACAATGAATTTAGAGTTGGATTAACTCCCTCGGGAGTAAATTCTTTTATTGCTGATGGTCATACTGTTTATGTACAAAAAGAAGCTGGTCTTGGGAGTGGTTATTCTAACCAATCATACTTAAACGCTGGTGCTAAATTATGCCGTTCAATTGATGAAATATATTCTATTTCAGAAATGATAATTAAAGTTAAAGAGCCTTTAAAAAAAGAATACAATCTTATTAAAAAAGATCAAATAATCTATACTTTTTTTCATTTTGCTGCTTCTAAGGAATTAACAGAAGCAATGTTAAAAAGTGATGCCATATGCATAGCATATGAAACCGTTCAAAATACAGACGGTACACTACCTCTTCTCACTCCAATGTCAGAAGTTGCGGGAAGAATGGCGACTCAACAAGGAGCTAAATTTTTAGAAAAACCTCAAAGTGGTCATGGTATACTTTTAGGTGGTGTTCCAGGTGTGAATCCTGCCAACGTTATTGTTTTAGGGGGTGGTGTTGTTGGAACACAAGCTGCAAAGATGGCTGCAGGTTTAGGTGCAAATGTTACAATTTTTGATATCAGCCTTGATAGATTAAGAAGGTTAGATGATATAATGCCTGCTAATGTTAATACTCAATTTTCAAGTAGATACAACATATTAGATGCAATTAAATCAGCACATCTAGTAATTGGAGCTGTTTTAATTCCTGGAGCGAAGGCTCCAAATTTAATTACAAAAGATATGTTAAAACATATGAAAATTGGTACTGTTTTAGTTGATGTAGCAGTTGATCAAGGCGGTTGTTTTGAAACGACTCACCCCACTACTCACAAAGAACCAACATATATAATTAATAACGTATTGCATTACTGTGTAGCAAATATTCCAGGTGCTGTTCCCGTAACTTCTACTGAAGCTTTGACAAATGCAACAATTTCAAGAGGCTTAGCTATTGCAAATAAAGGATGGATAGGTGCATGTAAAGATGACTTGTCTTTAAAATTGGGTCTTAATATTATTAATGGAAAAATTGTATACAAAGCTGTAGCTGATGCGTTTAATTTCGACTATACAGAGATTGATAAAATTATTTTATAATGTCTAATATCCCTTCGCTTAATTTATCTAATTTCTTGTCAAGTAATAATGAGCTAAAAAGAGATTTTGTTAAAAAAACTGGAAAAGCATTTCAAGAAATTGGTTTTTTATCATTGAAAGGCCATTTTTTATCCAAAAATAGTTCCGAAAACCTATATAATCAGATAAAAAAATTCTTCGATTTACCTAAAAATATTAAAAACAAATATGAGTTTGATGGTGTTAAAGGGCAAAGAGGATATACCTCTTTTGGAAAAGAACATGCTAAAGGTAAAAAGGAAGGAGATTTAAAAGAATTTTGGCATTTTGGACAATATTTTGAAAAGGATCAGATTAATTTCAATTACCCTAAAAACATTATTATTGATGAAATTCCAGAATTTAACACTGTTGGATTAGAAACTTATAAAGCTCTTGAAAAAACAGGGTTATATGTTTTAAGAGCTATTGCTTTATTTCTAAATTTAGAAGAAAATCATTTTGATACATATGTTGTTGATGGAAATAGCATTTTAAGGGCGATTCACTACCCTCCTATTAAAGAGGAACCGAAAAAAGCCGTTAGAGCTGCTGCTCATGGTGACATTAATTTAATTACTTTATTAATGGGTGCTCATGGAAAAGGATTACAGGTAAAGAATAACCAGGGTGAATGGATAGACGCAATTGCTGAAAAAGACGAAATTGTGATTAATGTTGGAGATATGTTATCTAGATACACAAACAATAAATTAAAATCCACTATTCATCGCGTTGTTAATCCCCCAAAAAAATATTGGAATAAGTCCAGATATTCTATTCCGTTCTTCCTGCATCCAAAAGGATCAATGAATTTAAATGTTTTAGAGAACTGTATTGATACAAATAATCCAAAAAAATATAAAGATATAACTGCTCATGATTTTTTAACAAATAGATTGGTTGATATCGGTGTTATGAAAAAATCATGAAAAAATTAAATTCTCTTTCAGAATTAAAATCTTTTGTAGATCCATCCGAATTATTAACCAATAATAGTTCGCCTCAACCCCTCTCATCCTTTGTTAAACAATATTTAGAAGCTCACTACAGTAAAAAAGGTCGAGCTGGAAAACCAGTTACGGTTATCAAATGTTTTAAGGGAACTAAAAATGAAATGAAAGACTTAGCTAAAATACTTAAAAATAAATGTGGTGTTGGAGGGTCAGTGAAAAACGAACAAATTATAATTCAAGGAGAATTCAGAGATAAAATAACTTCTATATTAATCAATATGGGACATTCAGTAAAAAGAATTGGAGGTTAACCCTCGTGATCATCCTTCTCTATATCTGAATTTTTTAAAATTAAAAACAATAATATTATTATAGATATTATTGAGAAAGGAGTTTTTAAAAAACTTAATGCACTTAATATTCCAAGACTTGTTGCATCTTGAATAAGTTCGAAACCAACATAAATTGCAAAAATATTTTTTCTATTTTCATAAAATAAAGCTGAAACTCTTTTATAATAAGATGCCAAACTAAACCAAATTGCTGGAATAAAGGAAATAACTAATGCTATTATCCAATTACTAGAAATAGAGTTGTATATATTTGAAAAAAACTCTTCTGGGTTTTCTTCGATACTTTCTTGAAAAGCTGCTTGGTCAAAGCTTTCAGGATTATTCATATCAATTATTCCTTCAGAAATTATATAGTTTGTAAAAAAAGAAATTACAATGATTATCCCAGGAATTGAAAGCAAAAATGTAAACAAGATTCTAAGAAATAAAGTTGTACCACTAATTGTTCCCGAGAATTGAAAGAATTTTTTCATATTAATTTATTTTAAAGCAATATATAAAGAATTTTAGTACATTCTAAATAGAATGTATTAATTATCTCTTTTTTCAAATTTATCTTTTTTTGAATGTCTATTTAATAACGCGGCAACTATTAGAACAAAACAAATTCCAAAAAAAATAAGATTAAATGTCATTTAATTTGTTTTAACTGCTGTTCCATAAGCTAAAACTTCAGCAGCACCTTGTGAAATAACAGAGGTCATAAATCTAACATTAACCACTGCATTTGCTCCTAATCTATTAGCATCATCAATCATTCTGGATAACGCTTGTTCTCTCGAATCAGCCTGAAGTTTAGTGTATTCCTCAATTTCTCCTCCAATTAAATTTTTAAATGAAGCAAAAATATCTTTTCCTACATTTCTTGCTCTAACTGTAGAGCCCCTTGCTATACCAAGTGATGCTAATATGTTTTTTCCCGGAATAGTTTCTGTAGTAGTAATAAACATAATTTTTTATTTTAAATATAATAAATTTAAAAAAAATCAATTTTTATTTCTACCATTTAATAGATTCTAACCCTTTTTGAACCAAATAATCGTTACATTTTATAAAATGCTTATTTCCAAACCAATGACCTCTATTAGCACTTAATGGTGAAGGATGACCTGCCTTTAGAATTAAGTTATTTTTTTTTGTAATTAAATTTTCTTTTTTTTTTGCATATCCGCCCCAGAGCATAAAAACAACATTTTTTTTATTAGTTGATATTAATTTTAAAATATAATCTGTAAAAATTTCCCATCCTTTTCCTGAATGGCTCCCAGGAAAACCTTTTTCAACAGTTAAAACTGAATTTAACAAAAGTACTCCTTGTTTTGACCAATCTAATAAATTTCCATTCTTTCTTATTTCACAATTTAAGTTGTTAGAAATCTCTTTAAAAATATTTATTAGTGACGGGGGGTTTTTTAATTTAGAATCAACAGAAAAACAAAGCCCATTAGCTTGATTAGGACCATGATAAGGATCTTGCCCAATTATAACAACTTTAATATTATCCAAACTACAATGATTAAAGGCTGAGAATATTAAGTCACTTGGCGGGTAGCAAATTTTATCAACGTATTGATTTTTAACAAAATAAATAAGATCTTGAAAATACTTTTTACCCATCTCGTTTTCTAATATTTTTAACCAGCTATTTTCGATATTTAACTTCAAAGAAATTGTTTATTTTTACTTTTAACAAAATATATAAATACTTTGTCAATTCCCAAGAAAACCTTAGAGGATTTAGAATTTAATGTAGTTGTAGAAAATATTTCTAAATATGCTATAACATCCATGGGAAGAGATATTTTAAACTCAATAAAACCTGATTTAGACATTAAAACAATTGATTTTAATTTAAATTTAGTTTCCGAATATCTTTCCTCATTAGAAAACGACAATAATTTTCCAAATCATGGTTTTGAAAGTATTTCTAAAGAACTTAAAATAATAGAAATTGAAAACAGTCAATTAGAGATTGAATCATTTAGAAAAATTAAGCATTTAGTAGAATCTACTATTCTTCATATCAAGTTTTTAAAAAAATTCAAAAATTATTATAAAAATATTTTTCTTTTAACTGATCCGTTAGAGATTGAAAAAAATATAATAACAGAAATCAGTTCTGTAATTGATAAATATGGTTTTATAAAAGATAATGCTTCTTTAGAATTATTAGAAATTAGAAAAGGTATTAACACAGCAAAATCTAAAATTAGACAAACGTTTTCAACTGCTTTAACATCCTACAATAATTTAGGTTATTTAGATGAAATAAAAGAATCCACTTTGGACAACAGAAGAGTTTTAGCTGTTAAAGCTATGTATAGAAGAAAAGTAAAGGGTCAAATGATGGGAAACTCTAAAACTGGAAGTATCGTTTACATAGAGCCTCAAGAAACCTTAGTCCAAAGTAGAAAGCTTCAAGACCTTCTTTATGACGAAGATCAAGAAATTAAACGAATTTTAAAAGATTTAACCGCTTTTTTGAATCCATATATTTTAACATTATTCAATTATCAAAAATTCCTTGCTCACATTGACGTTATTTATTCTAAGGCTAAATATGCCAATGAAATAAATGCAGTAAAACCTAACATTTCTGTTGATAAAAAAGTTAATCTTAAAAATGCTTTCCATCCCCTACTCTTTCAAGCTAATGAGAAAGAAAATATTAAAACATATCCCCAGTCAATCGAGTTAAACAATAGAAATAGGATAATAGTTATTTCAGGTCCGAATGCAGGTGGAAAAAGTATTACATTAAAAACAATTGGCCTTCTTCAATTAATGATGCAGTCAGGAATGCTAATTCCTGTACATTCCTCAAGTGAAATGTCTATTTTTAAAAATGTAATTTCTGATATTGGTGATAATCAATCAATTGAAAATCAATTAAGTACTTACAGTTATAGATTAAAGAATATGAACAGTTTTTTAAGAAAATGCAATTCTGAAACTTTATTTTTGATTGATGAATTTGGAACCGGTTCAGATCCTGAACTAGGAGGAGCTTTAGCAGAAATCTTTTTAGAGGTCTTTTATGAAAGACAAAGTTATGGGGTGATAACAACTCATTATTCAAATTTGAAATTATTAGCGGATGAACTACCCTTTATGAGTAATGCTAATATGCAATTTAATGATAAAACTCTCGAACCAACTTTTAACTTAATAACTGGACAGGCAGGTAGTTCTTTCACATTTGAGGTAGCAGAAAAAAATGGTATTCCTTACAGTATCATTAACAGAGCTAAAAAAAAGATTGAAAGGGGAAAAGTTAGATTTGATGCAACTATTTCAAAACTTCAAAAACAGAGGTTACAACTTGATAAAACTACTAATTCGTTAAAAAATGAAGAAAATAAATTTAAAAAAGAAAATGAAAAATTAAATCATACTAACGAAAAGATTAGGTCTAAACTGGTTAATTATCAGGAATTATTTGATAGTAATCAAAGAATGATTGTTACTGGAAATAAGTTAAATGAAATAGCTGAAAGATATTTCAATGATAATAAAAAAAGAAACCTTATTTCAGAAATAATTAAACTTGTAGATACCTTGAATTCAAAAAGAAAAAAGAAGAACTATTCAAAAATTAAGCTTGATAAAAAAAGAAAAAAAAGAACTGCTCAGATTTTAGAAAATGAACTAGTAGACATTAGAAAAGAAAAGAAAAAAAACAAGAATAAGGTTATTAGTGTGAAACCTAAAGTTGAACTAAAAGTTGGTGATAAAGTCAGGTTAGAGGATAGTAGATCTGTTGGAACTATAGATAAAATTGAAAGAAATAAAGCAATTGTCAACTACGGGACTTTTACTACAGAGGTTGATTTAATAAGATTAGATATGGTTTAATATGAATAATAAACACATAATATATTTTGACGGGGTATGTGGTTTATGCAACTCTTTTGTTAAATTATTACTAAAAATAGACAGTGACTTAAAATTTGCAACTTTACAAGGAACTAGTGGTCAAAAACTATTAAAAAAAATGAAATTTAATAAATCAGATTTTGACACTGTTATATTTCAAAAAAACGATCAAATTTATACAAAGTCAACAGCTGTTTTTGAAATTTTTAAAACTATTGGTGGTATTTGGAAATTGTTTTTGTTGTTTAGTTTATTTCCAGTTTCATTTACTGATTTAATATATAGAAAAATAGCAATAAAAAGATATAGAGTTTTTGGAAAAATAGACCAATGCGACATCTCAATGTTCAACAAACCAGGTCAATTTATTGACTAAGTCTTATTTCTTTCTAAACTTATTTACAAACATAGAGACTGTAGCGTCTCCAGTAACATTAATAACTGTTCGACACATATCAAGAGGCCTGTCAACAGCGAATATTAGTGCTAAACCAATTTCAGGAATTCCCGCTTGAGATAATACAATAATCAGCATTACCATTCCGGCACCTGGAACTGCTGCTGATCCAATGGATGCTAGTGTAGCCGTAGAAACAATTCCTAGTTGAGCAGCGAGGCTTAAATCAAGACCAAATGCCTGTGCTATAAAAACAGCGGCAACAGCTTGATAAAGACATGTTCCATCCATATTAATTGTTGCACCTATTGGAAGAACAAAGCTACTCACCTCCTCTTCTACATCTAAATGATCTTGTACCCTATCCATCGTGACCGGAAGCGTCGCAGCGCTTGAGCTAGTAGAAAATGCTAATAGCTGAGCTGGAGAAATACCTTTAATAAAATAAGAAGGACTTTTTCCAATAAATAACTTGACAATTAAAATATATATGCATATCAATAAAAACAGTCCGAACAGAACAGTTAAAGAATACAATCCTAATGCTTTAAAAAGATCCATACTTGGTGCTTCAACAATTATTGCAGCTAAAAGAGCGAATACACCATATGGTGCGGCAATCATAATAAGGTCAATAATTTTTAAAATAACATCATTAAGTGAATCAAAGAATTTTTTAATTGGCTTTGATTTTTTTTTGGGGATTAAAATCATTGCTATACCAAAAAGAATGGCAAAGAAAATTACCTGAAGCATATTTCTATTATTGGACGCAGCACTTAAAAAATTTGATGGAACTATGTCAACTAATGGTTGCAGGGGACCTAAATTTTTTTGGTTGTTTGCGGCTTCAATTTTTTGATTAGCATTTGTTGAATAAGCGCCAACAAGCTGTTCTCTAGTTTCTTCAGTTATATAATCTCCTGGCTTAACTAAATTAACAGCAATTAAGCCAATGGAAACTGCCATCAAGGTTGTAAAAATATAGGTTGAAATAGTTATACCTCCCATCGAAGAGAGTTTTGATAAATCTTTAAGATCTGAAATTCCTTTAATTAGTGAAGCTAATATTAGTGGGACAGCAATTAACTTTAATGAATTTATAAATATAGTTCCAAAAGGCTTGATCCAATTTATGATAAAACTTTTTCCTCCTTCAAAATTTAATAGTATCAGACCAAATAGTACGCCAAGAACCATTCCAAAGATAATCTGCCAGTGAAGAGCTAATTTTTTCATTAAAGTTTAATGGTTCGATTTAGTAGAAAAAAGTCAACTAAGACTAACGCAGCCATTGCCTCAACAATAGGAACTGCTCTTGGAACAACACATGGATCATGCCTTCCTTTTCCTTTTATTTCAACTACATTACTATTAGAATCAATTGTTTGTTGAGCTTTCATTATTGTAGCTACAGGTTTGAAAGCCACATTAAAGTAAATATCCATACCATTACTAATTCCGCCTTGAATTCCTCCAGAATTATTAGTTTTTGTTTTTCCATCTTTGTCGAATGAATCGTTGTGTTGGCTTCCTTTTAATTTAGTTCCCTCAAATCCACTTCCAAATTCAAAACCTTTTACTGCATTTATTGATAGCATAGCTTTTCCTAAATCTGCATGAAGTTTATCAAAAACAGGTTCTCCTAGTCCTATTGGTGTGTTTTTAATAATACAACTAACAATCCCACCAACAGTATCACCTTCTTTTCTTATATCTTTAATATGATTTTCCATTAATAGTGCGGTTGCAGAATCTGCACACCTTACCGGATTTTTTTCGATTTCTGAAAAATCTAAATCACTGTAATGTTTGTCGATTTTAATTTTTCCAACAGAGGAAACAAAGGCAGTAATCTTTATTTCAGATAAAATTTGTTTAGCAATGGCACCAGCTACTACCCTACATGCTGTTTCTCTTGCCGAACTCCTTCCTCCTCCCCTGTAATCTCTATTTCCATATTTCTTGTCATAAACATAATCTGCATGAGAAGGTCTATAAGAATCTTTTATATGTGAGTAATCTTTAGATTTTTGATCAGTGTTATGAATTAAAAAACCAATTGGTGTTCCTGTGGTTTCACCTTCAAAGACTCCAGAATAGAAAGTAACTGAATCGGGCTCTTTTCTTTGAGTAACAATTGCTGATTGACCAGGTTTTCTCCTATCCATTTCAACTTGAATAGCGTTTAAATCAATTTTAAGTCCAGAGGGACAGCCATCAATTACTCCACCGAGCGCAGGACCATGAGATTCTCCAAAAGTTGTGAGCTTAAAAATGTTTCCAAATATATTACCAGCCATTTATAAAATTTAAAACAAAAATAGCTCTAATATTTATTATAAAAAAAACTTGTTTAATATCAATTATAATAAAACTTATTATTAATTATTTCCAATTTTTAAGTTTACTTGTTTTACCTATACCAGGGTTAAAAAAATTAGTTGGATCGAGTTCTTTATAAAATTTTAATAGTGTTGGATTTGCAGAATATTCATGACCAACGTTATGTTCAGCTGGATATTCTGCTCCTCTTTCTTTATACGTATTTAATAATTTTTCTTTAAGAGCCTCCCCATCAACTCCCTTTTTGACAATATAATTGAGATGCTGTACATGACAGAACAAGTGTCCATAATATAATTTCATTTCCAATAATTCATCAATTTCTGGGGATAATTTTTCAAACCAATTTTTTTCATTTCTTGGAAATGCTATGTCTAATGACAACATTTCACCGTGTTTGCTTTTATTTATATTATGATATCTTCCAATCGCGCTTGCAGAAACATAGCGATGAAGCATAGCTTTTTTTCCTTCTTTTTTGTTACAAAGAAAATAGTCTCCTTTTTTATCTTTAAAAAAATTATTAAAATATTCCTTTGCTTCGTTTATACCATCGTCAGACATTTCTATAATCCAATGATGCTCGTACAAATCTCTAAATACTTCCATATTTTTAGGAAGATGATTTGGCCAAAATTTACTTAAAAATTGCATAAGTCTATCTGAAAAATGATCAGGAAAAAATTTAAATTTACTAGTAATGATGTCTACCTTTCTTTTTAATTCAAAAAGTGTTGGAAGAAAATTAGTTCCAAGCTTCTCTATAACTAAAAAAGTATCCTTACTATATTTTTTTGCTGCATCGTAACAATCCCTATGGACATAATCTCCAAGTGTTGGAAGCGTTTTAAATGTTTTAAGTATATCTCTCCTAATTTTCCAAAAATCATCAGGATTGTTTGAGCCAACATAAAATACTTGATTTTTTTTTGGCTTTGGGTAAGTGTCTAATCTTACGGCAAAGACAGCTAATTTTCCTGCACACCCCGACACATTATGCAATAATCTTTCATCAGCATTGTATCTTGCAGGAATTGTAGACTTAACTTGTCTTACTATTTCAGAATATTTATTGTCAGATGCTGATTTGTTGGAATTTATTACGTCTAACTTATCGTAATTTTTATTTTGTAAATTATTTAAAATTTCCTCAGGATTAGATCCTAAGTTAATTTCTAATTCATTTATTAATTCTAATTCACCGTCTATATTGACTTTAGCATATAGGGCTAGCTCAGTAAATGCAGGACCTCGTTGTACAAGTGAGCCACCTGAGTTGTTACATACACCACCAACAATTGAAGCTCCAATAGATGTAGATCCAATAATTGAATGAGGTTCTCTATTAATTGGTTCTAGTTTTTTTTCTAAATCATACAATGAACTTCCTGAAAATCCAATTATTTGTTTGCCTTCATTAATAAGTTGTATGTCATCAATTCTTAAAGTGTTTACTATGACAATTGGACGATCATAATCATTACTGTTTGGAGTAGATCCCCCTGTCAAACCTGTATTAGCTGCTTGCATAATAACAATTACATCCGCTTTCAAGCATACCTTTAATATTTTCCAAAGTTCAATTAATGAACCCGGCCTTAAAACAGCAAGCGCTTCACCATTTCCATATCGCCATCCCTTAGAATATGAGTTTTTTCTCCAACTTGCTGTGATAACATATTTACTCCCAATAATATCAATTAATTCTTGAATCATATGTTAAATAAGAGTATTAAATTATTATATATTTGCAGTTCATTTAATGAACTAATATAATCCATTATGATAAGATTCATTCTTTTTCTTTTAATTGTTTTAATAACCCAATCCTGCTCTAATAATTCTGTATTTTTAATAGATGCTTCCACAAATCATGAAGATGGTAAAAAAGTCTATTTGATTGAATACGGCAGAGACAATAGGCCTGCTGCTGTTGACTCAACAGAGGTTTTTGAAGGAAAATTCAAATTTACTGATTCTATTGTAGTTCCAGAAATGCATTATATTTATTTTGAAAATGAAAGAGAAAATCTTCCTCTTGTTCTAGAGCCTGGTACTATTAAAATTGAAATCTTTAAAGATAGTATGAGATCCTCAAAAATTACTGGTACAAAATCTAATGAAGATTTTTTTAGATATGTTAAACAAACAAAAGCTTTTTATGTCGAATTAGATAAAATTCAATCAGAACTTAGAGGAACATCATTAAGCGACTCATTAATTTCCAATGATTTAAAAGACCAGTTTGAGCAAATGAGATCTAAATTAAATGATTATGAACTTGATTTTATGAACACAAATAACGATTCTTATATTTCAACACTAATTTTACAAAGAATGTTAACTCAACAAGAAATTGAATTAGAAAATGCTGAAAAGATATATGAAAATTTTACTGATCTAATTAAAAAAACTAATTCTTCAAAAAGCATCAAAGAGGGTATAGATTATTTAAATGAAAGTAAAAAACAATCCCCCACTATTGGATCAATAGCTCCAGATTTTAGTGGTCCTGATTTAAATGGAAATGTTGTTGATTTTTCAGACGTTAAATCAAAGGTTATTATGGTCGACTTTTGGGCATCATGGTGTGGTCCTTGTAGGATAGAAAATCCTCATTTAGTTTCATTAAATAAAAAGTATTCAAATGATGAGTTTCAAATTGTAGGAGTTTCTTTGGATAGAGACAAAGAATCGTGGGCGAACGCAATTAATGATGATGGACTTGAAAATTGGATTCATGTTTCACATGTCAAGTTTTGGAATGAGCCAATTGCAAAACTCTATAACATAACCAGAATGCCAACAACGTTTGTTTTAAATTCTGAAAAAAGAATCATTGCAATGGATTCAAAAGGTTCTGACTTAGAAAAAATAATTATTAAACAACTTTCCCTAAATTAATCAGAATATTCTTTTTTTTGAATTTATAATAAAGAAAAGCAACGGGAACATCATAAGTATTATCACCCAAAGATTTTCATCTATAATTTGTGGTTTAATTAATATCGTAACCAATAATCCCGCAATTGCTCCTCCAAAATGTGCAGTATGACCTATATTTC
>Ga0209425_10005362_pt1 | contig 12594 bp, 9 predicted proteins | sample COG_05_FD_184749 | JGI IMG/M metagenome (GOLD analysis project Ga0209425, IMG submission 184749) | Pelagic Microbial community sample from North Sea - COGITO 998_met_05 (SPAdes) (version 2) | ecosystem: Environmental > Aquatic > Marine > Neritic zone/Coastal water | place: Helgoland, sampling... | reverse complement strand
GCTGAACAGGTCAGGGTCCCGCCCATTGGCATCGGAATACATGCTAAAGGAGGTATCGATGTGCATGCTAACTATGAGTGTTTTTTCCGTGTTTTTTGATGAATAAACAACTTTGAGTGGTTTTGGAGTTTGACTTGGATTAGTTGCAGTTATTAAAGACTAATTCTTCGAAGCCCCTCTTTTATCCAGATTAGGATTAATCCAATTTTATGAGTTTAAATTCCTTGGTGTATTTTCGAAAACAGTTTTCATAATTGAATGAGCATTACGATTCAAGAGATCCATGGTACTCATGTGAGTAGAGTGAATAGTGAAAAAGATCGATTGATCTCAGATTATTTGACCGTTGCTATGTCTGAAGCAGACTCAGTGGACATTATGGTTGGATATTTTAGGATTGGATTCTTTCATCATTTCGCTTTGCTTTTTGTGCTGCTATTTCGTCTGGAAAAAAAGGTTAGGATTATTTGCGGACATCAATTGGGCCCACAAGAAGAGAAGTTAATATTTGATCATGATTCCCCTTTGCCTAATGATGTCGAGGTGGATGCATTATTAAACCGGATATGGGAATCTGCTTTAAATGAGTCGAGTAATAACGAGCAGATCAATGATGTTTTCATCTTGGTCAAGCATTTGCTGCAATCAGGCCTGCTCTCAATAAAACCTGTTCTTGTTTTAGACGATAGAACGGGATCTATTGGGCTTTTTCACCATAAAGAATATTTTTTTCACACAGCTTCTGGAATTTCATACGCAACAGGAAGTTTTAACATGACAGCACGAGCGGTTGATATCAATTCTGAAAACCTTAAAGTGGATTTCGTTCAGACTGCTGACGGTGCGCGATATGATGATGTAATTCGCAGGTTTGAGGTAATGGAAGATATATGGCAGGATTCATATCCTGGGTATGTTAAGGCCTCTAAAAGCGATATTGTCGTTGACTCCTTTGAGAGTAATATCGATTCTGCAAATTCCATTGAGATCGATCAAACTGCTTTACGTGTTGTAAACGGTTTTAGAGATGAAATAAGTGAAGAAGTAAAACAGTTTTTAGAGGATTCTTTTCTCGGTAGTGAGGTCTTTTCGAACAAAATTAAATTGCGTCCGCATCAGAAAGAAGCGATAATGATGTGGAGGGAGGCGGAATATTCAGGACTTCTTGAGATGGCTACTGGGGCGGGTAAAACGATTACAGCAATTCAGGGGGTGTCAGAACTGGAGTCTGCGCTGGGGCATGAACTACCGGTAATAATTTTAGTACCGAGTAAAGCGCTCATAGACCAATGGTACGAAGAGGTCTCCAAATTCTTACCAAACAGAATACTAGTTTGCACATCAGGAAAACGAGTTGACCGAGAATGGAGAACAGTGTTAAGGATTAGATTGGCAATGTTCAGTGCGGGAAATTTCCAGGCTTCTCCAATCTTAATTGGGGTTTATGGGACTGTTCTGAAGCAATTGAAGTCATGGAAGGTCGAAAACCACAAGCTTGTCGAAGCATTGGAACATTCATTACTAATAGCTGACGAGTGTCACAGTATTGGAGCTCCGCAATGCAAAAAGTCATTTGTGGACACATTGTTCAGGTACAGAATTGGATTGAGTGCTACTCCGGATCGATACATGGACGATGAGGGCACCGCTTTTGTGCGCAGCACATTCAATGCTCTGCCTACAAGCACTTTTGTCTACAGTTTGTCCGATGCCATTGCGGATGGGTTTCTTGTTCCGTACGAATACGAGCCTGTGACTTTCATTTTGGATAGTCAAACGCAAGAGGCATACTTCGAAATCTCGCAACGGATCAAGAGTTTAATGCATGCAGACGAGGAGTCTCCTGCGGGTGAGTTACTTAAAACCTTATTAATAGCAAGGGTGCGGTTATTGATGAAGTCTCCAGCTAAAAAAGCGGCATTTGAGAGCTGGCTGAAAGAAAGGATTGAAAAGAAGGATCCCCGAATACATGCCATGATTATTTACGCTCCGGAGGGCTTCGGAGCGGAGGATGAGGATCGTAGGGTAATCGATGATTATCAAAGCATCCTTTATGAAAACAAACTTAAAACGGCGACATTTCTTGGAGGAGGCAATGAGGACCATGACATGGATTCACCTCTTTTAGTGTTTCAAAGAGGAGGGCTTGACGCCTTGATAGCTATGAAATGTTTGGATGAAGGTGTCGACTTGCCTCGGGCAGAATGTGGTGTGTTCCTTTCGTCCACTGGAAATACAAGGCAATACATACAGCGCCGAGGACGATTGATTCGGTTGTTTGAGACTAATCATATGAAAAAAACATCAGCCAGTGTGGTGGATTTCATATGCTTACCGGTTACGGATGATTTCGGCTCTAATCCAGATATGGTATCTGTTGAAGAGAGTATTCTGCGACGAGAATTGTTCAGAGTCTCGCAATTTGCAAAGGATGCTTTGAATCAAGCGGAGGCTGAAAATAAAATTCTCATGAAGATGGACCAGATGAATTACGCGCATCTTTGGAAGGAGCGGTTGCTAGAATAAATCAAATCACAATACAATGGCTGTTAGTAAAAGAGAAAAGAAGGAGATCCTCAAAACATGTGACGACTACTTTGATAAAGACAAAGAAAATTACAAGGTAGATAAATCCCAGTTTATCGAACTGATCCGCGTTATGTTGGAAAACGAAAATATCGCTGACAACATGAGAGGAAAAACTATCTGGACAAAGATGAAATCATGATTATTGAAAGTATACAGATAGAAAATTTTCAGTGCTTTTACGGTAAGCTTCCGGAGTTGAAATTAGGAAGAGGATGTACTGTAATTTACGGAAGAAACAGTGCTGGGAAATCAAAATTTTTTAATGCTTTTTGTTGGTGTTTCATGAATAGATATTATGAAACGAAAATGGGATGGAGAGAGGCTAGGGGGTCTGCTTCCCTTGAAAGTCTTATTAGTAAATCAGCTATTGAGAGGCATAAAGAATTCGACGTATCGGTTGAAATAAAGTTCGAACTAGACGACGAGGAAATTGGAATTGAAAACTTGACACTGCGCAGGTCTTTTCATGTAAGTCCCAGTGGTCCTTCAAGCAGCGTTGGAACCTTAAGTTATTCCGAAGGTAAATCGTACAAAGAGTATACCGACCCTGAAGTGGTTGATCGCAAACTAGATTCTTGGTTTGATCCTGAGATTCGAAAATACATGTGGTTTCAAGGTGAAACGCTTGATGAGCTTGTGCAATTTGAAAGAAAGGATAGTTTGCAAAGTTTGACCAAAAAGATTTCCCATTATCGACATTATGAAGATTTGGTGAATGACGGTCAAGCATTTTTAAAATACACAAAGCGCAAGCTTGAAGCGTCTCAGACGGAGTTTTCTAAAGATAAAAGAAAGGCTAATGAAATCGAGACTGAATTGCGGGGGAGACGAAATGAATTAGATCATATTCGAGACGCTGTGACGTCTCATTTGAAAAACATCAAGCATTGCGAAGAATCCAGGTTAGACGCTGAAGCAATCATAGAAGCTACAGCTTCGAGTGCTGAGCTTCTGGCAAAAGCGAAAGAGTCAGAAGTTGCACACCAACGAGTTGGAGAAGAGTTAGAAGCCCACCGAAATGCACATGCTGTCCTTCACAAGTCGGGTGAACTATTGGGGCTCCACGTCGATAATACAGAAACATTTTTTTCTGGAATAACTGAGATCGAACAGAAGCTGGTGAAACGAAAGGAAGAGTTGGGAGCGATAAATCAAACGATTTCCCTTGAGGTTCCAAGTCAATCAGATCTGGAGAAGTTAATTGATGCAGAGCGCTGTGACATTTGCGGTACCGAGGCACCAACTGGCTCCATCGCTTATGAAAACATGGTAAAAAGGCTTGAGGAGATGAGGGCGCAATCAAATATTAGTAGTGAATTGAAACAAATAAATTTACTTCAGAAAGAAATGCCTGAAGTAGTCAGTCTCTTTGAACGCAGAGTTTATGAAGCAAGAAAACAGCAAGAGCAATTTGAGTCTCAAATAAATATCATTGAAGCAAAATGGGTTGACGCTGTAGCTAAGAGAAGAAGAGATGAAGAGGCTTTAATTGGTATCTCTAGTGAGGCTGGTAACTTTGAAGAGAATAAAAGGAGGAAGCGGGCTGCCATTGAAGACCAAAAAAAACATCGCCGCCTTCTTGATCGCGCTCGAGAGAGAGAAGTAACGCTAAAAAACCAGATTGCAGCGAATGAACGAGATCTCGCATCGTTGTCGCCTGACGACAAATTAGATCCTCTTCTCAAGTCGAGAAAAGTATTGGCTGAATTTGCGCTTGGGCTTTTGGGTTCAATTCGGGACCAAGAGAAAGAGTTATTGTTAGACAACATTGAAAAAGAGGCTAATGAAATATATGGCGACCTGCTTCGAGGGGCTGTAGGGGTCGTAGCCACTTTGAAGATTGATCGAAAAGATATGTCGATGGACCTTGTTGACCAAAATGGCAATGACACACCAGATCCGAATTCCGCAAACTGGATTTCCGCAAAAGTTGCGCTCATTACCAGTGTGTTAAAGCTTACAAAGCAACGTCTAGGAACTAGTTATCCGATGATTTCCGACGCAGCAACTTCTGATATGGACCCCGATAATGCGAAGAACTATGTTCGAGTAACATCCGCTATCTTCGATCAGACCATCATCTTTTCGAAAGATTTCAGTTTTGAAAATTTAAAGAATACGTCAGAAAAAAACTTGAGATTTTATACGTTGATCCCAACAACGATCGACGGGAAAAAACTAACGGGACAGGAAACCAGCACGAAAGACTTGAAAGTCGAAATACAAGCGAAGTCATGATTAACGAATTAAGCATATCACTTTCTGATAAGGGAATCAAATTGTCCAAACCGGTCCGTGAATTCTGTGAGAATTGTATCTCTAAGGATGGTGAGTCTGGATTTAATTATCAGTATAAAACGCTTGCTGAAGGTTGGGTTCACCTGGTACTAGTGGGTATGAAGCATCCAAATAGGAGTGTTGATTTTCCACCGAGTTTAAAAGATCCCGTAAAATGGAGATATATACCTTCCGATTGGAAAGCAATTCTTTTGCTCAATGCTCTTTGCTCAGATTTTAGCCTGGAAGCAGGACTCGAAGAGTTGGGAGGGAAGTGCCTTCGGCGACTTGAGAAATTAGCTAATATTGGTGCTGAAATTGAAGCGTCTAATCGTACTTGAGTATTGCGCCTGTCTTAATTTTTGTGAGAGTGGTTTACTGTCCTGTGTTAAAGAGGCAGTTTTAAATTATCGTGAAAACTTTAATGCGATTGCTGGTTTATATTCGGCTTCACGAAATTGCTTAAACACTTCACAGAAATGCCTAACGAACAACTAACGTCCTTCAATGATTTCGTGAGAGAGAAATTTGTGATTATCCCAACAAATCAAAGAGGTTATGCCTGGCAACCTGAAAATTTTGTTCAGTTAATTCAGGATGTAAAGAGACTTCCAGAGCGGTATGTCCATTATGCCGGACCAATTCTATTTTTACAAAGAGATGCGGAAGTCTTCCATCCGTCTCATTCGCGCATCACGCCTGTGACCATTGAAGATGGTCAACAACGTTCAACCACACTTTTTTTATTAGCTCGAATTCTCCTTGATTATTTTAAGCGCAGAATGAGTGGGGAGTATAATAGAATTAGAGAGCTTGAGTTGACACTTTTTCAATTAAATGGCGAGCAATCCATTCGAAGGCTAAAATCCGAGAACCCTTCTTTTGATAGTTTGCTCCTATCACTTTTAGAGCGAAGTGGTCAGGACCTTCCCGAATTAGTTTCAGCTTCTATGAGGAGACTGAATAATATGTATCGACACATTCAAACTTATGTCGAGAACCTTGACGAAGATGAGGTTCGAGTGCTTTTTGAAAACATCTTTGTTCGTCTTCGATTTGTGGCTATCGATTTAAAGCATGAGCGCGTCAATGCTTCAATCGCATTTCACACGACGAATTCAAGAGGAGTGCCATTAAAAGCCTTTGATATAGTGAAAAACCATCTCATGTATTTCGTTGAACAACGAAACGAGAAGCTAAGTGAATTTGCAGATGTCCAACTAAATTCGGTTTTTAATTTCCCGAAATCGGAAGTTGAGAGATGCTGGTTTAATACGATTACTTTATTAGAGAAGAATAAGTTAGGTGACAAAGAAGATGAGTTTCTAATATTTGCTTTCCGAGTTTTTGAGAATTCAAATGCAGCTATCAAAAAGAATCAGATAGCAGGAAAAATTGAGGCCTGCTTTCCGGACAATGATCTCGACGAGGTTCACCCTCGAACAGAAACTGGTTTGGAAGACGTACTCAAAGAAGTCAAGAGGTTTACAGATCTGTGGATTTCTTTGGCGGAGCATTATTCGGAAATCTTGAATAAATCCAAATTACTGGTTATATACGCTAATCCAGGTGAATGGGTTGATTGGGCACATTCGATACTCAAAATTCATGCATTAAACAAAAAGGGGATATTCAATGAACTTCTTACCTGCTGCAGAGTAAAGTTCAGTCCTGTTGATAATACAACGATTGCGAAGCTTTGCTATTTGGCCGTTTTTCGAGTTTTTGCTATTCAAAAAGGCCGTCGGGTTGATCACCACGGTGGGGAAATTCGGACATTAGTCAACGAAGTGTTTGGAGGACGTAAAGATGCAAGAGAAGTGCAGGAATTTTTAGTTAGAATAATTTTGAGGAGTGGTGATCTCGGTGATTGTGTTCGCGCACTTTTCGGCGAGAATGCAATAACATATGCGAGCAAGAGCACGGAGCTTGGATGGTTTTTGACAGAATATGAATACCATCTGTGTAATATTTCGGGGACATTGCCAGCGAGATTTGACCGCGACACGAAAACAATTGAGCACATCCTTCCTCAACATTCGGGTGGAGAGGAGCATATGACTTATTACCAGCTGAAACAGCCCTGGAAAGATGCTTGGCAAGAGCAAGAATATCGTGCATTTAAGCACAGGATTGGCAATCTTGTTATGACCAATCATAATTCCGTTTTAGGAGCCAAGTCTTATGAAAAGAAATGCAGGGATGAAGGGTATTGTTATTCGGCAGTTGAATCGTCAAAATCAGAGAAGGAGCTTGTCGAGAAATACCCCACCTGGAATTTGGAAAATATGAGAAAAAGAGAGCTGGTCTTGCTCCAGTTTTTTTTAGATGAGTTTAGTATTGAACATCCTAAAGAAAAGGAAGGGGTAAAGGCTCCTAAATCCTTGTCTGAAAATACGCTGGTGGCGCACGCTTTGAGTGAAAGGCAAGAACAGCAGCTAACTTACTATGGTGTAGATTTAACTGATGACACAGAGTCGGATACAGATTCAGAAATGGAATCGGCAAGCGAATAGCTTGAAGTTCATTCTTAATGAGTCAGGTGAGTTTCACCAAGTGTTAATTGAGATTTAAAAATAGTTTTGTTGATTCTGTTAATTCATTCCATAGTATTTGAGATTTCATTAGTTGAGAAAGTAGGTTGTTCGGTGAATGTTCAAAAGGTGCAGTCTGTTCAATTTGAATAAGCTCTTAATTTTCAGACCTTCGATTGTCAATGCCATTTGACTACAAAACCTTAAAAGAGGAAATCAAAGCTCAGTATCTGGAGGACGATGGAAATCGTCCTTGGATTGTGGCTTTTAGCGGAGGCAAGGACTCTACGATGTTGCTGCAAACCGTGTGGTACGGATTGCAAGAATTACCAAAGGAGCTGCTGGTCAGACCGATCTACGTGATCTGCAACAACACCATGGTGGAGAATCCGCGGATTCTTGAATATGTCGACCGGCAGTTAGCGGCGATTGCGAAGGCTGGTTTTGATCAAGGGTTGCCCATTGTGGTGGATCAGACAACGCCGCAATTGGAAGATTCGTTTTGGGTGAATTTGATCGGGAAAGGATATCCGGCACCGAACAATATGTTTCGGTGGTGCACCGAACGTTTGAAAATCAAGCCCACAACACTTTATATTCAGAAGAAAATCTCAGATCATGGTGAGGTGATCATCTTGCTCGGTACGCGCTCAGATGAAAGTTCTGCGCGAGCACAGAGCGTCAAAAAGCACACTGTTAAAGGTTCCCGGTTGCGAAACCACCCACTGCCCAATGCCAAGGCCTACGCTCCGATATCCGATGTGCTTACGTCGGAGGTTTGGACCTATTTGCAGGCTGTTCGGAATCCTTGGACAGGCGACAAAAACCGTGAGTTGATCACGCTGTATCGAGATGGTTCAGGAGGGGATTGCCCGCTGGTAATGGATGTCAAAACACCATCCTGTGGCAATTCGCGTTTTGGATGTTGGGTCTGTACGGTGGTGTCGCGGGATAAGTCCATGGAGTCGTTGGTTGACAACGGTGAAAAATGGATGAGGCCTTTGATCGGAATCAGGGATTATCTCTCTGAAACAGTGCAACGAACCGAAGGTGAAGTGTATGAGTTTGAAGAGTGGCGCATGCCGGTTCGAAGGGGAGGGCAAGAAGGCACAGGCCCATACTGGCCTCGAATTCGAGCAAAGATTTTGACAGATATATTGGAGGCACAGCGATTGATTCAGGAAACTCAGCCTGGGCAGCAGTTGATCACGTATCAGGAGCTTGTGGCTATTCAAGTACAGTGGCACCGTGATTTCATCTTTGATTTTAGTGTTTCGGAACTATACCAAGAGGTCTACGGGGATGCGATTCGAATTACTCAGAATGACAAAGAGGAACTAGAGACATCGCTGCTTAAGAAAGTATTTGGGTCTGATTCAAATGAAGGGTTATTGGTTCAGAGGATGCTCCAAGTCCATAGTGAGCGTTCGATGATGGCGCGAAAAGTAAACCTTCGAAGCGACTTGGAGGCCTTGGTGGATGAATACTGTTTGCCGAAAATATCAGCACACTATCGCAATGAGAATTAAGTCGATTCGACATAGCAACTTTCGGGTCTATGGCGGCAGTGTGGCCATGAACCTTGACAATCAGGCAAACAAACCACTGGTTTTTGTCGGTGGGCAAAATGGATTTGGTAAGTCAACGTTTATTACATCCATCTTGTGGTGTCTTTATGGGAAGTTAATGGGGCATGTGGATCAGCCGTTCATGCGTATGATCAGAATGGCGGGAGGATATCCCGCATTTCTAGAGTCCAGTGTCAATAGAACGCATCAGGCGGATGGATTTGAGGTGGAATTAATTTTAGAAGATGTTGAATTGCCAGCTCTAAGTTGCTCTGACCTGACCATTCGAAGAAGCTATGCACAGGGAAAGGAAAACTTGGAGATTCTCATCGATGACAATGAAAACGAACTTATTGATTCTTTGGGGTTTGATTTATTCATTCAGGAATATATCCTGCCCAAGGAGGTAGCACGGTTCTTTTTATTTGACGCTGAAAGAATAACCAATCTCGCTGAATCTCGCGGAGCAGCAGAGAAAAAAGAGTTGGGCAATGCCTATGAAAAAGTGCTTGGTGTAAAGCGTTACATCGAAGTGAGTGACCAGCTTCACAAAATGTTGGAGCGAACTTTGGCGTCAGAGTCTGATCCAGAAGTTAGAAAAGACCTGAAGAAGTTGGATGAAGATCTAGAAAAGGCTCAGTCACTGATTGAGTCTAACTTGGGTGAGATGGATGTTTTACTCGAGGAAAAAGTGGAGTTGGATGTGCGTCGTGAGGAATTGTCGCTTGAGCTGCATTCCCATGGTTTTATGGGGGATGCGAAGGATATAGGGCAATTGCTGAAAGAAGAGGAGGCCTTGAAGGGCGAGATCAGTAGAGGCTCCACATCCATCAAAGGACATATGGACATCATTCCGTTATTGTTCTGTCCGACATGGTTCAATAAGCTCAGTAAGCACACGGCGGCAGCCAATCTGTCCGTAACGCCAGCTGCAATGGATGGGTTCATTGTAGAAGTGATCGAATGGGCTTCAAAGAATAAGATTTCTGGAGCTCTACGCGATGAATTGATCGCGAAATTGGAGCGACGTAAGGATGGAGATCCTGCGGAGCTGAGTTTTAATGCCCCTCCATTGTCAAAAGTGCAGGAGGTTGAAAGTAAGTTGAATTGGCTCAAGGAATGGTTGCTTTCTGTTCACATTCAACTCAAAAGAGATCGAGGTACGTTGGGTCGTTTGAAATCTAAATTGAACCGCCTAAATCGCTCTGGAAGCAATGCTGATGTTGTAAGCTTGCGCGAGACGATTTCGGATTTAGAGGAGAAACGGGATGAAATTCAGCAGCAGCGAATGCGGCTAGTTGTGGAGTCTGAGCAGTTGGAGCGTTCGATCCAAAATATTCAGAAGCAGCGTTCGGAGCTTTTGAAGAACATCGAAGTGGGAAAACGCAATGTTAAAAAGCTTGATGTATTGAAAGGGTTGATTGAAAAAATCGAGCTTTTTGTGGAGGCTTTTAAAGAGCAACGAAGGAAGAATTTGGAGAAAAGAATTAGCGATGCTCTAAAGAGTATGTTGCATAAGAAGCATCTGATTGACTCTGTCTCCATTGCCTTAGATCACACAGGGATGGAACTCTCTTTGCTAAATCAAGAGGGCCAGGTCATTTCAAAAGATAGTCTTTCAATGGGTGAAAAACAGCTCTATGCTGTAGCACTGCTCAAAGCTTTGATTGATGAATCGGGCATGGATTTCCCCGTGGTAGTTGATTCCCCGCTTCAGAAATTAGATCCGAATCATGCGATGACTTTGTTGGATGCGGTATTCCCTCAATTGGCATCGCAAGTATTTGTTTTACCGCTTCCGAATAAGGAGTTGACAGAAGGTGAGTTCAGTAGAATTGCTCATCGGGTAAATTCGCTGCATTTGATCAAGCATGAGCGCGGAGTGAGTCGAATTCAACGGGCATCGAAATCGGAGTTTTTTGAAATGGACGTGATACCAGAACTGGAGTCTGCATGAATTATTCAATCAAAACGGCTGAACGCTTCAAATTGCCCATCGCGTTGCAGAGCCGGACTTGGGATTTAGGTCCAGAAAATGTCATTGCCCGAATGGCTTTTTCGCTTTCACTGGAGCTTTCGGATCCAATTGATATCAATGATCTAGAAGACACGAAAGGAAAGGAATATCCCGATAAAGTTCTATTCGGAGAACTGCAAGCGGTCTACGAAGGGATGTTGTGTTTGCGCGAAGAAATATCAAATACCCATCCCGATTTTAAGCGTTTTGTCAAAGGGCATGTTGATCGGGGACTGGAATTGTTGCTTAGTCATGCGGGCATGGACTTGTCGCAAGTTGTGGAATTGTATGCTCCTGCAGGAATTTCGTCAGTGGAATGATCGGATTTGATCGGCTGCTCTCGCTATTATTTCAATGGCCTGCTGAATATCCTTTTGAGTATTGTGCCACCCGAAGGAAATGCGCACGGTAGACTCAGCGACCTCGATATCATTGAACATTGCCATAAGAACATGACTCGGTGCCATTTTTTCGGATGTGCAAGCAGACCCCGAACTGATGGCGATTTCAGCATTGACAGCTGATATAAGTGCTTCATTGTCAACTCCAGGAATATGCAAGCTTGTGATATGAGGCGCCCTCGCCTCTGTTTGGCATAAAATCAGGCCTCCTATTCTTTGGGTAATTGCATATTCAAATTCATCACGTAATTCCAAGATTTTCATTCTGTAACTCGCTCCATTTGTTTTGAGCCAGCGAGCTACTTCACCCGTTTGAATGATCGCGGTAGCATTGAGTGTTCCGCCTCTTAAGCCTCTCTCTTGCCCTCCTCCAAGTGAAGGGCTTCGAACCAAGTCCCATGAGTCGATGTCCTTTGCAACGAGAAATCCGCATCCAATGGGACCGTTGAACTTATGTGCGCTTCCGACGAGAAAGTCGATCGCTTGCTCCTTGATGTTCAAGTCTAGTTTTCCAATGCTTTGAGTAGCATCGCAAATGGTGATGTCTGCTCCTAGTTTTTTGAGATCACTCCATGGCTCATTAACGACTCCTGTTTCATTGTTCACGTGCATGCATACCCCAACACCGCCTACTTCAGTTTCAATTGGTTCAACAATGCCGTTTTGATTGACACCTAAAATTCTTGCAGAAGGATCGACATCCAGGACTTGGTTTAACGCTGCCTTGTGCTCCGTGCTTGCAACAGCCCAGTTCAGATGACCTGAGCGTTTTAAGCCTTGCACTGCGATCATCAAGGATTCTGTTGCACCAGAGGTGAATACAAGTTGTTCAGGGCGCACCTCCATCAACTCAGCGCATGTTTGTCTTGCTTTCTCCACTTCACTGCGCAATTCCAGGCCAGTCCGATGTGTTCTGCTGCCCGCATTGCCAAAGTGATGACTCTGGTTAATACAAGGGTGCAGTAAGGTGCTAGCGGCGGAATCGAGATAGATCATACTTAATAGCTAGAAATTTTCGTAATAAATGTAGTGCCGACGGCGCAGTCGAATCACGAATGTTGAATGATTTTATAAAATGACTTCGCCATTTGAAACGTTGTCGTTGAAGAGAGAATTGTTCTCGTACAGCATGACGTCGATCCTGAAAAAGGTAGTATCGAAATAAGTGTATCTGTCTTCACCGCCCCATCTTGCAGAAGAATTGGCGA